>JAEEGL014934097.1_pt1 | contig 37947 bp, 30 predicted proteins | sample 9134231 | NCBI WGS metagenome assembly JAEEGL01 (sample SAMN16246548, study PRJNA631951) | gut metagenome | biome: gut microbiome; feature: rumen; material: fiber-attached | host: Bos | place: Iran: Karaj | collected 2018-10
CCCGGTACAATTCCAAGAAGATTGATTGTCTTTGGATCCTTTTGCTCTTTCTTTTCTATAACCGACTTAACCAGTGCACTAAGTACTGCATCATAGCCTCTAAGCGTTGTCCCAAGAAATCCCGGAGTATTAACTCCTATTACGTTCTGGTCTCTATATCTTTCAGCAATTCCGACCGCATCATCGCCGATCATCTCTGTCTGGCAACCTGTGACTACTATGTAGATATCGCCTTTAAGGTATTTAAGTGTTGCTTCAATCTGACCCTCTAACTTACTTTCTCCGCCAAATACTATGTGGCTCTGAGAAATATTGGATGTGGGAATCATATTACCGCCGCAGTATCCAACGCCTCTGTAGCCTGCTGATAAGTTGTAGGTTCCGGAAAGTGCTGCAGCACATCCACCTGATGCATGCACGATAGGTACTGCCTTAGGAATGGCTGCTATCGTGGAAAGTGCACCCCCCAGCGCACAAGAAAACTTGGAGCGCTCTATAAAATCACTCATTTTCTGATCCTCCGTATTCTTAACTAAAAAGTTTCAAATATCAGTTGTACTTAACAATCTGAACCTTGTCCTGAGCAAGTTCTGCCGATGAGTTAAATATCTTTATCTCCTCCGGCTCTACTACAAAAATTGCCTTTTCCTGTGTCAGTTCAAACTTCGGAAGATTCTCTTTTATCAGAGCTGCTGCTTTTTCAATTCCCTTTTCACAGCTAACCTTCTTTGCTTTTCCGTAAACTGTTACATTCACATAATTAGGAAATTCCTGTCCAGGAGCCTCAAAGTAGATTGCCACATTGTCATTTTTTTCGATCTGGGCAACTTTTCTTGCATTTGCCTGAGTGGAAAAATAAGTCTTCACACCATCTGTTGCAATTGCGCCAAGAATTCTTATGTCTGCCTTGTTATCTTCCGTTACTGTCGAAAGAAGAATTCTCTTCGTGCTCTTTAAGTAGTCCTCGATCTGTTCCTGTGTTAGTGCCATAATTTCATCTCCTCTTTTCTTTTGATTTATTTTCTAAGCCTTTGGCATTTAGAATCATTTTTTATACACAAAAAGAGGCTTACAGCCGTCCCACTTATATGAAGTGAAACAAACGTAAGCCTCCAGTTGTCTAGTCAGCTTTATTAACTTGTAGTGAATATTACCATAAACTCTATAGTTCTGAAATCAAGTATTACTTATCGCCAGATATAATCTTTAGTTTTAGCTTAAAAACCGCCATTCATCTCACCAAGCAGTTTCACGAAGGAATCAAGCTTTTTTAGGCTATCACGAACTTCACCGGGAATTTCAAAGGCTGCAATTCCCTTCTCCTCAAGTTCAGCTCTGGCGCCGTTTCCTATTTTGGCAGCAACAACAAAATTACAATCAAGTAACCCTTCAACACCTCTTTTTAGCTTATCGCTGTTATGATGTCCGCCTTCGCAGACAGGAATTACAAATCTTTGTTCTATCTCTTCGTAATTGCCCTCAGCATCAACATCAACTATCAAAAAACTCTCTGCTCTCCCATAATGCTGATCCACATACTTATTATCCGTGGACGCCATTGCTACCCTGTAGACCCCGTTTTCCATAACCAGCTCCTTCCCTCATCCATGAGAAAATGTACTTTTTACATTTAATCTGTTCTGATATACGAGCTGGCTATATTCAGATAGTCCCGGCACTCCAACGGCATCAGCTCGGCAATGGGCGCAGTGCCTGAATACCTTGATATGCTTTTCGGCATCCTCTCTCGCCTTCTCTATCTGCTCACAGGTAGGCTTAGGTATATGACTTAATTTATGCTGCGGAATCAAAGGGATAATGTTGTAAATAATAGCACCGGCTTCCTTAACAGTCCTTGCTATTTTCTCTATGTGATGATCATTTATCCCCGGAACCAGAACTGTATTTATCTTAATTGTAACTCCGGCCTCTGCGACTTTTCTGATACCCTTAAGCTGGTTTTCAATAAGTATTCTTGCTCCCTCAACGCCTTCAATCCTTTCACCATGATAAATGATATAGTCATTTAGCAAAGCCTCTATCTCAGGATCAACTGCATTTACAGTAACTGTAAGTGTATCGATTCCGGTTTCAATAAGTTCATCTGCCCTTTCAAATAGCAATAGTCCGTTGGTACTCATGCATTTAAGTAGTTCAGGATGTTCCTGCCCTATTTTCCTGAAGGTTTCAAAAGCATAATCCGTTGCCAGCGTATCTCCCGGTCCTGCTATTCCGGCAACCTTTATACTTGGTACAAGTTCCAGGGCTCTTCCTATAAAGGTATTAGCCTCATCAGGAGTTATAACCTTCGATGTTACTCCAGGTCTTTGCTCCACATCGTTAATGCTTCTGTCACAGAATTTGCAGGAAATGTTACATCCCGGACTTACAGGAAGGTGAATCCTGCCTGCATTAAATCTACATCCCCCAAAACAGGGATGGTTTTTTTCAAGTTCACTAAAACTTCTAGCCATAATATCTCCTCCCTGCCTTCAATTTGAAAACCTAAGCTTCGTACTGGTCTCGACCTGTGTTATCTTGCCATCATGCACAGTTATGTTCACACTGCCGTATTTCAGGCCACTTACCTGAGCCTTAATAGCTTCCCAGATCTTATCAACGTCTTTTTGATTGGAAAAATCACTAATTGCCCCTGCCATACAGTCTCCTCCTGCCTTTTGAATTGCCCAAATATATTGTTATAGATATTATCGAAAACCGTATGCATTCACAATTAAACGAATCTTATCGTCACCCTTAATGAGAATTTATCGCACTTATAGTAAAAAAGTATCTGCTTTTTGATTTTCCATTCACTAACTCAATTAAAGTGCCTGATTCTTAAGTTTATACCTGTGCTTTCTGACAGACGTTTGCATGCCTCTATTTCCTCTTTGGGAAGGACATCTACTATTGACCATCTGACATCACTGATCAGATTTTTACATTCCTTGGCAAACTCTATCATTTTCTCATGCGCGTTACTAAACTGTGGTCTTGTAACTTTCTCGTATTCCCGACTGTCCGGAGCATTGAGACTTATAGACACACTGTCAAACACCTTTGCAAGCTCCGGAACGATATCCATTCCATTTTCCAGACTTCCAAGTCCATTGGTATTAAGTCTAGTCTTTAAATTCTTTTCTTCCTTAGCAACCTTTGCAGCAGCTAAAAGAGTATCAAGAGCACAGGTCGGCTCTCCATATCCGCAAAAAACCAGTTCATCATAGCCTTCAAAATCATATTCTCTTATTGCCTTTAGTATTTCATCCTTGGAAGGATTAGTCTGATGCCAAAGAGTATCAGCGCTACCTATGCCATCCTTTTGAAAACGTATGCAGAAGGTACATCTGCAATTGCACTTATTCGTAATATTTGCGTAAATAGAATTCCCGTATTTATATAATATGTCCGCCATTTCTTTTCTCCTCACTTTTCACTTGTTAATATAGTTTTCTTAACTGCACTTCTATCAAACGCAGCAGCTATCATGTAGAAAAACAATGCACTTCCACCGGATTGCACAAGGCTACCTGACAAAGATGTTAACAATGCGGTCTCACTTCCAAAAAAGATTCTTCCTGCCAGATAATATCCGGTAGCTGATATAAAAAAAGAAATACACGGCGCTACCATATTTCGCTTAGACAAAAGCGCTGAATTACCACTTGAAAAGGGAAGTACGATCAGCATCTTTATGATTATAGTAGGCAAGGTCCACATGGGCGCTGTTAAAAGATCTGCAATTCCCCCGCCAAGAGCACCAACCAGCATGGCATAAGGAGTCGGCAAAATAGCTGCTGCAAGATATATGACCGTATCTCCAAAGTGTATATATCCCCCATTTAGCCCCACAGGAATGTGAAAGATATAAGCAGTAAAAATAGTGGTCAGAGCTATCATTACGCTGGTGTAGGTTAATAGTTTCGTTCTGGATGTGATTTTTTTCATACTCTCTTCCTCCTTAAAAGCCATTGTTTAATATAGTTTCAAAGTTTATTCCATAGTTCCTGTCCCTGGACGTAGTAACAGATATTGCCCTGCTGATAAAATCGACAGTACTATGGGTAGCACTTACAATGCCTTTTCCATTCAGTACATTTCCCAAAAGCGACGCTGCGAAAAGATCTCCCGTTCCCGAATAACTGGTACCATTACTGATGCACTTAACAACTTCCACACCGCTTTGCCAGACAATCAGATTATAAAGTTCCTTGCCTTTCCCCGGTATTCCGGTAACTACAATAGTCTGCTTATTATCTCTTCTTACTAACTCTGCAATTTCAGTTATCTTATTGAAACTGTCTCTTTTTTCTATTATGTCTTTTATCTCATCTTTCCCAAGCCCTGCCAGCAGACATAGCTCTGTAAGATTTGGAGTAAGGATGTCTGCCTTTTCTGACAGTTTCTTTATTTTATCTAAAAGCCCCTTGGAAAAATTGGAATAACATCTCCCTCCATCTCCCATCACCGGATCCACCAGCAATACGTTTTCTTCAGTCTTAAAAGAAGCTGCAAATTCAAGAACATAGTCAGCCACTTCCTCTTCAGGAATATATCCTGTGAGAATTCCATCAAAACTCATCCCCATTTTTTTCCATTCCTGTTTGCAATTAAGCACCATATCTTTGGTATCATGCCTATAAAAAGATGGAAACCCGGTCTGTGCTGTAAAAATGGCTGTTGGAACAGAGCAAACTTCAATCCCCAAAGAAGAAATGACAGATATATCTGCCACTAGAGAACATTTTCCAAATCCGGAAAGATCGTTTATTGCCGCAACTCTCATGAATTTTTATTTCCTCCCCAAATTATTTATGTGAAACTTTATATCATTTCTGGATATATGATAATAGTCAGTATCGCTATTTTTTATATAACCAGATAGCAAATAGCCAACTTCCATCTGACTTTGGTTGTCTCATATCATTTTCCATGTTAAAATGTGGAGTCGGAAAATCAGTTTTTTCCGCCTTTTATGTGTAGTTAAGTGTTTTACATTTGTTTTTTCAGGAGCAGAAGATGATTTTATCAGTTCACAACATATGCAAATCCTTTGATGGAAAAGATATATTAAAGGGCGCATCGTTTCACATAGAGAATAACGAGAAGGCTGCTATAGTCGGCATAAACGGAGCCGGCAAGACAACTCTTTTAAAGATAATAATCGGACAGCAGTCAGCTGATGAGGGCGAGGTTACATTTTCCAAGGACACAACCTGGGGATATCTGGCACAGAATCAGAATATTGATACCGAGAATACTATTTATGAAGAATTAACCGAGGTAAAAAAGGACGTTATTGCCCTTGAGCAGAACATCAGACAGGCTGAGGAAGACATGAAGCATGTATCCGGTGATGAGCTTTCAAACCTCATGGATCGCTACACCAGAATGAATGATGAATTTCAGCGCATGTCAGGTTACGCCTGGAAGAGCGAGGTTACTGGTGTTGCCAAAGGTCTTGGATTTTTAGACGAGGAGCTTGATAAAAAGATAAATACCTTATCCGGCGGTCAGAAAACAAGAGTTGCTCTTGGTAAGCTTCTGCTGCAAAAGCCTGACCTTATAATCCTGGACGAGCCTACTAACCACCTTGATATGAATTCCATCAGATGGCTTGAAAATTATCTCTTAAACTACAAGGGAGCTGTCCTTATCGTATCCCACGACAGATATTTCCTTGATAAGATTGCAGGCAAGATCATTGAAGTTGAGAATACAAAGGTAACTTCTTTTACCGGCAATTACAGTACTTATGCAGTGAAAAAAGAACAGATGCGTGCCATTGAATGGAACGCTTATATGAAACAGCAACAGGAAATCAAGCACCAGGAAGAAGTTATTGCTAAATTAAAATCCTTCAACAGGGAGAAATCAATTAAGCGTGCTGAGAGCCGTGAAAAGATGCTTGATAAGATTGAAGTTCTGGACAAGCCGGTAACTATTAATGACCGCATGAAGATAAGCTTAAAGCCTTCCTGTGAAAGTGGCGGAGACGTTCTTACAGCGACAGGACTTGCCAAGTCCTTTGGAAATGAGCATCTCTTTTCCGGAATTGATTTTGAGATCAAAAAAGGCGAACATGTGGCTATTATCGGTGATAACGGAACCGGTAAGACTACTCTTCTTAAGATTATTAATGGTGTGGAAAGCCTTGATGCAGGCGAAATCGAGCTTGGTGTTAAGGTTCATATAGGCTACTACGATCAGGAACATCACGTACTCCATGACGAGAAGACTTTGTTCCAGGAAATTTCGGATGCTTATCCAACTCTGAATAACACTGAGATCAGGAACACTCTTGCTGCTTTTCTTTTCACCGGAGATGATGTATTTAAGCGCATAGGCGATCTGTCCGGCGGCGAAAAAGGCCGCGTAAGTCTTGCAAAGCTCATGCTCTCCGATGCGAATTTCCTCATCCTGGACGAGCCTACGAACCACCTGGATATTACTTCCAAAGAGATTTTGGAGACTGCTATTTCAGGCTATGAAGGAACTGTACTTTATGTCAGCCACGACAGATACTTCATCAATAGAACTGCCACAAGAATACTTGATCTGACCCATGGCCAGATGGTTAATTATATTGGCAACTACGATTACTATATTGAGCATGTTGATGAGCAGATGAACAGACTCTTCGGCACTGGAAGTAATGTTGGAAATGCTGCATTAGCAGATGGAAGCTACAAATATTCTGCCGGCAATTTTGATGATGCATCAGCTGAATCTGCTTTATCAGGTTCATCAGATACTACTGTCAGCGCAGGTTCCATGCAGTCATCCGTCGCAAGCACATCAGGTGGCGGCTCTGCTGACTGGAAGGCTCAGAAGGAAGCCCAGGCTAAGCGCCGCAAGCTGGAAAGTGCGCTCAAGAAATGTGAGGAAGAAATTGCAAAGCTTGAAGCAAGGGATTCCGAGATCAATGAACTAATTGCCGATCCTTCAATCGGAACAGATCTGGCTAAGCTCCGCAAGCTAACCGACGAGCAGACTGAGATTCAGGATAAGCTTGCCGCCCTCTACGATGAGTGGGAAAATGTATCTTCCGAGCTTGAGGAATTGTAATTCTCGAACAATAATAAAGGGCTGCAAAAATGCTTTTGCATTTTTTGCAGCCCTTTCTATTGTCTACAGCTTCTTCAGTCTCATGAGAAATATAGAATACTCATCGTTTTGAAAATCAAGGTCCGGAGAATTCTCGCCTCCACCGTTAGTGCTTCTCTTAATCTCAGCGTAGAACTCTTCTCCCTGATTAACGATATCCATAACAGACATAGAGAAGCCGTTATTACTTGCAATCTCACAAAAATCAGCTATAGGATTAGCTGACTTTGCTGTTTCCAGCAGCTTGTTCTTAAGTGTCTCATCTTCTTTTGCCTTCTCAAAAAGAGCTTCCAGCTTGTCAGTCATCTCCATAATTACGGTCTCCTCCTTATAAAGTTATAACTTCTCATACTCAGAAGCTATTGCATCAAGGAATTCCTCAGAGCCAAGCTTAACAGGATCAGGAAGTGTTGTAATAAGAGCAAGGTCTCCGGTCATACGTCCGGATTCGATAACGGAAAGTGTAGCCTTTTCCAGCTTATCAGCAAAGGTCATAAGCTCTCCTATTCCATCAAGTTCTCCACGCTTTCTAAGTGCTCCTGTCCAGGCAAAAATAGTAGCTACAGGATTGGTGGATGTAGGCTCACCCTTAAGGTACTTGTAGTAGTGTCTCTGAACTGTTCCATGAGCAGCTTCATACTCATATACTCCGGTTGGAGATACTAAAACAGAAGTCATCATGGCAAGTGAACCGAATGCTGATGAAACCATATCACTCATAACATCGCCGTCATAGTTCTTACAAGCCCAGATAAATCCGCCCTTTGACTTCATAACACGGGCAACAGCGTCATCGATAAGTGTATAGAAGTAAGTAATTCCTGTTTCTTCAAAATCCTTCTTAAATTCTTCTTCAAAAACCTCATCGAAGATCTCACGGAATCTCCTGTCATAGGTCTTACTGATAGTATCCTTGGTTCCAAGCCACAGCTCTTTTTTCTCGGAAAGAGCATACTTAAAGCAGGCTCTTGCAAAGCTCTTTATTGATGAATCTTTGTTGTGGATACCCTGAATAATTCCGGGCTCATCAAACTCATGTATAGTCTCTCTGATCTCCTGTCCGTCAGCACCGGTAAATACCAGTTCAGCTTTTCCGGGTCCGGGAACTCTGATCTCAACATTCTTATAAACATCACCATAGGCATGTCTTGCCAGAGTAATAGGGCTCTCCCAGGTTCTTACGTTAGGTTCGATACCCTTAACCATAATAGGTGTACGGAAAACTGTTCCATCAAGGATTGCCCTTATGGTTCCATTTGGGCTCTTCCACATCTTCTTAAGGCCATATTCCTTAACTCTCTCGTTATTAGGAGTAATTGTGGCACACTTAACTGCAACTCCGTATTTAAGCGTTGCATTGGCACTATCTACAGTTACCTGATCGTCTGTTTCATCTCTGTGCTTAAGACCAAGGTCATAGTACTCGCTCTTAAGGTCCACATATGGCAGGATAAGCTTATCCTTGATCATCTGCCATAAAACTCTTGTCATCTCATCCCCGTCCATCTCAACAATGGGGGTTATCATACCTATCTTTGCCATTTATTCCTCCTCTAATAACATGTAACAATGCTCTATAATCTTTTTTCTTATGACTCATACAAGTCCAAAAGTCCCTTATCTACCATGTTCTCATAAGCATTAAGCATATGCTGGTTAGCAAGTTCCTCAGCCTTGTCAGGATTGTTCTCCTTGATAGCCTCCATGATGAATTTGTGCTCAACATTAGAAACAGCACCTCTGTTGCTGGATAAAGTCTTCTGTCTTACACGCCATACGTAACGATGGTAGTCCTTTAAAAGATGCTCAAGCATTTTGGAAGCACAGGCCTCATACATAATTGTATGAAATCTGTTATCCAGTTCCGCCATCTGCTCCATATGTCCTCTTGCAGCATGAAATTCAGCAAGGTAGATAACTTCCTCCATTTCCTCAAGCTGCTCTTTTGTAATGTTCTCGCAGGCCCATCTTGCGCACAGGCCCTCTAACTTGGATCTTATCATATAGATATCGCGGATATCTTTAACCTTGATACCGGTGACATAAGCTCCTTTATTAGGCACAATCTGAATAAGCCCTTCAAGCTCGAGCTGCCTGAATGCTTCTCTTACTGGGGTTCTGCTGACGCCTAGCTCCTGTCCGATTGCAACCTCCTTTAACTCTTCATGATCTTTATATTTACCGTTTAAAATATCTTCTCTGATTCTGTGGAACACCCTGCCTCGAAGTGAGTATTTATCAGTAACCTCATCCTTTAAATCACTATTTTCCATATCAGCCCTCTTTTGCCTTACGGCTTACAATCTCTCCTTCTTTAACAATAATTCCCAGTTCTTTGCTAACTTTTTCTATTTCTCTTACAAGCTCTCCATCAGTCATAACTGTCACACGGCCGGCTGCATATTCCTGATCAACCCATGCCTTGATGTTAGTAACAAGAGGTGAAGTCTTGGAAAGAGCATGCTCGTCACGAAGCTTGTAATGAACATTGATCCAATGTGCAATTCCCGCAAGACCAGACGTATTGGATACTGCACTGACAGGCGGCCTTTTAAGGAACTTCTCTGTATCGAAAATGTTATAGATTTCCTCGTTCTTAAGCAGACCGTCTGCATGAATTCCTGCTCTTGTAACATTAAAGTTCTTGCCAACAAAAGGTGTATTGGCAGGAACAGTAAATCCAATCTCTTTCTCATAATACTCAGCAAGATCTGTGATAACGGTAGTATTCATACCATTCAGAGTGCCCTTAAGCTGAGCATACTCAAATACCATAGCCTCAAGAGGTGTATTACCTGTTCTCTCACCGATTCCAAAGAGTGAAGTGTTAACAGATGCACATCCATATATCCAGGCTGTAGTTGAATTGGTAACAGCCTTATAAAAGTCGTTATGACCATGCCATTCAATCAGTTCACTTGGCACACCGGCGTTGGTATTAATAGCATAAATAATACCCTGAACACTTCTGGGAATAACTGCACCGGAGAAGTTAACTCCATATCCCATAGTGTCGCAGGCACGTACCTTGATAGGTATCTTGTACTCATTCATAAGCTTCATAAGTTCAAGACAGAATGGAACAACGAATCCGAAAATATCAGCTCTTGTTATGTCTTCCAGATGGCATCTTGGACTAATGCCCTCCTCTAAGCAGGAACGAACAATGCTAAGATAGTGTTCCAGAGCCTGACGCCTTGTCATTTTAAGTTTAAGGAAAATATGGTAATCCGAGCAGCTTACCAGGATTCCCGTTTCCTTCATTCCAATCTCTTTAACCAGCTTGAAGTCCTCTTCACTCGCTCTAATCCAGCTGGTTACTTCCGGGAATTTGTAGCCTCGCTCCATACATTTATACACAGCATCGCGGTCGCTTTTACTATATAAAAAGAACTCACTCTGCCTGATCATGCCGTTAGGTCCGCCAAGTTCATGGAACATATCATAAATATGAACGATCTGATCTGTTGTGTAAGGCGCTCTGGACTGCTGACCATCTCTAAAGGTGGTATCTGTTATCCAGATTTCTTTTGGCATATTATGAGGAACGATTCTGTCATTAAAAGGAATCTTAGGAACTTCCTCATAAGGAAACATGTTTCTGAAAACATTAGGTCTTTTTACATCGTCAAGAATATACATATGCTCCTCGATCTGAAGCAAGTTATTCTTGTCATTCATGGTCACTGGCCGATTCTGAAAGGTATTATTCTCTGGCATCACAAAATCCTCGCAAATTCCGTGGAATGAATCATATTCGTATAAAACAATGATGAAAGATTCCGCTCTAAACCGTTAATTTATTGTTCTTTGGTTATCATTGTATACAATCATACAATGCGTGTCAATGATTTAATTTATCAAGTTACCACATTAAAGTGCAATTCGTTTTCGACATAAAATGAAGGCTTTCCCATCAGGAAAGCCCTCTCTAATCTACTTGAATATATTTATGATCAGAACTTATTTTTTCTTGTAAAATACTTCTTTACTGACTCGATAGGTTCAGGTTTAGCATAGTGATAACCCTGTATATAATCAAAGCCTCTTTCAACACTGTACTGATTCTGGGATTCGTCTTCTACACCTTCCACCAATGTGATGAATCCATTCTTTTTAAATACCTCTATCATGTACTTCATGATATCGTCCATACGGTCATCATCCAGTGATTTATAAAGTAGTGACTTATCAAATTTGATAGTCTTAACCGGAATATTCATTACTCTTTCTATAGAAGAATATCCTGTTCCGAAGTCATCCAGATAGAAATGTATTCCGGCATTTGAGAGAGAATTCATATTTTCATTAGCTGTCTCAAAGTCTTCAAACATAGCAGACTCAGTAATTTCCAGTCTTATCTTGGAAATATCAAAATCATATTTTTCCAAAATCTCAAGGAAATCAGAATAGATATTATCCAAGGAAATCTCTTTAGATGAAACATTTATGGAAATAGCATCAAAGTCATAATACTCCTCAAAGTCAGCTATTGCCTTGCAGACCTTATCGAGAACTATGCAGGATATCGCATGAATTGTACCGCTCTCTTCAGCCAGGGGTATGAATTTATCCGGATTGATTATCTTATTACCTATCTTCAGTCTTGTGAGAGCTTCTGCCGACCTGAAACTACCGGTCTCTACGCTATAGATTGGCTGTGCAAAAACCATCAGCCTTTCATCCTCAAGATCAAGCCTGTTTCTGATATCCTCAAGAGTCAGAAGAATCTCATATTCTTCCATAAAATCATCATAATCCCTTGGGGTTGCCACATAGAATTGGCTGGAATTATGATCTTTAAATCTCTTTGCAACAAACTCAAAGTACTGACGGCACCTGATAATTGTATCAAGTTCAAGCCACACCTCACCGGAAACAAGAATATAATTAAACGGAACCTTTACATCCGCCTTGGTTCCATCCAGAATGCCTCGTATGCTATTTATGCATTTGAGGAATTCCTCTTCATCATTTGTTTCAATTACATTGACAAATTCCCGCTCTGACACCCTGAACATCTTGATCTTTCTACTTACTGATTCCATTTTTCTGCAGGTAGCTATTCCCTGAAGTGTCAGTTCCTCTGTGTCCATGACAATTTTATCTATTACCGGGAATTTCAGGGACAGATAACTGATATAGAATTTTCTTTTTCCAAGATGTTTATCCAGATACGCATCCAGAGCTAAATAATTCTGACATCCAGTAACTTCATCATACGGGTTCGAATGGAAAAGCATATATCCCATGACAAACACCGGCACATAAGTCATTGAGGTAAATACTGAATGATATCTCTCAACCACAAACATCTGCGCAATCAGAATTATCATAATCGCCGGGCTTATCTTAAATACAGCATGCCAGATTACTCTGGATACATTTTTCAAATTGCTGAGAGTAGCGTTTATGCAGACTATGGCACAGACTATACCTGCTCCGGTGTAATATCTGACAAAGTGGGAAATATCGATTCCATCAAGTTCCAAAATATAGAAATTCCTCGAAGCAATTTCCAGAATAACACCAATGACATAAACCACCGACAAAGAGGCATACATCATCAGAAATTCTTTTCTCTGGGACCGCCTTACTATGGACATCATGTTGACGTAGGAAAAGATAAAGTACAAAATACCGTCATAACACAATAAAAACAGCAAAAGCTGCCCCATAAATAAATAGTTGTTATAGTATTTATCCGGACTATTGGCTACAAAAAGAATTGAAATATGGACCAGTATAGAAAAAATCGATAAAGCCATACCAAGAAAAACAAATTTATAAACATATGTCTTCTTGGGTCTTGAATACAGCATGTGTACAAAAACAAGACCGGCCATTATCAGTCCGGCAAACTCGCCAACATAATTATATTGAATAAAATCATTAGTCATCATGCTTACATGTTATCATAAAACCGATAACAGTATATAAAAATATTATTAAACTTTTATGGTGTTTAAAAGGGCTCTGCCAAAAGCAGAGCCCCTACAAAAATCTACTAATTTAATTATTCTTCAGCATTTGCAGCAGCAACCTTTTCAGCTCTGTCAGCAACTTCTTTTGCCTGAACATCTGAAGGAGCCTGCTCATATCTGTTGAACTCATACTCGAAGTCACCGCTTCCACCGGTCATGGAACGAAGCTGTGTGCAATATCCAAAGAGTTCCATCATAGGAACCTCAGCCTCGATAACCTGCTTGCCGGTAAGTGAAGGATTCATTCCAAGTACACGTCCTCTTCTCTTATTGAGATCTCCCATTACATCACCTGTATAGGTATCAGGAACTGTAACCTTAAGAGAAACAATAGGCTCAAGGAGAACAGGACTTGCCTCCATAAAGCCCTTCTTGAAGGCATTTGAAGCAGCAACCTTGAATGCCATTTCTGAAGAGTCAACCGGATGATAGGATCCATCGTAAAGAGTAGCCTTAACGCCAACTACAGGATAAGCTGCAAGAGGTCCGCGAAGTACAGACTCTGCAATACCCTTTTCAACTGCAGGGAAGTAGTTCTTAGGAACTGCTCCACCAACAACTTCCTGATCGAACTCATATGGCTTTGTAGGATCTCCTGAAGGAGCAAAGCGCATCTTAACGTGTCCATACTGACCATGTCCACCGGTCTGCTTTTTGTATTTGTACTCAACATCAGAATTCTTGCGGATTGTCTCTCTGAAAGCAACCTTCGGCTTGGTCAGATCGATAGCAACCTTATAAACGTTAAGGAGCTTACTCTGAATAACCTCAAGGTGCATATCGCCCATACCATAAAGGAGAGTCTGACGGTTCTCAGCGTCATTTACTACCTTAAGAGTCTGGTCTTCTGCAGCAAGCTTAGCAAGAGACTGAGCAATCTTATCAATATCGCTCTTATTCTGAGCATGATATCTCATGTATGTATATGGCTGAGAAATATCCATCTTAGCATACTGTACTGGAGTAGCCTTTGTAGAAAGAGTATCTCCTGTAGAGATTTCAAGCTTCTGCAATGCGCCAAGGTCACCGGCATGGAGCTCAGGAACCTCAATAGCCTTATTGCCCTGAAGGACATAGAGCTTACCAATCTTGACCTCAGTATCCTTATTGGCAACAAACATTACATCATCCGGTTTAATGACACCTGATCTAACCTTAATAAGTGAATACTTACCAATGAAAGGATCGATCATGGTCTTAAATACAAAAGCTGTCTTTGGCTTAGAGAAGTCAAAGTCTGCTTCAAAGATTTCATTTGTATTAGTATTGATACCAGCCATCTTACGGTTCTCAGGGCTAGGCATATACTTAACGATATCATCAAGAAGTGTATAAATACCCTGGCAAAGAGTACTTGATCCCATCTCGATAGGAACGATAGTTCCATCACAAACATTAGAACGGACAGCTGCTCTGATCTCAGCTTCTGAGAAAGTATCTCCGTTAAAATATCTGTCCATAAACTCTTCACTTGTCTCAGCAACTGATTCAATAAGAGTATCTCTGCAAAGCTTAAGGTTAGCCTGGTTGTATTCAGGAACAGGGCACTCAACAACCTCTTTACCTTCCCATCTAAAGCCCTTCTCCTGGATTACGTTAACATAACCGACAAACTTCTCATTCTCACGGATAGGCAGATTGAAAGGAGCCATCTTCTTGCCATATTTGTCTGTCATATCCTGCACAACCTGTCTATAGGAAACATCATCTATATCCATGTCTGCAACAAATACCATTCTAGGTAATTTGTACTTCTCACAAAGTTCCCATGCTCTCTCAGTACCAACTTCGATTCCAGCCTTGCCTGAAACAACAATAATAGCAGCATCAGCAACGCTCATAGCTTCTTCAACTTCACCGACAAAATCAAAGAATCCGGGTGTATCCAGAATGTTGATCTTATGTCCATCCCATTCAAGTGGAATAGAAGAAGTGCTGATTGAAATATGTCTCTTCTGCTCTTCCTTATCGAAGTCACTAAGAGTATTTCCATCCTCAACTTTCCCCATTCTGGATGTAATACCTGCTAAATAAGCCATTGCCTCAGAGAGACTTGTCTTACCTGCTCCGCCATGGCCCAGCAGCACTACGTTTCTAATCTTGTCAGTCGTGTAAACGTTCATATCAATGTCCTCCAGTCGCAACCATTAGGGTATTTATGAGAATATCGAGACAATAGATGCACATTTGACTATAGGAAGAACTCCAAAATAGCCATACTATGCCATTTGAACAATATAGATCCTGCCCCAACAAAATCTCATAACAATATTTTACTAAAGATAGTGTTCTAGCACAAGCATTTTCGTCTTTTTGCACAAGCAACGTTTTAATTGACTTTCACACGTTGTAGTGTTACAGTTATGAATGTATAACTATGCATTTTTAGGGGTTTCTTATTTTATGGACATAAAAACATACGGATTTATCGGGCTTGGACTGATTGGTGGTTCAATGGCCCGCGCAATAAAGGCATTTTCTCCGGACTCAAGGATCATGGCCTATGCGCCACACAGAAGCACAGTTGATGCCGCATACAAGGATGGAATAATTGATATTCCTCTCCTTAAAATAAGTGAAGAGTTTAGCGAATGCGATTATATATTTTTATGCGCTCCCGTTGAGATTAATAATGATAATTTAGAGCTTCTGCTTCCATATCTTAATCCCAAGACTACACTTACAGATATCGGAAGTGTCAAGAACAGTATTCATGAGAAGGTAAAAGAGCTGGGGCTTGAAGGCCAGTTCATCGGCGGACATCCCATGACAGGCACCGAGAGGATTGGTTACCTGAATTCCAAGGCTACTCTTTTGGAAAACGCCTATTACATTCTCACCAAGACAGATAACACAGATGAAGAAAGGCTCGAGGACTACTATCAGCTGGTCAAGAATATGGGTGCTATCCCTCTTGTGGTTCCTTACCTTCAGCACGACTTTGCAACTGCTGCAATAAGCCATGTGCCACACGTCCTGTCCGCTTCACTTGTAAACCTTGTCAAAGACAGTGACAACGAAGACCATTTGATGAAGACAATCGCTGCCGGCGGTTTTAAGGATATCACGAGAATATCTTCCTCTTCTCCTGTGATGTGGCAGCAGATCTGCAATACCAATTCCGATAATATCTCAGGTCTTTTGGAAAAACTTATTGATTCACTTATCGATATCAAGCTGGCAGTTGATGAGCATGACCACGATAAGCTCCTTGATTTCTTTACTTCTGCCAGGGAATACAGAGAATCATTTTCGGATTTCGCAAGTGGCCCTATTCAAAAGACTTATGTGCTGCATGTTGAGATCAACGACCAGCCCGGACGCCTTGCTGCTGTTGCAGTTCTTTTGTCCGAAAACAACGTAAACATCAAGAACATCGGCATTGTACATAACAGAGAATATGAGCGCGGAACACTTAGAATTGAATTTCATAATGGAAAGGATCTGGAAAAAGCCAGCAGCATATTGATGTCTAACGGCTACACAGTAAATTTCCAGTAAATAGCACTATCATATAACTTATAAAAGCACATTTTTACAGATTTTTTTGCGGTTTTGGAGGACTCACAATGATCTTACTTGAAAAAGCCACACATCCTATTACCGGCGATGTTTTTGTACCCGGTGATAAATCAATTTCTCACAGAAGTATTATGTTTGGTGCCCTTGCAGAGGGAACAACGGAAATTACAGGTTTTCTCCAGAGCGCCGATTGTCTGTCTACAATTGAATGTTTCAAAAAGCTGGGAATCCTGATCGATCACAGCATAAGGCCCACCAACGGCGTACCTACCATAACCGTACACGGAAAAGGGCTTCATGGGCTTAAAGCCTCTGACTCAACCCTGTATACCGGAAACAGCGGAACTACTACAAGGCTCATGTCCGGTATTTTGGCTGCGCAGCCCTTTGATTCACTTATAACCGGTGATATGTCTATAGAGAAAAGACCTATGAACCGTATAATCAAGCCTCTTTCGATGATGGGTGCGGATATTTCCTCAGTTCTCGGAAATGACTGCGCTCCTCTTTCTATCAAAGGCGGCAAGAAGCTTCGAGGAATCACTTATAGAAACCCGATTGCATCAGCCCAGGTTAAATCCTGTATCCTGCTTGCCGGCCTTTATGCAGATGGTGAGACCGTTGTATATGAGCCTGCTTTATCCAGAAATCATTCTGAGATAATGCTGGCCTCTTTTGGTGCTGATGTTCATAATGAGGTAGCAAGGGATGGAAGCGCCGCTGCCATACTTCATCCGGGAATGCCTCTTCACGGCAACAAGATAAATGTTCCGGGAGATATTTCTTCAGCCGCTTACTTCATTGCAGCAGCTCTCATTGTTCCCGGTTCCGAGCTTCTTATCAGAAACGTTGGAATCAATAATACCCGCTGCGGAATATTAACTGTCTTGAAACAGATGGGCGCTGACATTACTCTTCTTAACATAAATGAATCCGGTGAGCCCCGGGCAGACATTCTGGTTAAATACAGCGAGCTTCACAGCAACCAGAACAATAAATTTGAGATTGGCGGAAAAGATATTCCGACCATGATAGACGAGCTACCGATGGTTGCAATCCTCGCTGCCACAGGAAACTTCGACACAATTATTAAAGATGCTGCTGAACTTAAGGTAAAAGAATCTGACAGAATCGCAACTGTAGTTGAGAACCTGACAGCTATGGGCTGCGATATAGAAGCTACAGATGACGGTATGATCATTCACGGCGGCAAGCCTCTTCACGGTGCCGACATTCACACCCACAATGACCACCGCCTTGCCATGAGTTTTGCAATTGCTGCTCTTGCGGCAGAAGGAACCACAAGAATTATGGATGACGCATGTGTAGGCATTTCCTATCCTACGTTCTTCAAGGAACTGCAAAATCTTTTATAAAACCATAAATCATAAAGGGTAGACATAGATTAACTTACTATGTCTACCCTATGTTTTTTAGAGAAACAAATATATCTTATTCCAAATCTTTACTGTTTCTATGCTATCTGCCTTATGGCAAGTTCATAGAAACGTCCTTTTTTCTCCATGAGTTCCCGGTAGGTTCCTTCCTCAACCACTTTCCCATCTTCCAGTACTATGATCCTATCACATTTTTCAACCGTTGAAAGTCTGTGGGCTACCACAATCTTAGTAGCATCAAGTTGTTCAAGGGTTTCCATAACCTGATTCTGAGTCAGGTTGTCAAGTGCGCTGGTTGCCTCATCAAGGACTATGATCTTGGGCTTTCCCACAATAGCTCTGGCAATCAGGATTCTTTGTATCTGGCCTCCTGAAAGCGTTCCTCCCTCTTCATTTACTATTGTTCCAAGTCCCAAAGGCATATCCGCAATGTCTTTTTCCAGTCCAACCTGCCTTATAACCTCCCTGACACGATCCATACTGCAATTAGGTGCAGTTATAGTTATGTTGTCATAAATATTTCCTCCGATCAGACCTCCATCCTGAAGCACAACTCCAAATTTTTTTCTCAGTTCTCTTTTATCAAGGTCATCTATATCCTGTCCGTCAAAGTATATTTTCCCCAAAAGAGGCTTTTCAAAGCCCATAATAAGCTTTAGAAGCGTCGACTTGCCACTTCCTGACGAACCCACTATTCCAATATACTCTCCGCTTTCGAAATGAAGATTAACTTCATTTAATACCGGCCTGTCATCAGCATTATAAGCAAAAGATACATTGCTTATATCTATTTCTCCAGACAAGTCGCCCGGCACTATGCTATCTCCACTGCTTTCCGGAAGAGTCTCCAAAATAGGCTGACTCAGTTTATACATGGGATAGACTGCATTTGCCACAAAAAAGTTCTGCGTCATTTCAAAGACTGCAGCATACAATAAGCCAAAAGCAGTAAAGAACCCCATAAATGTGCCAATGGTAAGATCAAGCTCGCTATCCATCATAAGGCTGTACAGCACAACAGAAAACAAAAGTTCCATTGCCTGTGCCAGGACACCTGCAAACAGAGTAATCTTCTCTTTGCGAATATTAATACGGATTGACGTTATAAGCTTCTGAAGGTACTGCATCAAAGCACGGTCCTCAGAAGAACTTATTCGAATCTTTTCTATTCCGCTGATATACTGAAACATAGCTGAACTGGCTTTTTGATCCACCAGGGACTTTTCTTTTTCATATCTTATCTTTTTAAGCCCCATGATCACTATAATGCCTGTTGATATGAAAAGCATTATCACAGCCCATTTGGTAAGCTCTCCTGAATAATTTACCATTCTGACAAGATAGATAAGCGAAAACAGCGCAGACAATAAACTGGTAATAACAGTCTGTGAGATGATGGAATAAATATTTGAGACGTTCATAGCCCTTATTCCAAGGTCAGCTGATTCGTATTGTCTTAAAAAGCTCTCCGGCAGATTAAAGATTCTGTCCAGCATGGCATTCTGCAGGGCATATTCCATGGAACTCATAGATCTGAATACCGAGAGATTTTTTACTATAGTAAAGGCGATGTTTCCGATGGCACAGGCTAAAATCACAAATCCAATCTGCAAAACCATTCCTGCATCCCCAAGAGGAATATACTCATCAAAAAGAGTTTCGTTAAAATATGGTATTAACAGTCCTGTAAGTGTACCTATAACAGCAAGTACCACAATGCGAATGATATCTGAGAGATATGCTTTCTGCATTCCAAACAAGATCAGCTTGGCAGGAGTTATCTTCTCATTAGGGAATGGACGATAAAACATGAAAGCAACGTCTTCAAGCTCATCCAACAATTTCGAATCAGCTATAGTAACCCTGCTGCCTTTTTCATCATAAACTCTATATCTTCCGCCGACAGTAGGTATAAAACAAAGGGGCTCTCCGGTCTCCTTTCTAAAGCTCATAAACATACCACAATCTTTTTTGTACCATTTATCCGGAAGAGTAATTTGTCTTATCGTAAAGTGGGATACTCTGGCAATGTCCTCAAGAGTAAAATTCTTCCCCACACTCTTAATAACTTTTTCCCTGGAGGCAATTTTAATCTTTTCCATACTGCATAAAAATGCTGCGCAATCATAAAGCCCATTGCCTGTTGGCTGTGTTTCGAAATTATTTTTCTCTGATGAACGGGATAAGGAATCAAATATCATCCCAAGCAAATGCTCTTTGGCCGTCTTGGATTCTTTTTGATTTTTGTAGATATAGCCCTCTTCTTTTACGGCGTTCAGGTTGTAAAGCTCAATTATCCCTTTTTCATATTCAGCACCGGACAGTCCGCTAATTCCAAGGCTCTGGCCAAAAGAGTTTCTGACCTGTTCCCTGCTCAGACTGTCAGTATCTGGTACCTCTTCAAAATCAGCTTCATCAAGTGCAAGAAGCGCAAATTTCCAGTTTCTTCCTCCACTTTCATGGCAAAATCCCGGAATCAGACTACCCTCACCAAATTCCGCAAGAAACATTCGTCTTGCACTCTTTTTATCTGTAAAAGGCACAAGATATACCAAAATGCTGCCTTCTAGCACCCGATATAAAAAGTCAGGATTCTCAGTGTAAAAGACCTCACCACCCTCTATATGAGATTTATGCTCATCAAGTTTTAGCATATCTTTCTCCGCAAAGCTTAGTAATTAATAAGATTTCTATATAATCCTTCAATCTCAGCAAGTTCCTTATGTCTTCCACGCTGCGCTATCTTACCATGGTCCATAACTATGATCTCATCGCAGTCACGAATTGCCGAAAGGCGATGTGCAACGACGATACAGGTACAGCCACGGCGTTTTAAGTTGTTCAGGATTTCTTTTTCCGTAATAGGATCCAGAGCACTTGTTGCCTCATCCATAATAAGAATGCTTGGGTTAGTGGCCAGAGCTCTTGCAATTTCAAGGCGCTGTTTTTGTCCTCCCGAGAAATTCGCTCCACCCTCTACAACCTCGCTGTCATACGCCCCGGGCCTTGATGTAATGACGTCATGAATGCATGCATCTTTGGCAGCCCGAATGATATCTGCTTCAGCAATATTCTTATTCCACATAGTAAGATTATCTTTGACCGTTCCGGAAAAAAGCTTGATTTCCTGACTAACAGATGAAATACTTCCCGCAAGGACTTCCGCCGGGATTTTCTCAACGCAAATTCCATCTATCATTATCCTTCCGGTCCATGGTTTATACAGACCACTGCAGATTTTGGACACTGTAGACTTTCCGCTTCCTGACTCACCAACAAAAGCAAGTGAAGATCCGCAGGAAATATTAAAGCTAAAATCCTTTATTAAAGGGTCCTCCAGAATGCTATAACCAAAAGAAATGTTTTCAAGTACAATATTTCCTTCAAGCTTAGAGTTCATTTCTTTTTTATCGCATTTGGCAAAAGACTCTTCCTCCTTGTATTTCATAATATCTTCTACTCGACGCATATCAGCCTTGGTAGTCTGAATTTTTGTGGCAAAACCAGCAAGGTCACCTACAGGCTCTATAAAAGCTACCAGTAGACTGTTAAAAGCCACCAGCATACCTTCCGTCATATCTCCCCTAATGATAAGCAAGCCTCCCAGCATCAAAATAATAATAGTTGTAAGCTGCTCACAAACTTCCGGAAGACAATCGAGAATTTCCTGCTTTTTTCCAAGCTGCTGGTCTATCGAAATGCTTTCTGCATAGGTTCCCTGCAGTCTTGAGATATATTCGTTTTCTGTTCCGGATGCCTTTAGAGCACTTAAAACAGACAGCCCGGCAAAGACTCTGCCCCGAAGCTTTCCCTCTGCAAGCTGATTTCTTAGCGCAAGGTCCTCAATGCTGGAAGCTCCAAGCCTTGTTATAACCATGTTAAGCGCCATAATCCCCACACCTACAAGTGTAAGATGTGGGCTATAGACAACTAAAAGTATGAGATAAAAAAACGCGACAAAAACATTCAGTATTGTCTGTGCCACATCACTGGTCAGAAAAATACTGATATTGTTATTGTTTTCAACACGTCTTGATAAGTCGCCTGCATATCTTTGATTAAAAAAACTAATTGGAAGTCTGAACAGATGTGTAAGGAACTCATATGATGATAAAATAGAAAGCTTATTCTGAAGCCGCAGCATTAGCGCGCCGCGATAATAGGTAAGCCCAGCCCTGAAAAGCATAGTAAAGAGCATGGCCAGAATAAGGCCATGCATCCAGTTATCATTTTTTTCAACCAATACTCCATCAATAAATACCTGGGAAAAGACAGGTATTATAAGTCCCGGAAGCACCAACATAAATCCGATGACAACAAGCGCTGCAACAGCTTCATACTGACCCTTAAGACGATTTATTACAAATGAAAACAGCGTGCCCTGTTTACCTGAAGGCACAAACTCATTAGTCTTTTTAAAAGTAAGAACCACCCCTGTAAAGCACTCTTTTAATTCTTCAATGGTAATTTTTCTTCTTCCCAAAGCCGGATCATTAATATAATAATTGTTTCCCTTTTTCCCCTCAAAAACCACAAAATGATTGAAATTCCAATGTAAAATGCTAGGTACCGGCAGTTCTAAAAGACCTCCAACTTCCTTTCTATAACCGTGAACTTCGAGACCATATCTTTTCCCGGCTCTAAGAAGATTTCTTGCATTACTGCCATTTCTTGAGACACCGCATTCAATGCGAAGTTCTTCTAAGGAAACAAACTTTCCAAAAAAGCCTAAGATCATAGACAGCGAAGCTGCCCCACATTCGGTTACTTCCATCTGATATACAGTTGGTGTTTTTGCATATCCGGTCTTTTTCATCCAAATACCTTTAAGAAAGCTTTTGCACTATCATCTACAAATCCGTGAGAATTAGCGAAATCGGATGTTTTTCTTTAACAGCTATATCAGTAGATATCATAGTTCCGTTTACCATATCAATTGAGGCGCCTCTACTGTTGGACCACCAGTATCCGGAAGCAGAAGAAGGATCTTTTTCAAGCTCCAGTCTGACCTCTATTACAGGCCCGTCAACCAAAAACGAATCAACCAAAGACAGAACACCTACCTGATTAGCAATAACCGCTCTTGAGGTGACATATTCATCCACATAAACAACAGTACCCTTCATGTGCCCATACTCCTGCTTGTTGACGGTACTTGGATAAACTGAGGCATTCATACCTACTTTTATTTTGCGGCCTTCATCAACAGGAACATAACATACAACTATGTTATCGTACGGATTTCCTATAGACACTCTGGCAACATATTCGCCGTATTTTATTATCTGTCCCTCAACCACAGCAAGCTCAGTAACAGTGCCGGATAACATTGAGTTGATATTCTGACCGGAAGAAAGTGTTGCAATTACATCTCCTTTTTTTATGTAATCACCTGTATGAACTTCGAGACTTTCTATTGTTCCATTCACTTCAGAATAAATCGAATGGATTCCCTCTCTGTTCATAAAAATACCCTTCGCAGAAACATTTTCATGAACTCTGCCGAAAAAGAGCCATATAAGAGCCACACATACTATTCCTGCAGCCCCCAGCATAGCAAGCCAAAAAGATGGTGACACGATCACTATCGCTTTATTTAGCTGTTCTGCACTTGAGATAGTATCTTCTGCTGATTTTCTGTATATCCCTGCCATAGATTCATCCCATACATAAATGCATCAATCAATCCTGTTTACTGTAATCGGCAGCCATTTGGATATATGCGAAATCACTTCATTAACATCCAGATATTCAGGGAACAATACACCCTGATCAGGATGATCGTGCATATACCTTATCGCTGCATAAACAGAGACCGCCACCAAAAGAACTGTAGGTGTATCCTCTCTGTTTTCATCATAATATCGCTCCACCCCAACAAATATCGGATTAAAGTTATTTCCTTCAACGCACATACCTATTATCTCACCACCGGAAAGCATTCTATCCTTAGTGATCAGCCTGCTTCTGAAATTATCCTCATGATATACACTATTTAGAGCAATATCACAGGGACGATATACAAACATTACCGTCGGCGAATATATGAGCTTCCCATCCTCATCTCTGAGGGAATAATAATCATGGATTGAAAAGACCTCTTCGTGTGCGTCTACGCAGCCCTCAAAGCTAATTGTTTTGGCATAGCCCCTGGTTTTGACAGTTTTGCCTGAAACATCAAGCACCAGTGTTCCATCCTCCCTGCTAAAAGAAAAGATGTCATCTGCAGAAACACCGATTCGCTTTAAGTGTTCTGATAAAGAAGCATTACATCCAAGCTTTTGAATTGAACGGTCATTCATTTCCCCTTCAAAATCCCATACATTCCAGGTAGAATATGCTGTTTCTTCATCCTCTTTATAATCCGAAACAGCAGTATCAAGATCAGTCTCAATAAAGGACGTTACCTGAAGCTTTTGGGCAAGTTTAGCATACATGCCATCCTCATATAATTTCTTAAGCTCCCCGCGGTTATCCGATACAAACGCTGAATCATCATTATCCACAATTTCCATAAGTGCTTTCTTGGTTAGCAAACTTATAAGTCCCGGGTTACTGCCAAACTGAAGTACAGAAGTTGCACCTCCTTTTGACTTATTCATCAGTTCTTTATACTGATAAAAATGAGTTTTATATCTGAAAGGTTCAGTAAAAGGAACATCCTTAAAAGTATCATCTGTAGTGCACAAAAAATGAATTCCTCTTTCCGCACATTCCCTTGCCAAAACTAAATTGTCGTTCCCAACCGCAAGGTAAATAAGAAAATCTCCCTCGCTTAAAAGATCCAGCATTTCCTTGTAGCATTTGCTGTCCATATAGAACAAAAAGCAGTTTTCTTTCCTGCCACCCTTTTTTTCAAAATAATGAAATGCCCTTCTGGTTTTGTCAGAAATAAAAATATTGTCTATTGCAAACAGCTTCTCCTCTAAAATGATATCTAAAAGAGATTTCGCAACACCCCCAAATCCAAAAAGCATTATTTTAGCAGAATACATCAGTCAATTTCCCCTTTAAGTCTTTTTCGTGTTAAAAAATGCGTACCTAAAACGATAATATAAAGCAAAGGAAATACTGTTATAGTATTTCCTTTGCCTAATCCACATCATCTTCCCATGTATCCGAAAAAATCTTTTTTCGTCTACCGGGTTAAACAGTATTATCATGTTCCATATCCTTCTGCAGCTATTCCTTCAATGAACATGATATTTCCTCCGTCTATGACAAAATCATAAACGTTTGTCTTTTTACCGGTTTCAATAATATCAGTTATCTTGGTTGTTCCATCAAGTGTAATGATATCGCGGTTATTGTGCTGCCATACGTTATGGAACGTCTTGCCATCATAAAACCACTGTGTAGAAGTTGTATTCCATACTTTACCATTATCAAAGTGCACTTCAATAACCGATGCTTCACCACCAGTTGTAGAAGCTACTTTACGTTCTACCTTATTTCCAGCTTCATCAATACTATATACTATATCTCCGGCCTCGATATCTTTGATTGCTTTCGTTCCTGTAGGAGTATCAACCTGTGATTCTGCCGTGAAGCAATGAACTATAATTTTAATTATCTTATGAATTAATTCCCTCTCATCATCAGTGGTATGATCCGGATCATTGTCAACACCGCCTGCTGCACTTTCCAAAGCCTCCTCGGAAAGCTCGCCGTCATCTGCCACTACACCCTCAAAGGATTTGAAAAATGGCTTTCCGCCATATTCCACTATATCTATAAAATCTTCGTAAGGTATCTTGTCTCCTACTACATCTTTTACAAGTTCATAGGCCTTTTCCTTACTCTCTCCAAATAGTCCGTTAAGGAGTTCTTCATCATTGGCCGCTTTTACAGCAAGTTTGAGAACAGCAGCAATATAAGGAGCATCTACCTTGCGATACTCATCAAGGTCTGCCTGCGTAATATCAGGAACATATTCGCTAATATCTCTCAAAGCATCATCAGACCACTGCTCTGAATAGAAATCATAAATAAGGCCAACATCTTCGTACAGTGCAATCCTAATTTCATCGATTGTTTCTTGATTTAGCATAGTCTACCTCCTTACCAGGTTTCTTTTCTTATTTCCTTGTCTTATTCCTCTACATGATGAAGTTCATCTTCAACTGTTTCATAAACCTCAATGCGCATTCTCTCGGCATCAGGCATACCAATAAAAATTCCACCGTAGTGGAACTTATCGCCGTCCTTGGAAGCTCTTACTATCTGGATGAATACATGGATCTTATCCTTGTTCCAAAGAGTCAGATTGGATTCATAGTTGCTTCCAATGATAAGGGCCTTATCAGTAATAAAGCCTATACCATCCCTTGAACAGTCAGTAATTTCAATTTCAGCAAGCTCTGCGTCAAGCTCACCTCCGAGTTCTCTTATCAGAATATCTCCAGCAAGTGGTAATCTTTTATGTTTTCTCTTATCTTCCATAATAATCTCCCGTCAAAATAATATACAGATTATCAGTATATATATATTCATAATAGCGCATATTTTCTACATCAGCAAGTTCGAGGGAAGTGAAAAGAATGAAAAAAAAGTAAAAAAAGTCACCACTGCAAATGAGCAATGGTGATACTTTGTTATTCCTATATTTTATAGATTTCAAATGAGAAATCTATTTTGCCGAGTACTGATTTAGTCTGCAAATAATGGTGTTGAAAGGTATCTGTCTCCGGAATCAGGTAAAAGAACCACAATATTCTTTCCCTTATTCTCTTCTCTTTCTGCAAGGATTGTAGCTGCCTTCAAAGCTGCACCTGATGAAATTCCAACAAGAATACCCTCTGAAACTGCAAATTTCTTGCCTTCTGCGAATGCGTCATCATTCTCAATTGCAATAACTTCATCATAGATTTTGGTGTTAAGAGTATCAGGTACAAAACCTGCACCGATTCCCTGAATCTTATGTGCTCCTGCTGTTCCCTTTGAAAGAACAGGGCTGCTTGCCGGCTCAACTGCTACGATCTTAACATCAGGGTTTACTTCCTTAAGGAACTCACCAACACCTGTAACTGTTCCGCCTGTACCAACACCTGCTACGAAGATATCTACCTGTCCGCCTGTCTGCTTCCAGATTTCAGGGCCTGTGGTCTTTCTGTGAATTTCAGGGTTTGCAGGATTTACAAACTGTCCAAGGATTATAGCTCCGTCAATTTCTTTTTCAAGTTCTTCTGCCTTGGCAATTGCGCCCTTCATACCCTTAGCGCCTTCTGTAAGTACGATCTCAGCACCGTAAGCCTTTAAAAGATTTCTTCTCTCTACGCTCATTGTATCTGGAAGAGTAAGGATTGCTCTGTATCCCTTAGCTGCTGCAACTGCTGCAAGACCAATTCCTGTATTTCCACTGGTAGGCTCAATGATTGTAGCTCCCGGCTTTAACTTACCGCTCTTCTCAGCATCCTCTATCATGCTAAGTGCTACTCTGTCCTTAACTGATCCAGCCGGATTAAGGTACTCAAGCTTGGCAAGAAGTGTAGCATTTGTAACTCCTGCTGCCTTGCTGTATCCATTAAGTTTAAGAATAGGTGTTCCCCCAATAAGCTCCAATGCGCTTTCTTTTATATCTGCCATGATTTTTTCCTCCATCAAGAATTGTTGTTTGTTTTGATGTTTATAATATAGCATAGCTTTTTCTATAGATAAATTAAGGAAACCTTATCGGCAGATATAAATATAGATAATACCTCAGCAAAAGGTAACTTCTGCTGTACTAATCTCGATAAAACCTCGATAAGTACACAGAAGTGGTTCGCACTAGCTTCGTAAGAACCTCAGCAAGTGCTCTACGCAAAGTCAGGGCACGCTTGAGACAAGCGTACCCCGGCAATTCAAAATATATTACTAAACAGTAACCATGGTTACTGAATTGTAAACCTCTCAAGGTTATCGTTGATGGTATCAACAGCATCCGATACGGAAGAAGCTGCACTTGCAACCATCTCTGAAGAAGATGCAACGTCCTTGGCTGCCTCTGTAACTCTGTCAACGTTGTCTGCAATCTCCTGAGTAGATGCTGACTGTTCCTCAGATACAGATGCCATATTTGTAGCAACGTCATTAACCTTCTCCATCTGCTCTGCCATGGTAGCAAGAGTAGTATTGGCATCAGACAGCTGCTGAGTAATTTCTCTGAAGGTAGTTGCTGCTGTATTTACAGATTCTGCACTGTCATTGATGAGCTGAGTATTGGACTCTGATTTCTGTGACAGCTGCTGAACTCTTGCAGACATTTCCTTAATGATATCACCGATCTGCTTAGTAGCATCAGCTGAATTCTGGGCAAGCTGTCCAATCTCCTGAGCAACAACTGCAAAGCCTTTTCCTGCTTCTCCTGCTCTTGCAGCCTCAATGCTGGCATTAAGTGAAAGCAGATTGGTCTGTGAAGAAATGGAATTGATAAGGTCAACAATCTGATTGATCTTATCTGCAGCTTCATCAACACTAGCTACCGCATCAGCCATATCCTTCATGGAATCAACGATATCGTTCATGCCATTAGCAACTGATTCCATATCCTGCTGTCCGCTGTCAGCCTTGGTAACCAGTTCTTTCATGGTCTCTTCTATCATCTCTTCCTGCTCAGTTACGCTGGAAACGGTCTGTGCAAGAACTGTAGCATTCTCAGCAACTTCATTGACAGCCTTGGCCATATTTTCAATATTCTCTCGAATCTGAGTCATGCTGGCTGACTGATCATTAGCTGCTTCCTCAAGATTTTCAGCGGTGCTCTTGGAGGTCTGGGCATCTCCAAGAAGCCTTCCTGAAACATCCTTGATCTCACCAAGTGAGGATCTCATTCCATTTACAAACTCGCCCATTGCCTTATTCATATAGGCAATTTCATCATTACCATTGGATGCGATATTAACAGTAAAATCACCGTTAGAAATCTTACCAATGTTGTCTGTAAGGGATGTTACAGGCTTCTTGATCATTCCCTTAAGAGCAAAGTTCATTACGAATATTACGATCAGAACTGCGGCAATTGTTACAAGTATAAGAACAATTACAATTTTCTGCATGGTTGCCATAACTTCTTTTTGCTTAGCGTATACAATAACGCTCCAGTCAGTTCCGCTTACCCCTGATGAAACGAAGAAATACTTTTCACCAGCAACCTTAAGTCCTGTAACTTCGTGAGTTTCGCTTACAGCTTCCTCAGCTGCGAATTCTCCGATTGCTGTAAGGAAAGCATTATCCGGAATATCTGCTACGTTTGTTCCGCAAAGTGAAGGATCATCCTTATATGAAAGGATTTGTCCGGAGCCGGTTACCATCATGGCGCCGCCGGTCTTATAAAGTTCAATAGAATTTAGTTTATCCTGGGCACTAGATAACATCAAATCAGCTGCAAAACAGCCTTCTCTTCCATCTTTAAGATGAACGTGTCGAAGAACAGATGAACAAAGAGCACCGGTAACCGTATCAAAGTATGGCTCATCATAGTAATAGAACCAGGAGTTTGTATACTGAATTGCCTGAACATACATGACATTTCCGGTTATATTATCCATCGAAAAATCAGGTTCACTCGGATAAAGGAAAGTATCATCGTTGAGCATCAGATACGCACCGGTAGGAATCATTCCATATCTTCCTACTGTTCCCTTCAAATACTCCATTATATCGTCATTACTAGCATAATCAATTTGTTCAATCGCATCAGCTACACCATTCAAATAGTAGAAGGTAGCTGTAAGCTCTTTATTAACCTGCGCTGCATCAGCCGAAACCTCATTCTTAAGTGAAGTGTAGATAAGATCCTTGATCATACCAAAGCCAAGAGCAAATGTAACTCCCTCTGCCACCAAAATACTTACCAGCAAAAGAGCTACAAACATCAGTGACAGTTTGGTACTGATAGCCTTAGGTGATCCGTTGTTAGTATTAGCGCCCATAACACCCTCCTGTTATACAAGAAATCGTTACTTTTTTATGACACATAAAATTGATCACAAAAATGTTTGATAATACGATAAAATATCACGGATTTAGTATACAAAATAAAAATAAACATATTGTAAATAAAATCTTTTAAATGAATAAAATTACATTAAATAATATATGTTTATTCAGTGACAACGAAAAAAACTGTCTTTGGTTTATGTAAAAAACAAAGACAGTTTTCTTTAATCTATAAAATCAATTATTTATATGAACAGACATGCGTCTCCAAATGAGAAGAATCTGTATTTTTCTTTTATTGCCTCATCGTATGCACCAAGTACATGCTCTCTTCCGGCGAAGGCAGAAACCAGCATAACAAGTGTTGATTCCGGCAGATGGAAGTTCGTAATAAGACCATCCATCAATTTGAACTTATATCCCGGATAAATAAAGATCGATGTATCTCCGCTGCAGGCAGAAAGCTTACCATTTTCAGATGCTGCGCTCTCTATCGTTCTACAGCTGGTGGTTCCCACACAGATCACTCTATGTCCGGACTCCTTGGCCTTGTTGATCTTATCTGCTGCCTCCTGAGTAACCTGATACCACTCCGTATGCATGTGATGCTCTTTTACATTTGTCACCTTAACAGGTCTGAAGGTTCCAAGTCCAACATGAAGTGTTACAAATGCCATATCTATGCCTTTATCACGGATCTTCTCAAGAAGTTCATCTGTAAAATGAAGACCTGCAGTAGGCGCTGCAGCTGACCCCTCAAACTTGGCATATACTGTCTGGTACATATTCCTATCCTGAAGCTTGTGGGTAATATATGGAGGAAGCGGCATCTCTCCGAGCTTATCTAAAACCTCTTCCCATATTCCATCGTAAAAGAATTTCACAAGACGATTTCCGTCCTCCAAAACATCTATGATTTCAGCCTTAAGTATTCCATCTCCAAAGGAAACCTTTGCTCCGATGCGAAGCTTCTTTCCCGGCTTAACCAGTGTTTCCCACACATCTGCTTCTTTTCTCTTCAAAAGAAGGATTTCAACTGCTGCCCCGGTCTCTTCCTTAACTCCAAGAAGTCTTGCAGGAATAACCTTGGTATTATTCAGTACCAGGCAGTCCCCGGGCTCAAGGTAATTTATCACTTCATTAAATACGTGGTGCTCTACCTTACCGGTTTCCTTGTCCATAACAAGGAGCCTGCACTCATCCCTCTTCTCCATAGGGTCCTGAGCAATTAGCTCCTGTGGCAGATCAAAGAAATAATCTGCAGTTGAAAGTCCAATCTCTACGTTCTCGCTCATTTTGTATCTTCTTCCTTTAACACATAAAAAACTTCCGTGTGCTTAACATTTTTTTGATAAGAACACGGAAGTGGTTTTTCTGTTACACCGCTTTCGCGCTAAAGAAGTATAACAGTTTGTTTTACGTAAGGCAAGTTTTATATCATTTTTTATCTGCTATGATAGCCAGAGTTACTGAAATGTCATTGAGAGTCTGAGTCATGTTCTGGATCATCAACTGCATTTTAAGTTCATCAGACACATTCTCATTTTTCATTCTCTGTGTCATTTCAGCTACTCTTTTTTGCTCTAATGCTGTTACCTCTGAAATTCTGCTCATTAAATGCACCACCCTTCCAAAATTGTTATTTGCTCAAATTTAGTTTCTATCATTATCAGAAACATCATAAGTAAATTGTACATTTAATAAGTATCTTTTCTCTTAAATATAGATAAATTTAAAATTAAATATCATTACCATTTATTCCGGAAGTGAAAGCTGCGTCACATCATTAACTTCTGAAAAATATATCATAAATTCGGTCCAAGGTAACTAACCGGAAGCAGATAATCTTTTTTCTTAATAACTATCTTCTCTATAATGACTCCAGGTTCTCCAGCAAATACTTTGATAGAATTGATGCCGGCATTAAGAGTCACGAAGGCACTAACCTGTCTTCCTGCAGTAAGAACTCCCTGTGCCCAGTCAGTATCCTGCCACTCTGTATAGTAGTGGTCAGAAACGCTGTGAACCGTAACCGGCTCCTCCTCGTTTACAGCCATGAAGAAGTTCATTCTCCCTCCCTTAACAGAAGGATTTCTTGTAAGCAGATAAAAGATGATATCGTACTCTCCTGCTTCATCAGCTCTGACATTATAGCTTACATATGGAGCATCCTGCGCTGATGCGTAGGTCCTCATTGGTGGAAGTGCCTTGATAGCATTTCCCTCTCTTCCGAGGAATTCGATCACTTCAAAGCCGTTATCATCTACCAGATGTCCAAAGTCAAACTCCGAAGCTCTAAAGCAGCAGTAAGGTCTATCCTTACCTACTACTCCTGCGCTTCCTTTTATGTAGGAATCAAGCACGTTTTCATTATCACACTTTGAGTTTCCGCAGACTTTGAATAATAGCTCAACATAAGTCTTCTGACCATTTTCAAAAGAGATCTCTACCCGACCTTTAACTTCAACATCAACTCCAGCCTTAAGAGATGAGCTTCTTCTAAAGGTTATGGTTTCCCTGCCAGGGTAATTTTTCACTTTTCCTTCAAATGAATCACATTCAAGAGCTTCTGATTCAAGAGTTATCTTATAAGCGCAGGCCACATTTCCCTTAAGGTCTATATCCAGCAGGGTCTCATCATTTTGGTCATAGAGTAAATCAGTAGATACGATTGGCGCCATGTCCTGCCAGTGTGCTCCAAGATGATATCTGTCCTGTCCTCTAAAGCTGACCATAGCCTTAGCAACGCTGATAGGGCTAACCTTACAGGTAACCGGATAAGCCCATTCTCTGTCATCCCAGGTCATAAATCCGGTGTGAGCAGAAGCAAGGCAGTGATTCCACTTACCATCTGCCATATTATGGAACGAATCAACAAGTTCCTGATCACGCTTTATGCGTTCTTCGATTTCCGCGATAAAGCTGTTGGCATAGACACAACCTTTTTTTGCATACTCATGGTTCATTCCTGTAATAATCCAGGCAATCACCAGGTTAAGAGAAGCCGCTGCCGCATAATAGATCATGCTCTGATAGGTCAAAAGAGCTTCACCGGTAAGCTCCTGATTAAGTTTCTCGGTAGTTTCTAATATACCGCGAGCCTCACCAAGCAAGCGCTCTCCTTCCCTATAATGAACAGGATGATAGATCATGTCATTCATAGTCTCAGGAGTTCTCATGGCGTTAAATCTTGTGTATCCCTCAAGAACCTTAAACATGTCATCTTTCTGAGCTGAAGTCAGTCTTGTACCGAACTGCTTATCTATCCACTTATAGGCAAACTCTTTTGTCCTGTTAAGGCCATTTAGTCCCCAGGCCTCATAGTCGTAAGCCAGCTCCATGAAAAAGCTAAGGGGATACTCCATCTCTTTAAGATCGCCCACATTAACTATCCACATTTTAGTCACACCGGCTTCATAGGCCTGAGTCATCTGCTCCCAGGTCTTGGTGAGACGATTACAGTTTGTCCACTCATAACTGATGGGCGCACCATGATAATCAAAATGATAATACATTCCGTATCCACCTGCATGGCTTCTCTCAGCTTCTGTAGGAAGATTACGGAGATTGCCATGATTATCGTCACTAAGTAAAAAGATTGCGTCCTTTAATTCATCCCAGTCCTTAAGACCTTCACAGGTCTCATCACCATAGTAATAGTCCTCAACCTCTTTATAGATTGCAAGCATTCTCGGAACATCTGCAAGCTTATCAGATACCTTCTCCTTGAGAATCTTATCCTGAGCCAGGATAGCTTTTTTTACAACCTCTATGTTATCCTTCATGGTAGCATCTTCCGGAAGGAGCTTAGAATCAGCTTCTCCACGCATACCAATAGTATAAACATTTTCAAATTCTCTATTTCTAAGAACTCCATCAACCCAGAACTTAGTGATGGCTTCCTCATTGGAAATAAAGCTCCAGGAATTATCATCACCGTACTTCTTGTACTGCTGCTGCCACTCGTTACCTGCTCTGCAAAGAGGCTCGTGGTGTGAAGTTCCCATTACCACGCCATACATATCCGCAAGTAAAGCATTCTCTATTCCGGGGCCTTCCTCCGAGAAATTGGAATTCCACATGGCAGGCCACATATAATTGCCCTTAAGACGCAGTAACAGTTCAAAAATCTTCTTGTAGCACTTGGCATTTACACCACCAAAGGTATCCGTAGCCCAGTTACCAAAAGCCGGCCACTCATCATTAATAAAGAATCCTCTGTAGTATACGGATGGTTCCTTGGAAATTAAGAGTTCATCTCCTGATCCATCCTTCTCTTCCTCATTAGTTACAATGTTTTCTGTTGTCTGCTTTTTTTCATTTAATCCGGCAATATCTATCTCAAGCACATCCTTCTTTTCCGGCATAGCGTCACCGAAGTATACCAAAGGTGATACACCGCACAGCTCTGATAAGCGGAACATACCATAAATTGTGCCGCGCTTGTCACTACCTGCAATTACAAGGATTCTCTTTATATTACTTAGAGCATCACTCAGTTCAATTGTCTTCATCATGAAGACTTCTCTTTTACCATTTATCAAGCTTGTATCAACAATCCCCTGCTTTGAAAATGCATCTAAAATACTACTCTTTCCGACCGTTGCTGCAATTACTGCCACTTCACTTTGCACCTTATCAAGGCATTCAACCTGCACAGGCTCTTTACCTGTAACAAGCCTTATGTCCTCAGCGACAGTCTTTCCAATTTCCTTAACACCCTCGAAAGCCTCACTCTCAATTACAAACTCAAAAGAGCTCTTCTCATCACACAATAAAAACTTACTCATACCCACCTCGTATTTTTTATGCCATAACATAGCATTTTTTCGTATATAATAGATGTTAATGGTACATAATCATGGCTAAACGCAGATAAATGCGCTGCTTACTATAGGATAGCTATATTTATAGAGACGTTCTACTCAATATGTGCCTTAAGTTTCTCAATATTATAAGTTACTGCTCACCTGCAGTTGAATCTTATCTAAACAGTAACTATTATCAAAGATTGTTGGGGAAAAATGAGGAGGAGAAAAAATGAATTACACAAACGAAATACTTAATGATGAAGAACTCACACAGATAAACGCTGGAGTTTCCAAAAAGATAGTCCGCACCAAGGTATCCTGCATCCATTGCCACAAGGTTATAGAAGTCAACCTTGACTACAGCTCCGCTAAATGTCCATTCTGCAAAAAGATCAACACCTTCGCTGGCTAAAATACGGAAGATAATTCATGTGGATAAAAAGTAAAGACCAATTCCTGTTTACGGTTTACCAAAATTATAAACCGTAGGAATTGGTCTTGTTCTTTTTATCCCATGAATTACGACGCAAAAACGCGAGCAAACCATGCATAATCAAAGCAACTTTTTACACAGCAAGCGTTCTGATTCATTACTCATTTCTAAAGTCGATGTTCTGAAGGAAGCATACGTATCCTCTGTAAGCTTCGTAAAGGTCAGCCTTATCGATTGCTTCCCAAGGAGCATGCATGTTAAGGACTGATACTCCGGAGTCGATTACATTCATTCCGTAAAGCGCAAGAATGTAAGCGATTGTTCCGCCGCCACCAACATCTACCTTACCAAGCTCTGCTGTCTGGTATACGATTCCGTCCTTCTCGAATGCCTTTCTGATCTCTGCGATGTACTCAGCATTAGCATCATTAGATCCTGACTTTCCTCTTGAGCCTGTGAACTTGTTAAATACAAGTCCTTCGCCAAGGAATGCTGCATTCTTCTTCTCGAAGCTTGAAGCATATGAAGGATCAAAGCCTGCGCTAACATCAGATGAAAGCATGCAGGAATTAGCAAGACATCTCTTAAGAGAAAGATCATTGTAGCCTTCCTTTGTAAGGTTCATAAGCTCTGCTACAGCCTTCTCAAAGAATCTGCTCTGCATACCTGTAGCACCTACGCTGCCGATTTCCTCTTTATCAACGAGAATACAGCAAGCTGTTCTCTTAAGATTCTTAGCTGCAAGAATAGCACGCATTGAAGGATAAGCACAAACTCTGTCATCATGGCCATAGCCAAGAATCATTGATCTGTCAAAGCCGGCATCTCTTGATTTTCCTGCAGGAACAATCTCAAGCTCTGCAGAAATGAAATCCTCTTCCTCTATTCCATAAAGATCATTAAGGATTGCAAGGATACCTCTTCTAACTGCTCCTGAAACCTTGCCGCTCTCTGCCTTCTCAGCCTTCTCAGCTGCAATTGCATATTTCTCACCGGCTGTAAGCTTAGAATCTGCTTTTTCAGCCTTCTCTTTTTCCTTGCTCTCTACAACAAATGGTCTGTGTCCAATAATAAGGTCAAGAGCTTCACCCTCGATCACATTAGAAGCTTTCTTGCTAAGCTGATCAGCTGCAAGATGAATAAGAAGATCTGATACGAAGAATACCGGATCATCCTCATCCTCACCTACACTAAGCTGAACTGTTGTACCATCTTTTTTGCAAACAACACCGTGAATAGCAAGTGGGCATGCAACATACTGATACTTCTTGATACCGCCATAGTAATGTGTATCAAGGTAAGCAAAACCTCCATCCTCATAAAGTGGATTCTGCTTAACATCAAGTCTTGGAGAATCAATGTGGGCACCAAGAATATTAAGTCCTGCTTCCATTGGATCTGAACCAAGCTGGAACATAGCGATAGACTTGTTCATCCATACACTGTAAACCTTGTCACCTTTCTTAAGCTTGGTCTTGCTGCCGATAAGAGTATTGAGTTCCTTATATCCTGCTGCCTCAATTTCATTAACAATAGTGTCAATAGCCTCACGCTCTGTCTTGGAATTATCCAGGAAATTCTTGTACTCATCAGCGAACTTATCAACAGCTTTAAGCTGTGTTGCATTATAAGTTGTCCAGACGTTCTTTCTGTTCATATTTATCACTCCTTTCGAGATCTATGTAATTCTAAGTATTATTATAGTTATTATAGTCCGAATTACATTGTATGCAATACATTTTTGATGAAATTTAATTTTTGCACACATTTAGTTTTAACATATTCACTCAAATAATGCTAGTTGCTACAAGATAAAAGACATATGTTTACATACCGAAAATGTAAACATATGCCTTAAAATATCACATCTATATAGGCTATTCTACGGTTTTTACTACATACTAGCCTCACGTTCCCAGAATTGCCTCTACTTCATGTCTCTTTTCATACAGCACACATCCGCCATCATGATCATCCATAAGTACACCTTCTTTTTGCAATGCTATGAATAATCTTGAGTTCATGGCTTCCCTGAGGGATGTGTCCTTTACATTTATATCTGAATATGGTGAGAACGGGCATGGCTCAGCTCCGCCATGGGAATTGATATGAAAGAACCCTCTGCCTGCTGCAATACATCCACCTGAACTCTTCTCATCTCCAGGAAAAGAAATAAATACCATCTCCGGATGTTCCTCTCTAAGCCTCATTATCTCTTTTTTCAGATATTCCCGTTCCTCATCTCCGGGAGCCAGGTGCTTCGAGTCGTCTGTCACAGGTACAAACTCAACAAATATCACTGCTTTACATCCCTTGTCTGAGAGCTTTCCTATGAAATCCTCTGAAGATACATCTTTAAGGTTATCGGTAGTCACTGTAACTGATGCACCATAAATGAGGCCGCGGCGATACAGTTCATCCATATTTGAAATAAGCTTGTCATAAACACCCTCGCCTCGTCTTGCGTCTGTTGCTTCCTTTTCCCCCTCAATACTCATGATAGGGATAAGATTCCTGTTTTTATCAAACATGTCAAAGTACTTGTCTGCCATGTAAGTTCCATTGGTAAAAATAGGAAATAGAATGTTCTGTTTCTTTCCGGCAGCTTCAATGACGCCTTTTCGAAGAAGTGGCTCTCCTCCGGCAAGAAGAATGAAACTTACTCCCAGGTCATCTGCCTCATCAAACACATTCAGCCATTCATCATCTGTCAGCTGACTTACAGGCACTGTATCTTCCGTAGCATTGTTACATCTTGAATAACAGCCTGC
>JAEEGL012150383.1_pt1 | contig 37946 bp, 35 predicted proteins | sample 9134231 | NCBI WGS metagenome assembly JAEEGL01 (sample SAMN16246548, study PRJNA631951) | gut metagenome | biome: gut microbiome; feature: rumen; material: fiber-attached | host: Bos | place: Iran: Karaj | collected 2018-10
CTTGCAAACACCCCAAGCCCCTGAATATGATCAGCATGCTCGTGAGTAATAAGAATCGCATCTATATCTCTTCCATCTACACCGGCACTGTGAAGCCCTTTTTCAATCCTTATTTTGCTGATACCAGCATCCACAAGTATATGCGTGCGCTCGCTGCCTACATAGATTGAATTGCCGCTGCTTCCGCTGGCGATCGGACACATTCTCATTTCTTTCTGTCCTTTTCCCAATAGATCTGTATCTGATCACCCTCGTGCAGTTCTTCCATATATTCGGCGTTCCTGCCGTTGATCGTCGTAATAAGCGCCCCTTTTGATGTAGTACGGTCAAAATCTATCTCGTCAAACACATCCACAAATACATATCTGTTTTTGCCTTTCAGAGTGACGGGACTGTCATTGACCGATACATGAAGTTCGAATACAGGCTTGTCGTCTTCCTTATTCTCATCATCATCAACGTTCTCTTCTATCACTTCTTCCACATAATTGGTGGCAAGATATGCACTTCCGTCAAAAGTCCCGTCCGTTACTTCCCATGTAACAGAGAAGTTCTCATATACCTTTGTATTCTCGTCAGCAGGTGTATTATTGACCATGCACACGCTGTCGGGAGCAACCGTGATATCCATAAATGTCTCGATCTGTGATACCGTGTAATAATCAAGTATGACGATATCGTCACCGTTCTGTATCTCGTAGTATTCTGACTTAAGTTCCTCTCCCACCGACGCATACTTGGGCAGATCGACATCAGAGCCGTTCACATTGACTGTAAGTACAGCCTTGTACTCAGGCAATTCTCCAACGGTCATATGTGCCGGATCTCCGGCAGTAGATTCCTCAACCGAAATAATATCATTTTCCTTGATCGGAGAATGAAGGTTGGCAGGTGCACCGTTTAAATGTATGACTGCCGCTTCACCCATGGTTCCGCGTACCATCCTTGTCTTGCCGTTAACCGTGAACTCAAGACTCTGTCCGCTCTTGGGGAAGAATCCGTTGCTCGGGAAATCCGCCTGCATGGCCGCATCCATAACCGAAAGATTATTGTTATTATATAACTTGACTTTGCTTCCGTTGAAATTAACAAAGATGAAGTTATTGCTCTCCTCATAATAGTTGAGGCATATGCCTATGGGAGTGACAAGCAATGAATCTATGGGCAGTTCAGTGTTTTCAAATACGATATCCTGCATCACTTCCTTGCCTCTAAGCGCAACTCTCTCAGGAGCCAATCCGAGTTTTTTGGCAAGCGCCGCAGTATATCCCGGAACCATACCGCCGCCGCCTACAACGAATACCGCTCCCACGCTCTTGCCGCCGTTAAGTTCCTTGATCTTGTCGCAGGCAAGCTTGGCCATCTCATCCACATCTTTAGAAAGCAGAGTCTTTATCTGCTTCTGAGTAATGGTCATCTTGGTGCCCATTATATCTTCATACTCTATCACCTGCTCGGTATCGGCCTGACGTTTGATCATCTCCGCACCGTTAAAATCTACCATGCAGTGATTGGCTATACGCTCCGTAAGGCTGTCTCCCGCAGTAGGTATCATACCGAATGCAATGATAGATCCGTCCTTTGTAACAGATATATCAGAGGTACCTGCACCGACATCCACAAGTGCGATATTAAGCAGTCTGAATCTCTCCGGTATTGCCAACTGAATTGCCGCTATAGGCTCCAATGTAAGATTGGCCACTTCAAGTCCTGCCATCTCTACAGACTTATACAGTCCGTCCACGACATCATCCGGCAGGAATGTCGCTATCATGTCCACTCCTATCGTCTTGGCCTTATGATTCTCAAGGTTGGATATCGCAAAATCTCCGAGATAATATCTTACAGCACTGCTTCCTACACAGTAGAAATGCATGTCGATCTTGTTCTCCTCCAAGAACTTACGGTATGCATCCTCAATTGCGATAGAATTGAGCGAGTAAATATCTTCAGCTGTGACCGCTCTTTCTTCATCCAGTTCCATCTCTGAATGAACCTGCATCGTCTGCAATACACGACCGGCTGCTGCTAAACATACGCGCTTAAGCTCCCCGCCTATCTGCTTTTCAAGTCTGTTTTTTACATCCGTTATGGTGTCAGCCACTCTGCCGATATCATGTATCTGTCCATCAAGCATAGACCTGGTGTCGTGCTCTTTGTTACACTGAGCCACTACGACAAAATTCTTGCCGCGTTTATAACCCACCGTACCCACTATACTCCTGGTACCAATATCCAAGCCAAATACCATCTGATTAGGATTGCCGTTATCTGCTTTCTTGTCCACGCTACACTCCTGTCTGTATCTTACTCAGTCCTTCATCTATCTGCCTTATTGTATCTTCAAAGTCACCGCCGTTATCTATCACGACATCGGATCCATTTTTAAATGCCTCATCCGTAAGCTGGCTGTTCATGATCCCGTCTATCCTTGAATCATCATAGCCTCTGCTTTGTTTAAGACGTTTTCTCCTGACATCCTGTGAGGCATATATATACCACATCTGATCAACATAATCATTAAATCCGCATTCTATAAGCAATGCTGCTTCTATAAAAAAATAGTCGACCTTACCTCGGCTTCTCTCCATATCCGCTTTCTGTCTGATACGATCTATCACCGCCGGATGAATGATCGATTCAACAGCATTAAGCTTATCTTCATCGGCAAAGATCGCTTCAGCCATCTTCTTTTTGTCTATGCGTCCGTCTGTATCAAGGATCCCTCTCCCCAAAAGCGTGATAAGTCTCTCGTAACACTCCTCACCGGGTTCCTTGACTTCATTGCCGATATCATCGGCCGTGACCACGACACAGTTGTAATTGTCCTTTATATACTTGAGCACACTGCTCTTGCCGGCACCCACGCCGCCCGTAATGCCTATGATCTTCATCATTTTGCTTCAAACCAGTCACTGCCCGTATGTACATCCACTTCAAGTTTCACGGCCAGGTCTGCTGCATGCTCCATCTCCGTGCGCAAAAGATCAGCCACCTTTTCTGCTTCCTGTTGCTTTACTTCAAGCAGAAGTTCATCATGTACCTGCACCAATATTCTGGCATCCGCACCACTCTTTTTCAACGCCTCATGCACCCGGATCATGGCGATCTTCATAATATCAGCAGCCGTTCCCTGAATGGGGCTGTTCATCGCCACCCTCTCTCCGAACTGACGCATCATGTAATTGCTGTTCTTAAGTTCGGGTATCGGGCGCCTTCTTCCATACATTGTAACCGCATATCCTGTCTCTTTGGCCGCGTCAACAGCGCCGTCCAAGAAAGCCTTCACTCCGGGATAAGTCTTAAAATAATCCTCTATATACTGAGACGCTTCTTTTCTGGATATCCCCAGATCCTGGCTAAGGCCAAACGAACTGATTCCGTATACAAGCCCAAAATTTACTGCCTTGGCATCTCGCCTCTTCTCAGGCGTGACCTCATCAAGCGGGATACCGAATACCTTGCTGGCAGTGATCTTATGAATATCCGCATCTGTTCCATATGCATCTATAAGCCCTTTATCCCGCGACATATGTGCAAGGATCCTGAGTTCTATCTGTGAGTAATCCGCATCGACGAATACATATCCGTCCTCGGGAACAAAACACTTCCTTATCTGTCTTCCAAGTTCCGTCCTAACCGGGATATTCTGCAGGTTGGGATCTGTTGAGCTTATGCGTCCCGTGGCTGTGATAGTCTGATTAAATGTGGTATGTATTCTTCCATCCGAAGCAATGCAGTCAAGCAATCCGTCGGCATATGTACTCTTAAGCTTGGTAAGGCCTCTGTATTCAAGTATATCCCTAACGATAGGATGATCCGGTGCGAGTTTATCAAGCACTTCAGCTGCCGTGGAATATCCGGATTTCGTCTTTTTTCCACCTTCATATCCCAAATGTTCAAACAAGACCTCTCCCAACTGCTTGGGCGAATTGATGTTAAACTCCATTCCCGCCTGATCATGTATCAGTTTTTCAAGTTCTCTGATACGTCCGGTCAAAGATTCGCCGTAAGCCGTAAGCTTATCCCTGTCTGCTTTAATGCCCTCTTTTTCACATTGATACAGTACATAACTTAGCGGCAACTCTATATCCTTATACAGATCCTCCATGCCCTGATCTTTTAGCGACTTAAGACTTATGGTACGGTCTTCAAGCAGCATATGCGTGATATATCCCGGCTTAATGTCATATTCCTTGGCTTTGATCGGGTTTAAAAGATATGCGACCAACATCATATCATCAATATGCGTACTTTTTATGTCGCACAGTCCGTCAAGAAGCGGATATACAGCCTTTATATCATATGTTATCGGCGATGTGTCTTCACGGCTTAAAACCGATGCCAGGCCCTTAAGTATGGCAGTTTTATTCAGACTGTCGGAGGTCGTCACCGTATAATCCTTCCCGGCAAAAGACAATGACAGACTCAGGGTAACATCATCCGTATCTTCAGATCCGTCTTCGGCCGAAGAATCGCCCATACCGGAAAAATCAAGCGCCAACTGACCGTTGCTTTCTTCAGTGGCAGCAAAAGTCCTGTTTGATTCATTCTTTACATGAATGTAAAAAGCCACTTCTCCGGATGCTTCGCTGCAGAGCTTAGCATAAACGGCCGCCTCGGATACATTCACTATATCAACATTGTCAAGACTCACCGAACTGACGGAAGTCTTTCCTTCGAAACGCTCAAGGATCTTCTTAAGTCCGAGTGTCTTAAGTGTTTCATAAGCAGTATCGTTATATATATTGTCAGGCCTAATCTCATCCCATATGACACCCGTGTCACAATCGGTCTTGATGGTCGCGAGCCATCTGCTAAGTTCTGCCTTGTCTCTGTTCTGTTCAAGAGTATCATGCAGTCCCTTCTTGGTGATCTTATCGAGATTGGCATACACATTATCAACAGTGCCGTATTCAATTAAAAGAGCAGTAGCTGTCTTCTCTCCCACCTTGGGTACACCCGGTATATTATCCGATGCATCACCCATAAGTGCTTTGAGTTCTATTATTCCGGAAGGCGGAACCTGATACTTCTGTAAAACATCCTTCGCATAATAATTCTCAATCTCCGTCTTACCGCCCTTGGTCTTGGGTTGCACGATCTTGATCTTGTCAGATGCAATCTGCAGAAGATCCCTGTCCCCGGATACAAGACTGACTTCAAAGTTCTCACCTTCTGCTTTTCTGGCAAGCGAACCCAAAATATCGTCCGCCTCTATCCCTTCTTTTTGTACCATGGCTATATCCATGGCTTTTAGGACATCTTTAAGAACCGGTATCTGTTCTCTTAATTCCTCAGGCATGGGCTTACGTGTGCCCTTGTACTCACTGTATCGTTCGTGCCTGAATGTCGGAGCACTCATATCAAACGCCACACAGAGATAGTCCGGTTTCTCATCATCAAGAAGTTTAAACAGGATATTCAAAAAACCGTATATTGCATTGACATGCAGTCCGGAACTGTTTGTAAGATCCGGGACTCCGTAAAATGCTCTGTGGACAATACTGTGTCCGTCTATTAACATCAGTTTCTTCACTGTTCACCTACTGTAATCGTATCTTTGGTTCACCACAGATTCGTCTGTCATACATATCATCTACATCAGTATGAATACAAGGACCAGAATGAATATGATGGAGATCGCCGCTATGGCTTCCATCCAATATATGATGACATTCTCCGTATGTTTACGCTTAAGCCGTTTTTTATATCTCGTCATCTTATCGGACAGTTCATTATCCAGATTAAAACTTCCACCGCTCTCAAGTCTGGCGGTGCCCTCTTTTACAAGGAATTGTATCTGCATCTCTTCTCTGCAGTCCTCGCAGGAATCCATGTGTTCAAAAAAGCGTGTGGCTCTACGCCCATCAAGCTTATCATCCAGCCATAACGGGATCAGATGTATGAATTCCTTGCAATTCATCGGAAGGTTACGCCTGCTTATCAATGCTTGAGTTCCTCTCTGTAATAATCCTTAAACTCGGTATATCCCTGTTCTTCAAGCTGCGTTCTCTGGAACTTTTTATTCTTGTTCATGCGCGATACCAAAACCGTTTTACCCTGAGCTCGAAGCTTGGCAGCTTCCTTAATGATCATGCTCAGCCTGTCAGGGCTCACGCCCTTCTCTATCAAAAATGCCACCTTTGACTTTTCATCAGGTATCTCATAATCATTCTCCAAAAGGAGCATGACAATACGCTCAAACCCTATCGAGAATCCACAGGCCGGGGTATTCTGTCCGGTGAACTTTCCGACCATCTCGTCATATCTTCCGCCGCCTCCGCAGCTTCCACCGTATTGCGGCATTGATACTTCAAATATAGGGCCGGTATAATAACTCATTCCTCTTACAAGCGTCGGATCGAATTCCACTTCAAAATCGCATGTTTTTGCTGCTTCCACGCTCTCTTTGATCTCCTTAAGTCCGATTCCCACTTCATCTCCAAGGCTCTCTCCAAGTGTATCGATTATATATCCGAGGCTGTCCGTAGCATCTTCAATACCTTTAAATAAGTCAAGATACTTATTGACACAGCTCTCATCATAACCTGCTGTGATCAGCTCTTCCCTGACGCCATCAATCCCGATCTTGTCCATCTTATCGAGTATTATGAATATCTCATCATAATCACTCTCGGGAAGTCCTGCATAAGAAGCCATGCTCTTAAGCATTCTTCTGTCATTAAGCCTTATCTTGAAATCCGCAAATCCGAGTTTGCCCAAAGTCGTGGTCGTAGCAGTGATCAGTTCTATCTCCGCGAGATTGGAAGGTTCTCCGAGAATATCTATATCACACTGATAAAACTGCCTGTATCTTCCTCTCTGTGGCCTGTCCGCCCTCCATACAGGCCCTATCTGAAGTGCCTTGAAAGGCGACGGGAGCGATGCCGCATTGTTGGAATAGAATCTTACAAGCGGGACAGTAAGATCATAGCGAAGTCCAAGATCCGTTACATCGTCTTCGGTCTTTGCATCGTTAAGATTAAGCTTCTCACCTCTCTTAAGGATCCTGAATATCAGTTTCTCATTCTCTCCTCCTGCTTTGCAGTTAAGATTGGAGATATTCTCCACACATGGAGTCTCAATATGAGTAAATCCGAAGCCTGCATATGTCTCCTGGATCACGCCTATCACATAATCTCTGATACGCATCTCCTTGGGTAATATATCTTTCATTCCCGTAGTGGGTTTCTTACTTAGTGTCATCTGATCCTCCGATTTTTCTATAGTCCTTATGGGCTTTTTTCTCCAAATACATCGCATCATCTGCGATCTTCATATACTTCTCCGACAATTCAAGTGCGGACATGCCGCCATCCTCGACCGGCCTCCTTATACACATACCTACGCTGAAGCCAAGCGGATATGGCTTATTGTCAGCAGCGATTTTGCCTGCAATATACTCTCTTAATGCAGTTATATATTCATCCGCCTGTTCTTTTGAATAGTCACCCGCCAACACAACATATTCATCTCCGCCGGTGCGAAGGTTGTATTCACCGCACGACGATGCGTGAGTCATGCCCTCTGCGATCGTGCAGATACAGTAATCTCCTTCAGCATGTCCGAAATTGTCGTTGACATACTTAAGTCTGTCCATATCTATGATCATAACAGTCATGTATGTATCATTCTTACGGCATTCATTATACAGTTTTTCAAAAAAGTTCTCATATCCGCGCCTGTTGTATAAACCGGTCAGCACATCTCTGTTATAGAGATCCTCAAGACGGTTAACAGCTACCCTGAGTTCTCTTCTGATCCTCCAGTTCTCTAACATGGCTCCGAGATTAACAAGCCATGACTTCATGGTGAGCTGATTATATGATCCAAGATCGGGCGATACTATAAGGTATCCCATGTAGTACTGCAGATGATGAAGCGAAAAAATGTAATACGGATTGGGATCTTCCAACATGTCAATCGGTAAAAGCGCACTCTTTTTGAATGTCATGCGTTCCACGCTCTTATCCCCACGGAAGCCTGCCACGACCGTCATCTCACGTTCTTCCATATTGGCATTCTCATCTATTACGGCCTGTCTGTCCCAGTCCTGATCCAGACACAGCAGAAAGTCCTTAAAGCCGGTATCCACCATGGCATTTTTCTCTACAGCTCTGAAGCACTCCTCATCTGACAAAGAAGCCGAAATGCCGAGTATCATATTCGTAGTTGACTGCGCCTGATATTCCATCTTGGCTATTCTGTCACTGTATACCTGTCTTATCTCTTCACCGCGGTTTACATCAAGCGGTTTACATCCGCAGGACTGATTGCACTGCATAACACCCTTGGCCGTGATCACAAGGTCGGGATGCTCACCGTTCCATATCATCTTAAGTACTTCTATGCTCTTATGTCCGAAATCATAAAACGGCTGTACCGAAGTCGTGATGGAGGGATATCCAAGCGTCGCAGTCTCCACTCCGTCATATCCCGTAACGATAATATCTTTCGGGACATCTATACCTCTGTCTCTGCACGCCTCCACGATACCTATCGCCATATAATCATTGGCGCATACAATGGCATCCGGATATGGTCCCTGGCCTTTTTCTTCACACTTTTTTATGAAATAATCAAGCGCATCCGACGCACAGTTAAGCCACAGATTTCCATAATAGAATCTGTCTTCCTCGTGAGGCAGTCCGTGCCTGTCAAGCACTTCATTGAAGGCATCTATTCTCTCTTTGGTAAAAAACCTGTCAGTGGGTCCCGCCAGATGATAAATATTCTTACAGCCATGTACGGTAACAATGTGTTCCACCACATCACCGAATGACTTGCAATCGTCATTAATAAGACTGAAATAGTTGGGATTCTTCCCTCCGAGATTGATCACCGGAAGGCCTGTCTTTGACAGGATTCTGTCAAGGCGTTGCGCATGCATCTTGGGGAAAGATTGCGATATCAGAACAACCGCATCGAAATCTTTAAGATCGGGCAATTCGAATGATACGATATCACCCTCATCGTATTTGGCATACTGATCATATGCCATTCTGCTGAAATCATCGCTGAAACTCGCAAAATATATAAGCTTTACACCGGCTTCAAGTGCAGCATCGTTCAATCCATTCTGTGTCTCCCGGATCATCGCGCCATACATATCCGCAACAAATACTGCAACCTTTTTTCGAGTTCTCAAAACCTTTCCTCCCGATACCCGGATATTAGGGTTAAATCACTTCACATAATCCAATATATTTTACTATTTTTTTTGCTTTTATACAATAGAAATAATAAGCCCGTGAAGCTTTTCATGCTCCACGGGCTCATTAATATCTGCACCCTTCTATATCCCAAAATATCTCTTGGCATTGTAATACGATATTCCTGTAACTATCCTTTTTAAAGCAGCTTCATCATTTGGGTATTCACCGTTTTCAACAAAACCGCCTATCAGATTACACATTATCCTTCTGAAATACTCATGCCTCGTATAAGAGAGAAAAGATCGTGAATCCGTGAGCATACCGATAAAATTGCCCAGTATACCAAGACTCGCAAGTGATCTCATCTGCTCTTCCATCCCCGCCTTGCTGTCATTAAACCACCATGCCGCACCATGCTGTATCTTGCCCGGCATCTCAGGCGACTGAAATCCCCCTATTATGGTACCGATTAAAGCATTATCCGCCGGATTAAGTGAAAAGATTATGGTCCTTGGCAGTTCATCCGTACTGTCAAGTTCGGATAAAAAGTCAGCAAGATTCTCACCGCATATATTCTGTGCCATCATATCATATCCAGTATCCGGTCCGATTGAATCGAGCATCTTTTTGTTCTTATTACGCATGCAGGAATAATGTATCTCCATTGCTATTCCCAGTCTGTGATACGTCTTTCCCAGTGCCGTAAGTACTGCAGTCTGATAACCCTCAGCCTCGTCGGCCGTTACCGGCTCCCCATTCATGGCCTTCCTAAATACTTCATCACATTCTTCCATGGATATCTTTTTGAACGGCACATGATCAAGGCCATGATCAGAAGCCACACAGCCACATGCCGCAAAATATTCGGCCCTCTTAATAAGTGCATCTATCACTTCAGAAGTATCTTTCAGGTCATCCTTACCGACCGATCGTGCCAGATCTCGGATATAGTCCGCAAATCCTGTTTTTTGGATATTGACTGCTTTGTCCGGTCTAAATGAAGGCCTCACCATAAAGTCAACGCTGTCATCCTCTGCGATCCGTTTATGCCATATAAGATCATCCGTCGGATCATCCGTTGTGCCGACATAAGCTACGTTACTCTGTCTTATAAGGCCTCTCACGCTCATCTTGGGATCATTACGAAGCTTATCATTGCATATATCCCATATTTCTTTTGCGCTGTCGCCGTTAAGCGGTTTGTCTATCCCAAAATACCTCTTGAGTTCCAGCGCACACCAGTGATACATGGGATTGCCGACAGATAATGTGAGGGCATCAGTAAAGCCCAAAAATCTGCCATATTCATCTCCTCTGCCGGTCACCATATCCTCAGGCATACCGTTAGAGCGCATTAATCTCCACTTATAGTGATCGCCCGCTATACTTCCGTCGCTTTGTCTGCCTCCGAACCATACGTCCCCAAGATTATCAAATCTTTTATCCTCATATATCTCTTTAGGAGATATGTGACAGTGATAATCGATTATCGGCAGGTCTTTGGCATAATCAAAAAACAGATGCTTAGCCGTATCATTATCAAGAATAAAATCGTCGTCCATGAATCGCTTCATCAGTCATACCTCATATCATAAACAGCCGCCGGAATCACGGCGGCTGATATATACCTATCGCTGTACCCTGCCCGATGCGTCTCCGCCTGCAAGCTTCTTCACTTCACTCACGGTCACTCTGTTAAAATCTCCTTCGATCGAGTGCTTGAGAGCTGACGCTGCCACAGCAAATTCTATCGCATCCTGAGTGGAATATCCGTTTAGCAGAGAATAGATAAGGCCTCCTCCGAAGCTGTCTCCTCCGCCCACTCTGTCAACAATATGCAGATGATACTGTTTGGAGAAGCAACATTCGTTGCCATCATAGAGCATTCCCTGCCAGTCATTGTCATTGGCCGATATTGAAGTGCGAAGAGTAATGGCCACCTTCTCAAACCCAAATCTGTCCATGAGCTGTCTTGCTACAGACTTATATCCTTCTGTATTAAGCTTACCGCCGGTAATGTCACTGCCCGCAGCCTCTATACCGAACACATCCTTGGCATCCTCTTCATTGGATATACATACATCCACATATTCACAGAGCTTCGTCATGGCTTCCCTTGCCTGTTCTCTGGTCCAGAGTTTGCCTCTGTAATTAAGATCACAGCTTATCTTTACGCCATGTTTTTTAGCTGCCTTACATGCATCAAGGCATATGTTTACAAGATTGGGGCCAAGCGCCGGGGTGATACCGGTAAAGTGGAACCAATCTGCTCCGTCAAATATCTCGTCCCAGTCAAAATCGTCAGCACTCGCTTCCTGAATGGACGAATGTGCTCTGTCGTATATGCAGACACTTCCTCTCTGGGATGCGCCCTTCTCAAGATAATATATTCCTATCCTGTCGCCGCCTCTTTTTATGAACCTAGTATCTACTCCAAAAAACCTCAGCTGATCGACAGCCCCCTGTCCTATAGCATGCTCCGGAAGTTTGGTAACAAATGCCGAATCAACACCGTAATTGGCCAATGACACCGATACATTGGCTTCTCCTCCGCCGAATGTTGCCTGCAGCTGATCATTCTGAAAAAACCTGTAATAGCCGTTAGGCGCAAGCCTAAGCATTATCTCTCCAAATGTAACTACTCTGCCCATGTTGTTCCTCTCCTATATGACATCTGTGTCATATATATTATCCTTGTCATCTATTTACGTGTCAGATGAATGGCAAATCCACCGAACTCGCCGTTGATATATATAAATTTGGTGCCTTTATCATCGCTTTTCCTCGTACTTTCATCAAATGTAGCACCATTAAGTCCAAGATGATATATGGCTCTGTCCACATCATTGGCAGCTATCGCTATATGTCCGTGCGTACCCTTGCCCATAAAATTCATGACTTCAAAGCCCTTACCAACGAAAAACGAGCTTTCAGCCGCATTATTATCCATGCCGAAGATTGACGAAAGCAATCCTGCCAAGGCTCCTGCCTCTTCCTTATTCTCGCTGTTTATACCGATATGGCGAAGTTCCAGACCCAGCATATTCTTCACTGCCGCCCTGCATATGGATGTGATCTCATCCCATCTCTCGCCTGCGATAAGTTCCTTTTTTACCATCCAGGTGCCGCCGCATGCAAGTATCTGGTGAAAGCTCATATAATCTGCAAGGTTCGCCGTATTGATACCGCCTGTGGGCATCCACTTAAGATTCTTATACGGTCCGGCCAATGCCTTTAGTTTCTCTATTCCTCCATTCTGTTCCGCCGGGAAGAATTTGACCGCCTTAAGTCCGAGCGCCATGGCCTGTTCCATCTCTCCGGCAGTAGCAGTACCCGGGAGCATACAAACGCCTTTGTCGATCACATATTTGGTGATCTCAGGATTAAATCCGGGACTCACGATAAAACTCACACCTGCCGCAATGGCCCTGTCAGCCTGCTCTTTTGTAAGCACAGTACCGGCACCGACTATCATCTGCGGTACCTCTTTTACTATAGCCTTTATCGCATCCTCTGCCGCTTCGGTTCTGAACGTCACTTCTGCAGCATTAAGTCCTCCGGCCACAAGTGCTTTGGCAAGAGGAACTGCCTTATCGGCATCATCTATCGCTATCACCGGCACTATTCCGATATCATGTATTTTTTTTAGCAATTCATCCATCACATAATCCTCCATTCAGACTACTGGTTTTGACTATACCCCTTTTGGCGTCAATTGACCATAGCACTGCCGTTCAAAACGCAACACACACAACACGCACAACAGTTTTTGCAATATCTTTTAAAAAGAGCAACCTTTCGCCCATGGGCTGCCGACATCACATCTGCCGTGATGGTATTCCTTTTTGGTCTCACCCGGATCGAGTTCATCGGACACTGATATTTTTATCCTGGAAACTTCATTATCCGTAAGCGTATCCAACATATTTATGATATCATCTATCTCATTTTGATTATCCATAAGCACTCCTTCTACCCAAATATCATTATATTCCTATCAAATACCGGCAAAGATACTTAAAGTATGCCAAACGCCATGTCGTACATTTGCCTCGCATCATTGGTGTTCCTTAAGAAGTTGGGTTCATCAGGTTCATATCTGACATATTTTTCCACTTCCTCGATAAGAGCCAGGTAACAGACAGCAAGTTCATATCTGATCTCTGTCTCCTCGGACAGAACTATCTTCTCCACGGCAGTTTCATTATAGATATCTATCTCTTTCTGTTTTGACGAAAGCGGAGTTTTCTGTCCGGCGCCAAGAGTGATAAAATCGGCCACCGGGTCTCCCCAGAAACCTCGTTCCGGATCGATCCAACAGATCTTGCCATCTTTATAAAGAACATTGCTGTCCCAAAGGTCAAAATTTACCATACGGCATGGTACGGTCTTAAGCAAATCACTATGTTTATCAATGTATCCAAGAAACCTTTCACCATCCGGCGTCTCATATCCAAGAGTATTGCAGTCCGTGACCAGATTGTCTGCCATGGATCTAAGTGCTTCATACCATGTATCATAAAGTCCGGCTTGTATGTATCCGAACTTATCATTCTTTATTCTGTGTATCTTGGTAAGCATTTCTATCTTCTGTTTCTGAACTTCTTCATATTCACGATCCGAGAAGCTTACGGCATACAGCGGCTCTCCCTCCATCATCTGCATGATAAAGCAGCTGCTTTTTATGATACTTTCGGAATAATCCGCTACATATACTTCCGGGCAGACAATATCGGTATTCTCATGCATCTTCTTATACCAGAACACTTCTGATTCCATCATATTCTTCTCATAAGAGAGTACCGTTGCATCTTTGGGAGGCGCTATCTTAAGTACAAGGCTTTTTCCATCATCCATAAAAACCCTGTATGCCGCATTGAATTCCCCATTACCAAGCGGTGCAATGTCTGTCACATTTCCAACCTTATGATATGAGAAAAAATCCCTGATCTGCACAAGTGAAGCTTCGTATTTTGTCTTACTCTTTATCATCCTCTCTTCCCCTTCCGTGTTCCCTCTGCGACTATTGAATTCCAAAACTCATCCGCAACAAGTGACAGTTCTCGTTCTGCGCTCTTAACAAGGATATATCTGGCTGTCACACTTGGAGCGGTTATCTTTTTTATCACCACGTCATCACTGACATAATTGCACACTGATGCGGGATATATTGCTATACCGACTCCCTTGGCCGTGAGTTCGTAAGCATTTAACATATGTGCGATCTTGCAGAAAATCTTCGGTTCAAGGCCAAGCGGTGCGAACCAGTTCTCTATCTCCGCCCTGCGGGACTGTCTTGACGGGATGATCAGTTCAAAAGGAGCCAGTTCCTTAAGTTCGATACTGTCATCCATATCCTTCTTTTGGGCAAGCGGATGATCGGACGGTATCATGGCTACCCACGGTTCCTCATACACTTCATAACCGTCAAGTCCCTCCTCATCATAAGGCGCGGTGATCACTGCAACATCACTCAGTCCTGATTGCACACGCTTGACCACATCATCCGTATTACCGTTCCACAGTTCATATTCCACATTGGGATATAACTTCTTGAACTTCGATATCCAGCCTGCAAAAAGTGCCGGTGCAATACCTTCAATGGTAGCAAGGTACAGAGTGCCGGTCAATCCCTCGTTCATGTCCTTTATCTCTTCAACGGATTTGTCCGCAAGCTGTCTGATCCTTTGGGCATACTGTAAAAAACGCTCTCCGGATTCCGTAAGCGCAAGTCCTCTCGATCGCCTTATGAAAAGCGGACTCCCAAGTTCTTCCTCAAGATCCTTTATCTGTCGGCTGAGCGGTGGCTGCGCTATACACAGTTTCTCAGCTGCCTTTGTAAAGCTTCCCTCTTCCACTACTGTCAGAAAATATCTTATATGTCTAAGTTCCATAACTGTTCTCCGTAAGGCGTCCATTTGGACCATTAAAGACAGCATAAGACCATTCGGTCCATCCATACCTTTGGGGTATATCACGACTACTATTATATGTATTTCACAAGTTTAATGCAAGGTGGTATTCTTAAATCAGAAAAAGAAAAGCGAACGTAAATGCCACAGAAAAGGCATATTGATAACAATAACATCACTACATATGCAAAGGAGGCGACGATTATGAAGAAACTATTCGAACATCTTGAGGAGATACTTGAGGCTTATTACAAAACATTCGCATAAATGACATTTTCTCTCTCAATCATACCAAGTACTACAAGTACTACACACCAAAAAGGAGCTTGCGGATCATTCCGCAGGCTCCTTGACTTTATTATGATATCCAGTCGTTTTATCATATCTGATGTCTGACTACCGCATATTCATCTCCGTTTTTATAATACGGACACTCCTTATAAGAGCCCGAAATAAAACGGTAGTAGTCATCCTCATCCATATCTACGGAACAATACCACTCCTCATCTTCTTCATCATATTCAAAATATGCACATTCATCACATGCTGCCATATGTCACCTTCCACATGAAACATGCCTGATACTCTCAGACTTATACCTCTCCAAACAACCTTCTCTTTCTGGCTATCATATCATCGATATTCTCCAGATACAATTTAAGATCCTTATGTGTATCACAGCGTTCTATCCTTCCGGCCTGACTGCCCGTATAAACATGCTTGGATACGGTGCCCGCCCCAAGCGCCACAATATCCTGGACCTCTTCCATCATAAGTATGTTATATATGCCCGCACGTCCATCTCTGGCATATCCGGTGTTCTCCAAATTGCCGCTTATGTTCTTCTGCCTGTAGAGATAATACGGTTTAAGTCCCATGTCATTTGCCGCTTCCTCCGTAAGACTCATCGCCTCTTCATAATCGATATCCGTGTTGCGCAGACAGACATCAGTGTCATGTATGTCTTTTCTTCCTTCAACCAAAAGTTCAGCCAGCTTACTGCCCCTCTTGACCGCAAGTGCATGCACCGTAAGATCATCGGGTCTTAAGCCTGATATGATATCAAGCGTACGTCGGACATCATCCGTATTCTCCCCCGGAAGTCCGAGTATTATATCCATATTGATATTGTCAAATCCAACTTTTCTGGCAAGCTCATACGCTTCTATGGTCTGGGCCGCAGTCGCTCTTCTGCCGATCAGCCTAAGCGTATCCTCATTCATTGTCTGTGGATTAACGCTTATCCTGTCAACACCGAGCGCAAGCAAAGTCTTAAGCTTTTCTTCGTCGATGGAATCCGCTCTGCCGGCCTCGACAGTAAACTCCCTTATGGCGGACAGATCGATACGCTTACTTACATAGCCGATCAGCTCTTTAAGCTGTGATGCACTTAAAGTAGTCGGAGTCCCACCGCCTATATATATACTGTCAAGACGTCTTCCCGCAAAATCGGCAGCAACATAGTCTATCTCTTTTTTCACCGCATCTATATATCCGTCGATCGCATCCCTGTATGCCGCTATCGGATATGACATAAAGGAACAGTACAGACAGGTCGTTGGACAGAAAGGTATGCCAATATACAAGCTGTAGCCCAAGGCAAGGGTCTCCCTGTCTCCTATGTCAGCCATGATCTTCTGTTCTCTTACGGCTATATCTGCAGCCAGGACTGCTTTTTTCTCAGAACAAAGATAGAAATCCCGCATATAGCTGACTGTATCAGCCACACTCCTGCCATCCTCCATGCATCCCATGGCCAGCTTGGTCGGACGGATCCCCGTAAGTGTGCCCCACGGAAGTTCCCTGCCTGTATGATCAGCCAAAGCACGGTACAAGCGCCGCTTAAGTTCACTCTTGTATGCCGAACGCTCTGAATTTACAGACATCCCTATCTCATACTTTTTTCCACGGATAGAAATATATGAGTCCGAAGTAACGATGTCTATGCAGACTCCCTCCTCCTCAAGCATATCACCTGTCTTATGAGCAGATACCCGCACATCATCCGCCGGATAAAAAGCCTTGATAAGAGAATGCACATCATACGAAAAGCTCTCATCATCAATGTATACATATATGCAGTTATCCGTAGTCCTATCCGTCTTTTTCATCGTCTTTTGATACTCACGTCAAATTGCCTGCCTACTATAATACACCCACATTTAAAGCCAATCAATTATTTTGTGCCATACGGGTATCCCAAAAAGCGTATGCATACAGCTTATTTTTTCCACATTTTCGGACAAATGTTGTATACTTTAGTATAAGTGTCCATCGAGAGACTGAATTTATGAAAGATACATTGCACGTAAGCTTTCGTGCAACTGTCAAAAGGATCAATGAACAAGAAGATTAACGACAGTTATATAAGAGAGTTCTTCTGTATTCCCGATACAGAAGAAGGCCAAAGTGAAGTCCGTGAGATAAAAAGCAAGCTCACGGAAAAAAAATATGAAAACGGACATGACATATGTGTCATTGACGAAGAACCCGATGGTATGTACTTCCTTGAATCGGGCACGGCAGTCGTACTTGGCCGCGAAGGAGAACAGATCAATATCATGCACAGAGGTCAGTACTTTGGCGAATATGCCGTCCTCTCCGGTCGCAAACGCCTGTCCACTGTCCGCGCTCTTGGCAAGTGCATCGTATATAAGCTGAGCTCGGAAGACCTCAAATTCTTCTTAAAAGCTCATCCGCATATATACGGAGAGCTTATGAAACGTGTCTATGGGCAGGTATCACGCAAGCATGCTCAGATCCTTGCGCTCTCTTCCATGAACAAAGGCATAATGCAGCATCCGTCAAATCTCACTCCTACACCGAGAAACAGACTGATCCTTCATTACAGCATATTGGCGGTGATATATGCTCTGGCTGCATATCTGGTTCCGGGTCGGACAAATGCTCCGCTTTTTATATTGCCGCTTGTCTTCATGCCCTTATACATGATCTTTTCCAAGCGTACGCTTGAATCACTTATTGCCTCGATCATATTTGCGAGCATCCTGGTGTCCAGAAACGGTATGACTGCCGGCCTGGCAGACTCGATCATGGATACGATGGGCGACTCCGGCAATGTATTTACAGTACTTGTCATGGCTCTTATCGGTGCAGTCGTTACTCTGATCGAAGCTTCAGGCGGTATCACAGCATTCAGAAAATTCCTTGAAAAGCATGCTACTACAACAAGGCGGGTATTTCTGCTGTCATACTTTATCATGCTCATAACTGCGATAGACGATTCACTTAATATGCAAACATCCTCTTTCGCATCCTATAACAGCGCAAGGGAAAAAGGTATAGTGCGCGAGAAAATGGCTCTCATCCACAGTATGCTGCCCACGGTGTTCAGTTCATTCATCCCCATCTCACTGTGGGGAATATATGTCCTAGGTACACTTAAGATGACCTACGGTAGCGCGGCTACGCTGCTGTTATGCAGATCCATTCCGTACAATCTCTTTTCCGTGATCACGGTTCCGGTCATGCTTCTTTTTGCATTTGACAAACTGTATAAGAGCAGACCGATAAAAGAAGCCGAGGAGCGATTTAAAACCTCTCACGTTTTATGGCCTAACGGAAGCGAGCGATATCTTAACACTGATGAATCCGAAGTATGGGGTGAGATCTCCAACGTTATGCTTCCTTTGGCTGTATATGTGGTCAGTTCTTTGGTGACCAGATCGATATTCAACAAAGGGTTCATCTTGGACAGCGCAGTTGGACTGGTAACAGCGATCATCTTTATGTTCCTCTTCTATTGCGCCAAGGGCATGATGTCTCCGGAAGAGTTTACTGAAAACCTTGCCGGGGGAATATCGGCAACAGGACTTCCCATCATTATGTATCTGCTTACCATGTGTTTTTCTTCTCTGCTCATCAGATGCAATCTTGAAGAGTACTTTGAAGACATAATAGACAGCACCATACAGTTAAGATCTCTTTTGCCGGTTGTGGTATTCATAGTCTGTACTCTGCTCACCATGTTACTCGGCTCATCTTGGGCCATGTATGCCATAGCGATCCCCACCGTATTACACCTGGTAAGACCGCTTGGACTCGATCCGGCAATATTCGTGGGCGCGATCACTGCTGCCGGGATAGCCGGCGAGAAGAACTGCATGTATACATCCGATGCCCAGAATGTCGGAGGTGCAATAGGCTGCAACCCGACAGTTGTCTTTAAAGTAAGAATAACCTACAGCGTAGCCATATCCATACTGGCTGCCATAGGTTATACCATCATCGGCTTTGTAATGTAAGTGCCTTTCTCTTATTCAAATGACTCCGCTATCATCCTGTTAATGATATCGATATTGTCATATTCATGCGGAAAACGACATCCGATACAGCTTTTTATCATCCTGCCGTTCTTTTCCTTGTAAGCAGGATTGCCGGGGCAGTCTGTTTTTGCATAGAACGGACAGTAACAGAACATACAGTTGATATGTTCCGTCCCCTTATGACATGGATAATACTTACAGTCTCTGTTTTCAAAATATCCGGATCCGTTAACATACTTTTCATCTGCCATCTGACATCACCTCAACAAAATGTCGCAAGAACCTCGGAGCCGATCTGTAATACATATGCATAAACCCCCATACATGATCTCTGTCCGCATACATGGATCTGTAGCTTATATCAGTCCCTGCCTTCCTTACCGTCACGGCGTCACCATCAGCCGTACTGACATATCTGTGAAACTCATGTCCTTTCATGCCGTCAAGTTCATCTTCCGATTCGATCTCAACGTATCCAAATCGCTTGAGTTCCTCAGACCATACGCAACGTCCGGGGATCACTCCGGTCATCTTATACGGATTACCTTCCTTATCTTCTATCTCCTCATGCAGATACATAAATCCACCACACTCAGCCAATGACGGAAGACCGTTTTCTATGGCTTTTCTTACACAATCAAGCATAGATTTATTATCCGAAAGTTCCTTAAGATGCAGTTCGGGGTATCCGCCGCCAAAATAGATCCCGTGGATATCTTTTGGAAGTTCCTTATCATGTAATGGCGAGAAATACACTATCTCCGTTCCAAGTTCCTCAAAAAGTTTTAGATTCTCCTTATAATAAAAGCAGAAGGCCTCATCCTTCGCCACCGCAATCCTAATATTTACATCCTCGCATACGACTCTTTTATCCGCATCATCCCGGAATTCAATATCTTTGGCTTTATCCATGATATCAACTATGGCTGCCGTATCAAATGTCGTCTTCATGACATCGGATATCTTATCTATCTTTTCTTTGATATCACTTATCTCAGAAGGCATCATAAGTCCCAAATGCCTGCTGCCGATCTCTGCATCCTTGATACGAGGAAGATATCCGACTGTCCTCACATCATATCCGTATCTTTTAAGCTCTTCATCAAGAAATGCCGATATCTTTTCATAGAATCTTTTGCTTACGCGGTTAAGTATTATCCCGCGTATCAGCCTTAAAGAGTCATCTGCAAGAATACCTTTGATCACTGACAGCAGAGTCCTTGCACTTCCTCCGGCATCGACCACAAGTATGACGGGCGTAGAAGTCCTGCAGGCCACATCATATGACGAGGCCTTGATATCAAGTCCCCCAAGACCGTCATATATGCCCATCACACCCTCCATAATGGCATATTCATTATCACAGCCGGCCAATATCTCACATATTGCCTGATCGTCGCAGAAATATGTGTCCAGATTACCTCCGTATATTCCGAGCACCGTCTTATGAAACATCGGGTCTATGTAATCCGGACCGCACTTATATGATGTGACATCCATATTCTTTTTTTTCAGCAGATTCAGTAATCCGCATGTGATCATTGTCTTGCCGCTTCCGCTTCCCGCAGCTGCGATCATGACACGATTAAGTCTCTTTTTCATGATCCTCCAAGATAAAAAGATGCAATCATCACAGGATTGTTGCTCATCATCAGATGATAGTCCCCGAGTTCTTTTGCCACGCTTCCTGATATCTGCTCTATTTTTAGTTCACTTACAGCCGGATCCGCAGCAAGTCCGCTCACTTCACTCATGGTCTCTATGCTCACCGCAGTTATGACGACTCTTATCCTCTTCTTCGTTTTCTTAAGATGCTCGAGGACATCCTGCAACCTTCCGGATGAGCCCCCGATAAAAACGCTGTCCGGCGTATCGCAACGTGCAAAGGTACCCGGAGCTTCACCTTCCTTTACCACGATATTTCGGATACCGAATTTTACGATATTCTTATTCTGTATATCCAAGGCATCTGTATCCTTTTCGAACGAATAAACCTTTAATGTATCCGAAAGAGCCGCCGCCTCTATGCATATCGAACCTGTTCCGCTGCCTACGTCATAGAGTACATCACCCTCCTTTAAGTTAAGCAGACGCACGATCTCATGCCTTATCATGCCCTTTGTCATCGGCGTCTTATTGCGTGCAAATTCTTCATCTTCCATATATGGGATCAACGGCCTGCGATGTATGGCATTATTCTTTATATATGCGATATACAGTCCCTTTCCCTGCACTTTTGTCGCTTCTTTAAGTGTCAGTTCAATGATCTTTTCATCATCATATGAAAGCCTCATTGCAAGCGTAATGGTCACATCCGCATGCACGTCTGTAAGTGCCCTTGCAAGCGCACCCACATCATCTCCCGATGAAAGCAGTAAGACAGACTTTTCTCTTGTCAGTACCTTTCGCGCGGCATCAGCATAATCCTTATCCTCATTCTTTTTATGAAGGCTGTAAATATATGCATCGCTGTAGTCGATACCAAGCCTTGCAGCCAGTGCACTGACCGAAGATATACCGGGATATCGCGAAAAAGACAGACTGTATTCACCCATGCTGTCTGCCAGTTCTCTTATCTTACCTTCAAATCCCGTTGCTCCGCTGTAAAGGCCGATATCTCCCGAATATATCACGGCTGCCCGAACCGAATCGCCATCTGCCTTTGCCAGTACTTTCGCTATATCTTCAGCCGTATAGCAGTCATGCTTTTTTACGCCCCCAAAAGGCTCGATAAGTCTCGATGCCCCGAATATCACATCCGCACTCTCAACCGCCTTTTTTGCCTCACAGGTCATACCGTCAAGCGATCCCATACCCATACCTATCAGATCAAAATGTATATGTCTCTTAACCGTACGTTCAGTTCTAAATTTATCCTCAGTAATTGCCTTATATGCTTCATCCGCACTTACCCCACATTTCTCATCCGGATGACGGATAAGCAGGCATGGAATGCCGGCCAAAACAGATGCTTTTATCTTTTCATCAAGTCCTCCCGTCCTGCCGCTTTCCTTACTGACCATACAGGCAATATCATACTGCTTGATAAGTGCAAGATTGGTGTCCGCATTAAATGGCCCATGCAATGCGATTATATGATCATTCCTGATCCCGGCTTTCTCACATGCCTCTATTGCCGCCACGGAAGGCAATATCCTCACATATACACGACTTATGTCTGTAAACGCTTCCCTTATAAGGCCTATATCCTTACTGCCCGTAGTAAACAGTACGTTACCCTCATACCCGGCTGCGCTCTCAAAACATCCTCTTATATCATCATACAGCGTCACATTATCCGGATAATCCTTATCTTCCATACACTCTCTTAAAACTCTGATATATCTTATGTCTCTGTCCCCTATAGCCTTCTTAATATTCTCGCTTACCTGTGTAGCAAAAGGATGTGTTGCATCTGCCACGATCTTAACACCATCGTCAAAGAGCGCTTCCATATCGGTCACATCTTTACGCCCCTCCAATATCAGAACGTGATCTCCCTTATGCTGCATCATTTCACCGTATTCGGTTGCAACACATACGGTATGAGGCACACCGGCATCACTCAGTCTGTCTGACAGTTCTCTTCCTTCAGTTGTCCCGGAAAAAATGACCGTTTTTAATCTGTCATCGTTCTTCACTCTTATACCCTCTCGGCGTAACAAATCTTCCACCTATCACTTCACTCTGCATATTTCCTATGAACACTGTTGTGAACATATCGGTATCTTTATTCTTAAGCTCTGCAAAACTGCATATCTCATGACTCTCTCCATCCCTGCCTATATTGTGCACCAAACCGCATACCCGCGATGGTTCGATGTATTCTGCCAGAATGTCGCACGCATTCTTAAAATGTGCAGGTCTTCCCTTGCTCGAAGGGTTATATATGACCGTTACGAAATCTCCCTTAGCCGCATATATCAATCTCGTCTTGATAAGCTCCCACGGTGTCATAAGATCACTCAAACTTATCACGCAAAAATCATGTCCTATGGGCGCGCCCAGAACCGCACTTCCCGAAAGTGCGGCAGTAACACCGGCCACCACTTCTATATCCACCTCAGGATGCTCCTTCGCTATCGCTATCATAAGAGATGCCATTCCATATACTCCGGCATCTCCGCTGCATATAAGGCTCACAGTCTTACCCGACAACGCCCTTTCAAGACAAAGTTCACATCTTTTTTCTTCCTCTTTCATTTCGGTGAAAAGCAGTTCCTTACCCAAAGGGGCATACCTGCCCTTTATCAGATCTATATATACCTTATATCCTGCTATCACATCAGAGGCTTCAAGTGCCGCAGCCGCCTCCTGTGTCATGTATTCTTCCCCGCCCGGGCCCATGCCCACCACATATATCTTTGCCATCTATAATGCACTCCTTAATGCCAGCGCCATGGTAACACCGGCTCCTTTTCTTTTTCCGATCACGAGTTTTCCGTTATTTTTTGTTAAAAGCATGGCTGCCCGCTCACACACATTGTCACAACCCGTAACTTCTTTAACAAATTCGGATGAAGAAAAATCTCCTTTTGCCTGCATGAGCATCTCGGATGTAAATGTCACAAATGGTATCCTGTGTCTTGCAGAAAAGGCAAGCAGTCCTTCTTCCCCCGCCTTAAGGTCTATGGAAGCAAAGGCATATATATCTTCATATCCTATACCGGCCTCTGAAAATATCTCTTCTGCCACGACCTCTATGTCATCTGCGCTTTTCCCCTTCTTACAGCCTATTCCAAGCACATAGCGCTTGGGCGAAAGCCACAGGGTATCTCCATGTATCTGCTCGCCTGATATGAAAATATCGCATTCTTCTTTTGGCGGATAATCCCTCACACATATGGTTATGGGCTTTGCCTTAAGTGCCTTCGCAGAAACTTTCTTGACAGCGTCTTTGTTACGTATGGTCAGTCTGTTATTAAGTGCATACATATCGCATGAAAAAACTTCATTAATGTCAGTTGCCGTGGTAGTGACACACTCTGCCGAAAGCACTTCTGCGATCTTAGAAGCAAGCGCATTGCCTCCGCCCACATGCCCCGACAGGATCGGTATCACATACCTACCCATTTCATCCGTTACAATAACCGGAATATCGGTAAGCTTATCCTTAATAAACGGAGCAATATAACGTACAGCTATTCCGCAGGCCGACACAAACAGCAAGGGGATCCCTTCTTCAAAGCAGCCCCTCACATAATCTGCAGTATCATCTTTACCACCACGCAGATAATCATCGATCACGATCTCAGATCCTTTTATAGCCGCACTAAGTGATTTTATAAGTTTTTCTCCGTTTTCAGTAAAACATATACACCTTATATTCATTCCTTCGCCCTTCGATACTCAGTAGAAAAATCAGGCGCATAAAGTCTTGATCTTTCAAAGCCGGAATCATTAAGTGCATCTCCCACAAGGATGATCGCCGTCTTTTTTATCCCGTTCTTAACAGCAGTCTCATGAAGAGTGCCGACGCTGCACTTCATTATCTTTTCATCAGGCCATGTAGCCTTATATACTATCGCCGCAGGGGTATCCGCTTCATATCCGCCCGCAATGAGACTGTCAGAAAGCTCCTTTGTAAGTGAGGAACTTAAGTATACAGCCATTGAAGCATGATGCGAAGCAAGCTTCTCAATGCTCTCCTTAGGGGGCACCTTAGTCCTGCCTTCCATCCTGGTGATTATAAGTGATTGCGATATCCCCGGCAGAGTATATTCCAAGTCAAGGGAAGCCGCCGCTCCAAACGCAGCACTGACTCCCGGGACCGAACTGTATTCTATACCCAGTTTGTCAAGTTCATCCATCTGTTCTCTGACTGCCCCATATATACTCTGGTCGCCGGTGTGCAGCCTTACAACTGACTGTCCCGCTTCCACGGCTTTTTTCATCACTTCAAGTACTTCTTCAAGAGTCATGAAAGCACTGTCATATGCAGTGGAACCCGCAGCATATTGTAAGAGTTCCTTATTGACAAGCGACCCCGCATATATCACAACATCCGCTTCATTTAATGCTTTCATACCCCGCAGCGTGATAAGATCCGCAGCACCCGGGCCCGCTCCCACAAATGTAACTTTACCTCTGGCATTCATTCTTAATCTCCGCAAGAAGCTCATCCGCCTCTTCACTCTTACCTATTATTCCATCTTCATTGGAAAAAATGATGCATTCCGTCATAAGCTTTCCACAGGTCTTGGCATCCAGATACTTCCTGCATCTGCCCATAAGAACACGCGCAAATTCTTTTTCCTTTTTCTCTGCCTTAACATATTCATAAGCCTGGGTCGTATTAAGACACTCAAGTATCTTTAAAGCCCCTTCTTTGCTCCCACCCGCTTCAAGAAAGATCGCAGTCATCAATTCCATTCTGCAATCGGCTTCTTTGGAATGAGTGTTCATGATGCCGCCGGCCAATTTGACAAGTTTACCCATGTGACCTACAAGCAGCAGTTTTTCTGCTCCTTCCGTCATAGCCATCTCCAATGTGTCTCCGATGAAATTTGAACACTTAACGGCATTGTCAAGATCATAACCAAGCCTGTTTTTTATAAAATCAAGTCCGTAATTACCCGGTGATACGATAATGTTCTTATGCCCCATGGCAACCTGCTGTCTTATCTCAAGTCTGATAGTATCTTTTATCGCCTTGGTACTCATAGGCTCCACAATACCGCTTGTTCCTATGATGGATATTCCACCCACTATGCCAAGTCTCTCATTATATGTCTTTTTGGCAATCTCCTCTCCTTCAGGGACAAATATAGTAACTTCAAGACTTCCTTCATGATCAAAAAGATCCATGACCTGACTGACTTCATTCTCGATCATCATCCGCGGCACGGAATTGATCGCAGCATCTCCTACCGGTCTGTCAAGTCCCGGTGATGTCACGGTACCTACTCCCTGTCCGCCTTTAATTATGACACTCGTGTCATAATTCTGTGCATATGCGACACGGGCACATATTTTGATCCCATTGGTAATATCCGGATCGTCTCCGCTGTCTTTTATCACACCACAGCTTACTTCAGAATCCGTGATATCAGTATCAACGATCGCTGTCGTATAATCTATGCCTTTGGGAGTACTTATTGTTATATTGTCTTTTCTTTTTCCGCTAAGCAGCATGTAAGCAGCCGCCTTTGCTGCAGCCGCAGCACAGCTTCCGGTCGTATATCCGTGTCTCATCCGTTGTCCCTTAAATGATATAAAAGCGCATTGCATATGGCAGCAGCCACATTACTTCCGCCCTTTCTCCCTCTGTTGATTATACAGGGGATATCCGTATCTATTATCAGTTCTTTGGCCGCTTCAACATTCACAAAGCCCACCGGCACACCTATGATAAATGCCGGCTTATACAATCCTTCGTCATACATCTGTCTGAGTTTTAATAAAGCAGTAGGTGCATTGCCTATTGCAAATATAACAGGTCCTGACAGCCCGGCAGCTTTTTCCATGGCCGCTGACGCTCTGGTAGAATCTTCATTCTTTGCTTTATCCATAATGTCTTTATCTGCCATATAGCAATATACATTACCGCCATACGATGAAAGGACACCCTTATTTATTCCGGACATGGCCATATTGGTATCGGTGACTATTGAAGCCCTGCCTTTAATAAGCCCAAGCGCAGTTTCTACCGCACCGTCAGAAAAGTACAGGGACTGTGCATACTCAAAATCAGCCGTGGTATGGATAGCACGTTTGATGATATAGTCTCTGTCCTTTGACAACACGATACCTTTGCTTATAAGCTCTGCCTCTATTATCTCAAAGCTTCTGTGTTCAATCTGTTCAGGCCTTACATATTCTATGTTCAAGTTCTTCCCTCAACACTTCCGTCATTCTCTTATTTTCTTCATGACTCCTAACCGCTATACGGTAAAAGCCCTCTTTAAGCGAATCAAAATTACTGCAGTCTCTTACACATATTCCCTTTGTTGCAAGGACATCACCAATATTTATATCTGAATACACCAGGATAAAATTTGCTTCACTTTTATACACCTTTATCCCGATTTCCGACAGTTTTTCACTCAGATAATCACGCTCTTTTTTGATAAAAGCGGTGATCCCGTTTATATAATCGCCGTCATGCAGCAGCCTGCAGCCCTCTTTTACCATACTTTCACCGAACACGGACACATTCCATTCAGGGAGCGTATCCTTTAATCCGCGGATCATCTCAGGGTCGGCAAGTGCATATCCGAATCTTACTCCCGGCAGTGCAAATATCTTTGTAAAGGCGTTGATGATCATGAGTCTGTCATTACACTTAACAAGATCCGACAGTGTACACGCCTTGTCTGACATGTGTACAAAACACTCATCCAAAACAAGATATATGTCATTCTCCACGCATCGCTTCGCAATGCTTAAAAGAAGTTTATGATCCACGGCACGGCCCGTCGGATTATTGGGATTGCATAAAAAGAAGATATCAATATCCTTCGTCAATTCATCAAGGATCTTCTCATCCAGGACATAACCGTTTCTTTCATCAAGAGCATATCGTCTTATCAGACAGCCTACACTTTTTAAAGCGTGCTCATACCCGTAAAATGAAGGCGACAGCAAAAGTGCATGTCCGGGATTGATCATATGGCAAACTGCCATTATTAGTTCGGATGCTCCGTTGCCGCATATCACGTTTTCACATGTAAGCCCATAGACAGAAGCGATATGATCTCTTATCTTTAACTGATCGGCATCGGGATAACGGTCTGCTTTATCAACCGCCTCCATAAGCGCATTCTTTATACTCTCCGGCGGTCCGGCCGGATTAAGGCTCACAGAGTGATCACAAGCTAAGCCGTCTCCCCTTCTTCCTCCGTGCTCATATCCCATACATTCTTTCCTCTGTGTATGCATAACAAAACCGTGTAATCCTCTTTCATCGCATCATTGCAGCCATAAGTGCCATCACGACCTCACATAATAAAAATGCGATTAGAGAAGTGATCATCATCAGTCTGTTAGCCCTCTTAATATCCTCCGGTTCTATATCTCTGTCATCATCACCTATATACGGTTTTTTGACCGGTTTACCAAAATAGAATGCATCTCCCGCAAGTCTTACGCCAAGTGCTCCGGCGCATACACTCTCACACTGGGCCGAATTGGGACTTTTGTGATTATATCTGTCCCTTTTAAATATCTTTGCAGCTTTTTTTGCGTTATAATCTTTTCCCGATACAGACGCCGCTACTATCATGAGCAATGCACTTATCCTTGCAGGAATGAAATTAAGTATATCGTCCAGCTTGGCCGCCGCATATCCAAAATCTTCATATCTTTCATTCCTGTATCCCACCATGGAATCCATGGTATTGACACTTTTATAGATAAGTCCAAATACAGGTCCACCCAGAGTAAGATATATAAGCGGGGCGATCACACCATCAGAGGCATTCTCAGCCACAGTTTCCACTGCAGCCTTTATTATTCCGCTTTTATCAAGAACATCCGTGTCTCTGCCCACGATCATCGATACAGCGTATCTTGCTGCCTCCACGTCGTCCGATTCAAGCGCTTTATACACTTTCATACTCTCATCATGCAAGCTTTTGCATGCCAACATATAACAGCCAAGAACCGCTTCAAACGCAATGCCTGCGATCACATGAAGTCTGTAGGCTGCGATAAGTACTGCCGCACCCACTGAAGCCGGAATGCATATTACGATCGCACACAGCAAAAAACCGCGTGCCTTTTTTTCCTTTTTGCTCTTAGTCTCATCCAAAAGCTTTTTATCCAAACATCCTATCAGATGTCCTATCCATCTGACAGGATGGGGGATATCGTAGGGATCACCGATGATAAGATCAAGAAGCCATCCAAGCGCCAAAGCGATCATATGATATAAGATCATACTTATCTTTGTTATATGCCACATCAAGTATATATCCTTCCATATTGCCTACATTGCAGTCAAAATACTCTGTACCTGTAAGAGAGCTCATAACAGACATTATATTGCCGCCATGACAAACAATCGCAGCGCTTTCACCATCATGAAGTTTCTTTATGATCCGTGTAAAAGCCGACATGCTTCTGTTTACGAAACCCTGCATGTCCTCGCCGTTTGGAAAAGCGATGCGTCCGCCACTGTCTATCCATCTCTGATAATACTCTTCATCTTTCAGATTGCTATAATTCTTACCCTCATACAATCCGAAATCCATCTCCGTCATATCATCTGCCGTCTCGATTGCCCTGCCTGTAAAAAGAAACTCTGCCGTAGTCTTGCATCTTAACATCGGGCTGCAAAACACGCGATCCACATAGGGTATCAACGATAAGTCCACTTTTTTAAGTTCTTCCACGCCCTCATCCGACACCGGTTCATCGCTTCCCCTGCCGATATATCTGTTTTCCTTATTGCCCGGTGTCTTGGCATGTCTTATAAGTATTATCCTGTGTTTTCCCATGGCTACATACTCACTACTATACTGTATACCGCAAGAGCCACAAGCATATACAATTCACTCTCGCACACAAAGTACCCGGCAGTATCACCGGTCACTCCCCCAAATTCTCTGTACATCCTGTATCTGTAATATATATAAAAAACGATAAGTACAGCCGCAAGTAACACAGCCGCATATATATCAGTCATACCGATCATTATCATACACATAATGAATTCTGCGATCATTACGATAAGTTGAAATTTTCCGCTTTGTGCTGTCTCTTCTTTAAGCATCCCCTCATTTTTTGCCTTTTTTAAACTTACTGAAGCCATGGCAGTTCCTATTCTTGAGATCACATAAACATATGGAAGTACAGCACAGACACTTGCAACACTCCTGTCATATACTGCCGCCAGTGCCCCCGCCCAGACAGCCATGTATTTGATCACTGCGATCACCGCAAAAGCCCCTATATGCGGATCTTTCAGTATCTTTAGTTTTTCCTCCTTGGGCTTGTACGAACCAAACGCATCATGCACATCCATGTAACCGTCTGCATGAAATCCTCCGGTTATAAGTAACGGCATCACCGATACAACGCATACTTTGCAAAGAAGCGGAATGCCAAGCATATCGCCGATCATCTCACCCGCACGTACCAACGCCCCGATAAGCATACCGATAAAAGGCAGGAAGCAGAGATTATACTTCATATCTTCTTCCTTCCACTCAAATCTCGGCATTGGGATTCTTGAATATATGGAAAATGCGATTATCAGTCCTTTTATCAATCTCATTTTTAATCCTTATGTATATCACTCTCTTTGTCTGTTTCTTTGCTGCTCTTTTCCGTGACCTTTAATGACCCGTCCGTCATATCATATGTTTTGTCGGCCATGCTCTTTAATCTGCGGTTAATGTAACTCAAAGCCTTTATGTAACAGACAGTCTGCGCATCAAAGTTTTCTTCTTCTTCGTATTCGTCGCTTACGACCACAATATCCTTTACTCTGTCCCTAAGGCTTAAGATGTCATTTACCACATCATCCGTCACACACTGAAGATCGATCGGTCTGTCCAGATTGCATTCATCTGCAAACATTACGTTGGCGCAGAGATTGGCAGCGCACTCAAGCAAAACAGTTGCTTCAGCTGCCTTGATCCCGGATATGTATCCATCCGCATCCACTGAGTTTTTTATATCTCTTGCACACTCCACGGTAACAAAGTTCTTACCTTCTCTGAGCGCTCTGTGCCTTTTTACACGCCTGGCCCCATCATCTCCATATGGTACCATTGTGGCAAGATATACTCTCTTATCCTGTTCAGACATCCGAATTATAAGATCCTCTGCCAGAGCTGATTTGCCACAGTTTGACCTTCCGACCACCAATATCATCATATATAACGCTTATACTCCTCTATACCGTTTTTCTCAAATACGGTTCCGTTCTTATACAGATTAAGTGCACTGTCCAATAGTTTGATGCACATTATCGCTCCCGTACCTTCACCAAGCGCCATGTCTCCGGCGATCAAAGGTCTTAACTCAAGCATATCAAGCACGGCCATAAGCCCTGTCTCCCTGCCGCTGTGTGAGGGTATCATGTATTCTCTGCATCCCGGGCAGATAGCATCCGCATAAAATGCTGCAACCGCTGATATAAAACCGTCAATTATGACAGGCGTGTCATATTTCATTCCGCCTATAAAGAGCCCGCACATTCCGGCTATTTCCAATCCGCCTATATCACTTAAATATTCCCACGCCAGTTCCGCCAAACTTATAGAGTCGGTTTTTTTATATCTTTCAACTCCCTGTCTGACAACATTCATCTTCTTAATAAGTCTGTCGTCATCAAGGCCCGCACCTCTTCCCGTGACAGCATCCGGATCCAACCCCGACAAAAGAGATAAAAGAGTGGCTGCCGTAGTGGTATTGCCTATGCCCATCTCTCCTACTGCTATGATATTCACGCCTTCGCTTTTAAGCTCACGTACGATATCTTCTCCTGCATCAACAGCTTCTTTAATTTCATCCGTAGTAAGTGCTTTATCCTTTAGAAAATTGCGACTTCCGCGCCCTACCTTTTTATTCACGACTCCGGGGATCTGCCCGTCGTGATCAATACCCATATCAACAGGTATGCATCTTACCCTTGCTTCCATGGCCATTATACTGGCCGTGCTGGTTCCGGCTCCCAATGCCCTTGCCACAAGATAAGTTATCTCTGATCCCGATTGTGACACTCCTTCTTCCACGATACCATTGTCGGCACACATCACCACAAGCGCTCTTTTATCAAGCAGTGGCATCTCTTCACCCTGTATCGCTCCGATCCTGCAGATCACTTCTTCAAAATCACCCAGACCGTCCAATGGTTTAGCAATTCTGTCCCAATTTCTTTTTATCCTGTCGTATACAGTCCTATTCAAGATCCAAGCCCCATTATCCTATAGATATGATCCATATCCATATACTGCCTTATCATATCGGCAAGTTTATCATACTGATTCTCTTTAAAAGCTCTGTGATCCGCTTTTTCAATATCACACTTAAGTCCTTTGGCCTTATAGAGTGCCCTGATCACAGTGTCAACCACTCCGTCTTCATCAAATATACCATGTACATATGTACCATATACATTACCCTTACAGCATCCACTGCTTCCTCCGGTAAATGCACTGACATCTTCTTCGGATATCACAGTACTTCTTCCCATATGTATCTCATAACCGCTGTATCTTACACCTGCCAGTTCACTGAACAATCCCGTAACATCCGCAAAAACACCGTCGGTCAGTTCCCTCTTTTTTTGTGCTGTAAGATATGTATCTGTCGGCAGTAAAGAAAGGCCTTCGGCTTTTCCCCCGCCTTCCACATCATCGCTGTCGATTACCTCATGACCAAGCATCTGATATCCGCCACAGATACCCATGATCGGCTTATCTTTTAATGCATATTCGATTATCTTCCTGTCAAGACCTCTCTTCCTAAGTCCCGCCAAATCTCCAATCGTATTCTTGCTTCCCGGGATGATGACCATATCAGGATCACCGAACTTACTTGGATCGCGCACATATCTGACACTCACATCCTTATATTCATCAAATACGTTAAAGTCCGTGAAATTTGATATGTGATCAAGTCTTATAACCGCTATGTCTATAAGGCCACGGTCCGTGCGGTTAAGTCTCTCCGAGAGTGAATCCTCATCATCCAGACTTATATCCATATACGGAAGCACTCCGCATACGGGAATGCCAAGCATATCCTCTATCTGCTCTATGCCGGGATCAAGTATGGTCTTGTCTCCTCTGAATTTATTAATTACAAGCCCCTTGATGCGTGCCTTCTCATCATCCTCGAGCAGCATCACGGTACCGTATAGCTGAGCAAAAACTCCGCCTCTGTCTATGTCAGCGGCCAATATAACCGGTGCATCCACAAGTTTGGCCATGCCCATGTTCACTATGTCATTCTGCTTTAAATTGATCTCTGCAGGCGAACCGGCACCCTCTATGACTATGATCTCATATTCATCGCTTAATACTTCAATGGCATGCTTTATATCCGGAATGAATCTTTGCTTATCCGCAAAGTATTCCTTTGCATTCATATCCGAATAGACCCGGCCGTTGACTATGACTTGACTCTTCATATCGCCCGTGGGCTTAAGAAGTATTGGATTCATATATACCGACGGACTTATTCCCGCCGCTTCCGCCTGCATCACCTGAGCTCTTCCCATCTCGAGATTATCTTTTGTGACATATGAGTTAAGAGCCATATTCTGTGATTTAAAAGGGCACACTCTGTATCCGTCCTGTTTAAACACTCTGCAAAGCCCTGCTGCTATCAGGCTTTTTCCGGCATTTGACATAGTGCCCTGAACCATTATATATGCAGTTTTTTTCTTATCCGAAGTATTCTTCATATTTTCCATTTGGTATACCAAAGAGTTCTTCCATATATCCCGGTGTTATCAGGTCACCCGGATCGCCCAGGGCTCCTACCTTTCCATCTGCAGATATGCATATTACCCTGTCAGCCACTTTTTTTATGAGCTCCGCTTCATGCATTGATATTAAAACAGCCATCTTCTTCTTTTTTACAAGCGTGATCAGCGCATCAAAGAATTCTATTTTTCTGCCCATATCAAGAAAGCTTGCCGGTTCATCCAGTATAAGAATGTCCGGTTCAGATACTATGGACCTTGAAAGCAGGACACGCTGTTTCTGTCCGTCACTAAGCTTATTAAAGTCTCTGTCTTTATACTCCCATACTCCGATCAGTTCCATGCACTCTCTGATGACACTTCTGTCAGCATCAGAAAGCCCTCCGAACAATCCGGTGTACTGATACCTGCCCACTCTTACCACATCATAGCAGGTCATATATCCCGTTTTTACACGGTCCGTCATCATAACCGACAGAATACCATACAGTTCTTTTAAACTGTATGCACTCATCTCTTTATCCTGTATATATACTTCGCCGCTTATCGGCTTTAACATCCCGGATGCCGTCTTAAGTATGGTTGATTTGCCTGCTCCGTTGGGCCCAATTAACGCCGCTATCTCACCCTTATTTATCTCAAAACTTACATCCGTCACAATAGGTGTTTTGTTGTATCCGACATCCGTGTGCATAAACTTAAGTTCAGGCATTGTCACTCCTCCTTCCTATCATCATGGATATGACGATCGGAGCCCCGAACACTGCCGTCACGGTGCTGATGCTTAATTCAACGGGCGAGAATATGCTTCTTGCAAGCAGATCGCACAGAAGACAGAAGGCAGCTCCTAAAAGGAAAGATGCAGGAATAATGATAAGCGGCTTTTCTGACTTAAATATATTCCTGGCTACATGAGGCATTGCAATACCCACAAAGGATACCGGGCCGGCGAACGCGGTCACGGTTGCAGACAATACACTTGATACGATTATTAGTGCAGTACGAAATCCAATTATATTGATCCCAAGACTGCCTGCATAGTTCTCTCCGAACATATAAGCCTCTATGGTCTTTGACATAAATACAGATGCCGCAACAGATGCTACGACAACCGGTATATATATCCACGCCTCACTCCATCCCGCTGCGGAAAAAGTGCCAAGCGACCAGTTATGGAGATTGACGATATTGGAATCATCCGCAAAAGTCACGATAAACTCCGTTACGGCTGAACATATATATCCTATCATCACGCCACAGACTATGAGTACAGACATTGATCTGACCCTGACAGATACACATAAGACAAATCCTGTTGCCATAAGCGAACCCAAAAATGCGGCAGTTACCATCATGAAGGAATTCATGGCAAAGCCAGCCTTTAGGGCACATACCATCAGTATTGCCACAATGAGTTTGGCTCCGGATGATATTCCAAGGATATACGGACCTGCGATCGGATTAAGAAAAAAGGTCTGTAAAAGATAACCTGACAATGCAAGTGCCCCGCCAAGGAAGATTGCCTCCACGATCCTCGGAAGTCTTATATCAAACATGATCCTGCCGGCTACTGTGTTTCTGTCTCCTTTTATAAACAGATTGCAAAGCTCACTTAAACCCAGATCCACACTTCCGCATATGATGTTTATAAAGATAAGCAGCAGTATCATAACGAATAATCCGGCAAACAATACCGCATATCTTTTTCTGTTATTTTTCATAATCAATCATCAACTTTATACATGAATCTGAGGTCATCGGTTTCTTTATCATTTATCACCCTGTACATATCCGTGATTATATCTGCCACGAGTCCCGTCTTTTGGAACATGTCAGCATTCGAGCAATAAACATTTCCCTCTTTCACCGCTTTAAAATCGGCAAAAAGGGCATTCTTGGCCGTAAGTTCCTTGGTTGTACTTATCCCACCATCAATCGTTGCATTATATATAAGTATATCCGCATCCACAGTGTTTTTGTAGAATTCTTCCCAGTTAATGTTCATCGTGGACAAAGCGTTGTCACTCTCATCGGCTATATCCTCATATGCATACCTTCCGCCGGCCATCTCTATCATGGAAGAAACATAGTCTCCCGGCTTTCTGACATTTACATATCCGTTTGAAGAAATGTAAAAAAACGCAACGGTCGTTTCACTTCCATCTCCAAGCCCTGCTTCCTTAAGCGCCTCAGTCACCTGCAGAACCTTCTCTTCTTCGACTTCAAAGAATTCCTCGGCCTCTTTTTCTTTACCCAAGATCACTCCGTAAAGTTTGATCCACTCAAGTCTTCCTAACGGATTTTTCTCATAGCTGGATCTCTCTGTGAGCACAGGTATTCCAAGTCGTGTAAGTTCTTCTTTTATCTTCGGACTGTGCGTGATCATGGTCGACTCTATGGCCAGATCACATCCAAGCTTAAGTATCGCCTCATAATCCGGAGCATTGTATTTACCTACATACTCAATTTCTCCCGATTCTATCTTTGTCCTGGCTTCTTCTATGGAATAATCGTTCGATGCAGTAGAACATGCTTTGATACTGTCAAGCGAACCAAGATTAAGGAAAAGGTCCATCGCAGAGGATGCTGCAAGATATATACTGTCCGTAGGCTCATGAATAAATACCGGATCTGCAATTCCAAAAGTATTATCTTCTTTGCCTTTTGGAACAAGCACATAATCAGTTCCGTCAGCTATATATATATGCTTATACCCATCCTCTAAGTATTCCACCTCATATTGTGTAGCATATGACAGTTTTAGTTTCTTCCTCGCACTCGTTGGATTTTCATCATAAGTTTTGGATGAGCAGCCTATAAGAAAAAGCAGGTATGGCAGTATAAATACACAAAGTATTATTCTTTTTAAACTATAAAAATTGTTCTTCACCTTTTTATCCAAACAGCCCACAATCAATTCTGACTGTGGGCTATTATGCATCAATTAACTTACCGCAAAAGTACTGACTATACTTTCGCGATCATAATAAGTATATCATTTCTTTGTAAATCTGAGCACATACTCGACCTCATGCGGCTTACTCATGGCAGTTGTGTCCGCAACAACAGTTATATCCTGATCAAATCCCGCAATCGGTATCTCAAAGACTGAATTACCTCCCGTATTGACAGGCTCATACTTTACACCGTCAACGACCATATAGTCATAATACGGGCTGCTCCATTCCACAGTCGCAATAAGCTTACCGCTTTCTTCCTTTATCTTCGCAGGAGAAGTCACTGTTGCCTTACCGCTTCCGCCTGTAAGTGTTACATCCGCCATCTGATCTGCTTCACTTACAGAAGCCTGATCCTCTTCCTTTGCAGAACCTGTAGCCGCATCGCCTTCATAAGGCTCTGGATCGGATACTTTAACCTTGTGGTCATACCATACTTCCTTCTTACCGATAAGTGCCAGATCATACTCTTCATCAAGTACAGGAACGGGTACATCAAATGCATACACCTCTTCCGTTGTACCATCATCATATATTACTTCTTCGGTAACGGGACTTATAAGTTCAGCTCCGTCCTTGACAGCATCTTCTGCAAGTCCATAAAAAAGATTCAGTACATTCTTGGACGGCATGACAATATGTATCGTCATGATCCCATCTTTAACAGTTAAAATACCTTTGCCGTTCCACGCTTCATTGACATGAAACATCGAATTGTCCGTATCGAACGAAGCTAAATATACTCCATCCGCTACATATGCCTGAATCGGAAGATTCGAGAAGAATTCCTCGACCTCCGCATCCGGAGGAATCTCGCTGTCTCCTTCAATAACAGCGTCCAACGGAACCTCTCCCATTGCATCTTCATATTCCGGAATAGGCTCTTCCGGCTGTACTTCTTCCTTGCCGCATCCAAGTAGAAGGGATGTGGCAAGAAGTGAAACCAGTACTAAACCGAATAATCTTTTTTTCATAGAATAATCTCCTTACTTAAGAGCATCTGCGATATGTGCAACATATCTGCTCTGAACGTTTTCAATTCTTCCAAGACCTGCAATCTGCATATCAAGCTTCTCGAAGTATCCTGATGCATCAAAAATACTCTTCCATGTATCCTCATCATCACCTGCCATATCGTTGTTGGCATGATCACCTGCAACAACCATAAGAGGTCTCATGATAACCTTGGTATAACCTGCATTGTGGACGTTTTCCATAATGTTCTCACAAGCTGTCTCTTCAGGCTCACCCTC
>JAEEGL012008878.1_pt1 | contig 37945 bp, 43 predicted proteins | sample 9134231 | NCBI WGS metagenome assembly JAEEGL01 (sample SAMN16246548, study PRJNA631951) | gut metagenome | biome: gut microbiome; feature: rumen; material: fiber-attached | host: Bos | place: Iran: Karaj | collected 2018-10
AGAATTCCGTCCTGCATTTTCCGGCATCTGTCCGACCGGTAGCTCTCCCACTGGCGGACCGCCTCCTCGTCCTTCCTGAACATGCCCTCGCCCGAACACGGCGCGTCGACAACGACCACGTCAAAATAGTCCGCGAACTTCTCTGAGAGCTTTTCCGGAGTCTCGTTGGTCACGACCGCGTTCACGACTCCTGCCATCTGGAGGTTTTTCACAAGCGCCTTCGTGCGCTCCTCGCTTATATCGTTCGCGACGAGAAGCCCCTCCCCGTTCATTCTCGCGGCCAGCTGTGTCGACTTGCCGCCCGGCGCGGCGCAAACGTCAAGCACCCGCGCGTTTTCGGGAAGCGGCACGTTCGCGGCAGGGTACATCGCACTGGGCTCCTGAATGTAGTAAACTCCCGCGTGGTAGAGCGCGTTGCGTCCCGGCTGGCCGTCCGTGTAGTAGAACCCGTTTTCGCACCAGGGCACCTTTTCGCCTGTCTTCAGAAACGATTTCGTGAGCTCCGGCAGCGAGTCCGCGTCCGTTTTCAGCGTGTTTGCGCGAATGCCGGAATACCGCTCCTCGGTGTCGAACGACGACGCGAACGCCGGGAACTCCTCCTCGGGAAGTATTCTCTTCATGTTCTCAAGGAACTCTTCGGGTAGTTTCATTTTTGCCTCAAAATAGTGAAAATCAGCCTATCAAACACATCCGTGCCTGCGCAGGTGCTAATGACCGCCTTTAAATCAACCCATGTACGTCGTTCCCGCATCCTGCCTGAACGCGCGGAAAATATTCCTGCTGCAGGGCTTCTTGCAGACCGGGCAGTAGACGAACCCCTCAGGGTATCTGGAGTGCGGCGTGAAGTCCATGTACTTCGCGCTGATCTGATAGCCGCAGTTGAAGCAGGTCGCGATGTAGATCAGGTCTTTTGTCTCGGACAAAATCCGGTTGTTGTAGCGCGAAACTTTGACCGCGTTGACGATCCCGAAAACGAGCATCAGCGTTCCGCCTATAGCCAGCATAACCGCGGTCACGATCCAGAACACCAGCGACGACCGGTTCCCGGAATCCGAGAAAAAATCGGGCGCGCTCATCATCATTAACGGCATCAGGACCCCTCCGATCGCGCTCAGAATGACGCCCCATACTATCAGACCGACCTTTTTACGTTTCAGCATATCTTTCCTCCCCGGGCGTGAATCAAGCCGCCGCCCGTTTCCGATTGTCCAACGGGTATTGTATTTCAAACCGCGCCGCGTTGTCAAGAAAAAGCCGCCCCGGAACCCCCAAGCAGCCGCCCGGATCGCCAAAGCGTCAGCCACCTAAGCCCCAGACAGCCGTTCGTACAAAACCGTCCGCGCTTAAAAACCGCCGGCCGCCCAAGAAAACAAAAAAACATCCGGCCGCCCTGAACTTTAATAAATCCGGGGCGGCCGGCCTTCACTTAGCTTTCGCTAATATAATTCGCTTAATTCAAGTCACCGGTATCAGGCCAGCTCGAGGATTGCCATCGGGGCAGCGTCGCCGCGGCGCGCGCCGATCTTCGTAATCCTGGTGTAGCCGCCCTTGCGCTCCTTGTACTTGGGAGCGATCTCGTCGAAGAGCTTGTTGACGACTTTCAGGTTGTTGCCTTCGGAATCCTTAACGGGGTAAACGTAGGCGATGGCTCTTCTTCTCGCGGCAAGCCTGGAGGGCTTGTCGACTCTGCGGAGCTCCGTCTTCGTCTCGCGCTCGCGGACAGCATAGTCGCGGCCGTTCTTGGACTTCTTGGTGATCGTCACGAACTTGCCCTTGGAGTTGACCTTCGCCTTGCTGAAGGTAACCTGCTTGGACTCGAAATTGTCAGCCTCTCTGATGGCAGACGAAATAATTTTCTCGGCGATGCTCTGAACTTCCTTGGCTCTCGTCTCGGTAGTCACGATTCTGCCGTTGGCAAGAAGAGCGGTAACAAGACCTCTCAGCATAGCCTTTCTCTGGCCGCCGGTGCGACCCAATTTTCTGTAACTCATTTTAAACTAACCTCCATTAGATCGCATTCAGTCTTCGATAGTTTCACCGTAGTTGATGCCGAGCTTCTTGAGCTTCTCCTTGATGTCGTCAATGGACTTCGCGCCAACGTTGTGAAGTTTCTTGACTTCCTCGGGAGCCATGCGGACGAGTTCGCCGACCGTGTTAACGTTCGCTCTCTTCAGCGCGTTGAGCGGCCTCTGGTTGAGCTCGAGCTCATCGATAGGCGTGTTGAGAACGTCGCTGGAAATAACGTTTTCGGCAACGGGCTTCGTCTCGTCTTCGTCCGAAGGCATCTCTCCGCCGTTTACGAAAAGCGAGAACTTGTTGATCAGAATCTGTGCCGCTTCCACGAGGGCTTCCTCGGGGGTGATGGCGCCGTTCGTCACAATGTCAATGGTGAGCTTCTCGTAATCGGTCGAGTTGCCGACGAGCGTGTTCTCGACGGTCGTGTTGACCTTTACGATGGGGGAGAAGATGGAGTCGATGAAAATAACGCCGAGGGGCATGCCCGCTTCTTTGTTCTTTTCGGCAACTCTCCAGCCTTTTCCTCTCTTAACGGTGATCAAAATATCGAGTTTCGCGTCATCGTTCGTAGTGCAAATATACTGTTCGGGATTAAGGATCTCAACGTCGGAATTGAGCTCGATGTCGGCAGCGGTAACAATGCCGGCGCCTTCCTTGCGCAGAACAATCTGAGTCGAGTCCGTGCGAAGTTTAAAGTTGACGCTCTTAAGATTGAGCACAATCTCGGTCACGTCTTCAACAACGCCGTCAATCGTGGAAAATTCGTGCATTACGCCGTCAACCTCAATCGAGGTGGCAGCGGCGCCTTCCAGCTGGGAGAGCATAATTCTTCTCAGCGAGGTGCCGACCGTAATGCCGAGGCCCTTGGCGAGAGGCTCGACCACAAACGTTGCTTGGCGTCCGTCTTCGGAAGTTTTAACACATTCCAATCTCGGCTTCTCATTATCAACCATAATAAACCTCCTGTGACCCTAAGCTTATTTGCTGTACAGCTCGACGATCAAATGCTCTTTAATCTCAAAGTCAATATCTTCACGCTTCGGAGCGCAGACGACCTTCGCGGAATACTGATCTCTGTCGCACTCAAGCCAGGAAGGAGCAAGACGTCCGCTCGTTGCGGAAAGAATGTCGTCCAGGCACTTGATGTCGCGGCTCTTGCTTGCCAGCTCAACGACGTCTCCCTCGGAAACTCTGAAAGAAGGAATGTTGACCTTCTTGCCGTTGACTTTAAAGTGACCGTGTCTTACAAGCTGTCTCGCTTCCGCTCTGGAGGCGCCGAGACCCATACGGTAAACTACGTTGTCGAGTCTGCTCTCGAGGAGGATGAGGAGGTTTTCACCGGTAACGCCCTTCTTCTTGCTGGCGAGTTCGAAATAATTTCTGAACTGCTTCTCAAGGACTCCGTAATACCTCTTGACCTTCTGTTTCTCTCTGATCTGAACACCGTACTCGGAAGTTTTCTTCTTGCCCTGGATAACGCCGTGCTGTCCGGGGGCGGTATTTCTCTTCTCATACGGGCAGTTTGTGGAATAACACTTTTCGCCCTTCAGGAAAAGCTTGCAGCCTTCTCTCCTGCAGAGGCGGCATGATGCATCTGTATATCTAGCCATTTTCTACACCTCCGTTATACACGTCTTCTCTTGGGCGGTCTGCAACCGTTGTGCGGAACGGGAGTCTCGTCTTTGATGAGAACAACCTGCAGTCCCGCTGTAGACAGCGCTCTGATGGCGGCTTCGCGGCCCTGTCCGGGTCCTCTGACGTAAACTTCGACGTCCTTGAGGCCGTGCTCCATCGCGGCTTTAGCGGCCTGCTCGGAAGCAGACTGAGCGGCGAAAGGAGTGCTCTTCTTGGATCCGCGGAAACCGAGTCCGCCGGCGCTTGCCCAGGAAATCGCGTTTCCGGCAAGGTCCGTAATCGTTACTATAGTATTGTTGAAGCTGGAACGGATATGAGCCTGACCGTGTTCGATATTCTTACGTTCTTTACGCTTACCTCTAACTACTCTTTTAGTCTTAGCAGCCATTAGTCAAACCCTCCCCGTTATTTCTTCTTACCGGCCACAGTCTTGCTGGGACCTTTTCTCGTTCTGGCGTTCGTCTTGGTTCTCTGGCCGCGGACGGGAAGCTTGGCCTTGTGCCTTCTGCCCCTGTACGAGCCGTTCTCCATCAAACGCTTAATGTTGAGGCTGACTTCTCTTCTGACGTCGCCTTCAACAACGTAATCACGGTCAATAACGTCTCTGATCGCATTGACCTCTTCATCCGTTAAATCTTTTACTCTTGTATCGGGATTAATACCGGTCTTGGCAAGGATCTCCTTCGCTTTCGTATTGCCTATGCCATAGATGTATGTAAGTCCGATTTCAACACGCTTTTCTCTCGGCAAATCAACACCTGCTATACGTGCCATTAGCTTAAACACCTCCAGTTGGTCTTAAAAACATTGTTTTTGCAACAAATAAATCGGGAATCGCATTACGGCGGGTCGCGGGTCAGCCCTGCTTCTGCTTATGCTTGGGATAAGCGTCGCAGATAACCATTACTTTGCCGTGTCTCTTTATGATTTTGCATTTGTCGCAAATCGGTTTAACCGACGGTCTAACCTTCATAATAGTCCTCCTCGTTTTTGCAGGCTTTCACTTCATACTTTTCTGCCTGCATGAAAATCTGAATTACTTACGCCATGTGATTCTGCCGCGGTCGAGATCGTAGGGGGAAAGCTGAACTTTCACCTTGTCGCCCGCCAGAATCTTGATATAATTCGTCCGCAGTTTGCCGGAAATGTGAGCGGTCACGACGTGCCCGTTTTCCAGGGTTACTTTGAAAACGCAATTAGGAAGCACTTCTGTGACTGTTCCTTCAAGTTCAATAAAATCTCCTCTTGCCAAACTTCTTCCTCCTCATATCAAAGTGGTGATGATGGGTTCCCCGTCAGTGACAATGACTGTGTTCTCGTAATGAGCCGAGAGCTTGCCGTCGGCAGTTCTCACGGTCCACCCGTTCCTGTCGGTCTTCGTCCTGAAATCCCCCTCGCAGATCATGGGCTCTACAGCGATGGCAATGCCCGGAATAAACATTATTCCGCGCCTGTTCGTTCTGTAATTCGGTACCTCGGGATCTTCGTGGAGTTCTCTTCCTATTCCGTGACCGGTGAATTCACGGACGACAGAGTAACCATTTGACTCAGCGTGGTCTTGCACAGCTCCGGAGACGTCAATCACGCGCTTGCCGGGAACGGCGTTTTTGATACCTTCAAAAAAGCATTCCCGCGTCACGCGGACCAGCCGCGACGCTTCTTCGCTGCACTCGCCCACAACATAAGTACGGGCCGCGTCTCCCTGATAACCTTTATAGGAACACCCGACATCGATCGAAACGATGTCGCCGTTGTGTAAAACACGGTTTCCCGGTATCCCGTGGATGACCTCATCATTCACCGACGCACACACACTTGCGGGGAAATCAGGGGCTCCAAGAAACCCGGGCTGGCCCTTAAAGGACGGGAGCGCACCATTTTTCATTATAACACTCTCAGAAAATTTGTCAAGCTCTTTTGTCGTAACTCCGGGCTTAATTTTTTCCGGGAGCGTGTTCAGAAGCACCGCGAGGATCTCCCCGGCGGCCTTCATCAACTCTATTTCGTATTTTGACTTTGTGTAAAGCATTTTTACCTCATAACAAGGACTCTGATCGTGTTCTCGAGCGCCCTGTCTTTGTCATTGCAGCTGACCGAATCTCTGAGCACGCCTTTGGCCTTGTAGTACTCGACGAGGGGCTCGGTCTGGAGGTGGTACTCGTGAAGTCTTCTCTCTATCACGTCCCTGGCGTCATCCGGCCTCTGCACGACTTCGCTGCCGCACTGCGTGCACTTTCCGTCGGCGGGCGGCATGTAGTCGAGATGATAGGTCGCCTTGCACTCGGGACATACGCGCCTTCTGGAAAGTCTCTTGATCACGTCCTCTTCGTCGATAACGATGTTCACGACGATGTCGAGCTTTCTGCCGTGGGCCTCCAGGAACTCGTCCAGTTTCTCGGCCTGCGGAATCGTTCTCGGGAATCCGTCAAGAATGCACCCTTCCGCGCAGTCCGGCTGCATCAGCCTGTCCTCAACGATCCTGATCGTCACGTCGTCGGGAACGAGCAGCCCCTTCGAGGTGTACGATTCGGCAAGCTTGCCAAGCTCGGTGCCGTTCTTAATGTTTGCTCTGAAAATGTCTCCGGTGGAGATGTGGGGAATTCCCAGGATCTCCGCGAGGCGGACAGCCTGAGTGCCCTTCCCCGCTCCGGGCGCACCCAAAAGCATCATGTTAAGCATTGTGTGTTTCCTCCTATGATAGCCTGTAAACGCTGATTAAATGCTCTTTACGCAAGCGGCGAACAGGAACAAATAACGTATGAGCGTGTTCTTACGCAGTTCGTCATTCCCACCGGTTCTTGAAATAATACGGTGTCTGGTGACAATTGCCGGCCGCTTGCTTTTCGAGAGCTTCCCTCTCGCAGTATCTTCATACAGCTTCGGGTCGCGCTCGAAAAAATAGCTATTTACTTAGCGTTTACAAAAAACCAGTGGCCACCGCCGCGCCCGGAGCCGCATTATTATTCCGGGCGCGGCGCGGTAAAAAATCTATCGCCTCGGCAGCGGCCGTCTCATTCCGGGAGTGGTTCTCCCGTCCGTGCACGCTGCCGCCGGTTTGCAAATTCGGGTGCCGCTCAGCCTCTGTCGGGCAAGCGGCTGTTTGCGGGCGGCGGTCCTTTTCAGGGCTTTTCGCCGCCCGGAAAGCGGGCCCCTTAAAGGCCCAAAGATGGCGTCGTCCGAAAAACCGCTTCTTCACGGTCCGCCGGACGGCGCCACAGTATTCCCGGTCCGCGGGCAGGAGCGAGTCCCGCCCGCGGCCGTTCCCGCACAGGTCCCCTTAAAAGAGACCCCGGGTCCCGGACAATTGTTCCCTGACGAAGCCGCCAAGGGAAACAAGGCATTATCCGAGGAATCCGCCCTTGCCGCTCTTGTAGTGCCTGAGCATCAGCTGAGCTTCGAGCGTCTTGATCGTCTCGAGGGCAACGCCGACCATGATCAGGATGGACGTACCGCCGAGCCAGAGGTCGAGGGAGCTCGCGTTGATGCCGGGGATAAGATCGCAGATCTTACCGAGCACGCTGGGCAGCACCGCCAGGATGGCGAGGAAGAGCGAACCGAACCAGGTGAGGCGGTTCTGGATCTTCCCGATGTACTGAGCGGTAGCCTTTCTGTTGTTGGTCTTGATCTCCGTCAGCTGTCCGCCGTTGTTGATGATGTTGTTGGCGTATTCCTTCGGGTCGAAGTAGACCATGTTGTAGAAGAAGGTGAAGCCGACGATCAGAACGGCGTAGAGCAGAATGTACCACCAGGTGTTGTTGAAGTTCGTCAGCGCGCTCGCGACTTTGCCCTTGCTGTTGATCAGCGAAGCGATCGTTACAGGGAACTGGAGCAGCGACATCGCGAAGATGATCGGGAGAACGCCGGCGGAGTTGACCTTGAGCGGAATGTAGCTCTTCTGGCCACCCATGATCTTGCGTCCGACGACTCTCTGCGAATAGACGACGCCGAGTCTTCTCTCTCCGGATTCCATCCAGACAACCGCGATGATAACCGCGAGGAATACGAGCACGACCATGATCACCAGCGGGATCCTCAGGTAGAGTGCCTTCGCGACTTCGGTTCCTTCGTAGCTGCCGGTCGCCGCGATCGAGATGATCTGGGAGATCCACACAGGCGCCCTCGCGATGATACCCGCGAAGATCAGCATCGAAATGCCGTTGCCGATTCCGACTTCGGTGATCTTGTCACCGAGCCAGGTGAGGAAGCTCGTACCCGCGACGAACGAGAGCACTATGATGAGGAACAGGAACGCTTTCGCGAAGAATCCGCTGCCGAAGTCGGTAACGAAGTAATTTCCCGAGGTGTTCATGTTGATGTAAAGCATAATCGCCTGGAAGAGCGCGAGACCCGCGGCGGTGTACTTTGTGATCTTGGAGAGTTTCTTCCTGCCTTCGGGGCCCTCTTTCTGCCACTTCTCAAATGCGGGAATGGCAACGGTGAGCAGCTGGATGATAATCGATGCGTTGATGTAAGGGGAGATACCCATTGCAAACAACGAAACGTTCGACATCGCGCCGCCGCCGATGAGGTCCATAAAACTGAAGAGGCCTGTTCCGGCGAGACCGTTCAGCGCGCCGCTGGCGAGTCCCGGAACCGGAATGAAGCATCCAATTCTGAAGATGAGGATGAGCAGGAGCGTCATCAGTATCTTCTTTCTTATGGAAGGCTCTTTGAAGGATTTAACGATGACATTCCACAGTCCCATCAGATCACCTCGGCCTTTCCTCCCAAGTCTTCAATCTTAGCCTGCGCAGACTTGGAGAATCTGGAAGCCTTTACGGTGAGCTTCTTCTCGAGCTTTCCGCTGCCGAGGATGCTGACACCGTCGAGTGAATTCTTGATGATACCCGCTTCGATTAGGGCGACGGCGTCCACCGTTGCACCGTCCTCGAAACGGTTCAGGCTGCCGACGTTGACTTCGGCATACTTGACCGCGAAGATCTTGTTGTTGAAACCTCTCTTCGGCATTCTTCTGTAAAGAGGAGTCTGACCGCCTTCGAATCCCGGTCTGATGTTTCCGCCGGAGCGAGCCTTCTGGCCTTTGTGTCCGCGGCCGGCAGTCTTGCCGTTTCCGCTGCCGTGTCCCTGGCCTTTTCTGAAAGGCGCCTTCTTGGAGCCCTCAACAGGACTTAAATCATTAAGCTTCATGTTCTGTCCTCCTTACTTTTCTTCCACCTTGACGAGGTGATTCACAACGTTGAGCATGCCGCGAACCTGCTCGTTGTCGGGCTTTTCAACGCTCTGGCCGATTTTTCTGAGGCCGAGGGCCTTGATCGTGGCGCGCTGCTTGTCTTTGATGCCGTAGATGCTTCTTGTGAGAGTAATCTTAAACATTCCGGTTACCTCCCATCAAAGAATCTCATCCGTGCTCTTGCCGCGGACCGCCGCCACCGACTCAACGGTAACGAGATTGCGGAGCGCTTCCATCGTAGCCATAACGACGTTGCCGGGGTTGTTGGATCTCAGGGATTTCGTTCTGATATCCTTGATGCCCGCGAGCTCGACAACGGCACGCGCCGCGCCGCCCGCGATAACACCGGTACCTTTTCCTGCGGGCTTCAGAAGAACTTCGCCTGCGCCGTACGTGCCGATGATCTCGTGGGGAATGGTCGTTCCCACCATCGGGACGGTGATCATGTTCTTCTTCGCAGCCGCGACTGCTTTCCTGACGGCGTCCGGAACTTCGGCGGCCTTGCCCATGCCTGCGCCGACGTGACCGTTCTCGTCACCGACAACAACCAGAGCATTCCATCTCATGTTCTTACCGCCCTTGACAACCTTGGTTACTTTGCCGAGGTGTACGAGCTTCTCTGTATACTCGCTCTTATTAGCTTCATTGTTACGTTCTTTACGTTCCATTTCAGTTTCTCCTTCGGTATCAGAAATCAAGGCCTGCTTCGCGGGCTGCGTCCGCAAGAGCCTGAACGCGACCGTGGTACGGATAACCGCCGCGGTCAAATACAACTTCTTTAATGCCTTTTTCGAGGGCTCTCTCGGCGACCAGCTTGCCTACGAGTTTCGCCGCTTCGATGTTGCCGCCGTACTCGCACTCCGCTTTGACAGCCTTGTCAAGCGTGGAGGCGGACACGAGGGTGTTGCCGACCGAGTCGTCAATGATCTGGGCATAGATGTTGGCGGTGCTTCTGTAGACGTTAAGTCTCGGGCGTTCGCTTGTTCCAATGACTTTTTTCCTGACGCGGATGTGTCTTCTCTGACGTACTGCGTTCTTATCCAACTTTTTAATCATTTAAGCCACACTCCCTTCCTTACTTCTTGGCACCTGTCTTGCCTTCTTTGCGTCTGACAACCTCGTAGTCGTACTTGATTCCTTTGCCCTTGTAAGGCTCGGGTTTACGGACTGCGCGGATCTTGGCCGCAAATTCGCCGACTGCCTGTTTGTCGGCACCCTTGACGATGATCTTGTTCTGAGCGGGAACCTCGACCGTGATTCCTTCGGGCTCGGGCATCTCAACCTGGTGGGAATAACCCACGTGGAGCACCAGCGTGTTGCCGGACTTCGCGGCTCTGTAACCTACGCCGTTGATCTCGAGATTCTTCTGGAATCCCTTCGTGACGCCGTCAACCATGTTCTGGATGAGCGAGCGGGTGAGACCGTGAAGGCTTCTGTCGAACTTGTCGTCCGAGCTTCTCTCAACAACGACGGTAGGACCTTCAACCTTGATCGTAAGGCGCGGGCTGAATCTCTCGGTGAGCTCGCCGTTGGGTCCCTTAACCGTCACAACGTTTCCGTCTTCGACTTTGACTGTCACGCCGACGGGAATCGCAACCGGTTTTTTTCCGATTCTGGACATAATTAATTTTTCCTCCTGTATCTTAAAATTCCGAACCGTGTCCGTGTGTCCGTGAATGATCCTGCTGCCGGAACGCCTCATGCGCCTCCGTGCGTTAACGCCGGTCATTCACGCAACGGACCGCGGTCCTTTTCAGATAATTTCCCGGCCGCCCCGCTCATAAAAGCGGCGCCTGATTGACGACCCCTTATTTAAGGGGCGGCCGGCCTATCCCTGTTTTACCAGACAAACGCCATGACCTCGCCGCCAAGGCCGATCTCTCTGGCCTTTTTGTCGGTCATGATTCCCTTGGACGTGGAAATGATCGCGATTCCGAGTCCGTTGAGAACCTTCGGCAGCTCATCCTTGGATGCGTAAACGCGGAGACCGGGCTTGGAAATTCTCTTGATACCGGAGATAGCGAACCTCTTGTTGGCGGTATACTTGAGGCCTATCCTGATGACGCCCTGTTTTCCGTCGTCGATTCTCTCGACGTTGCTGACGTAACCCTCGCTGAGCAGAATGTCCGCAATAGCGCTCTTAACATTCGAAGCAGGAATGTCTACGGAAGCGTGCTTTGCAGAACCGGCATTTCTAATGCGGGTAAGCATATCGGCTACTACATCTGTAATTTGCATTGTTCATTCCTCCTTCTGTTATTACCAGCTGGCTTTCTTGACGCCGGGAATCTGTCCCTTGTAAGCAAGCTCTCTGAAGCAGATACGGCAGATACCGTATTTTCTCATATAAGAGTGCGGGCGGCCGCAAATCTGGCATCTCGTGTAAGCTCTCGTGCTGAACTTAGGCTCTCTCTGCTGTTTGATTTTCATTGAAGTCTTTGCCATTTTTGTCAACCTCCTTACTTCTCAAAGGGAATGCCCATGAGTCTGAGCAGTTCTTTAGCCTCTTCATCGGTCTTGGCCGTCGTTACGAAAACGATGTCCATGCCTCTGACGCGATCGATTTTATCGTATTCGATCTCGGGGAAGATGAGCTGTTCGCGAATACCGAGAGCGTAGTTGCCGCGTCCGTCAAACGAGTTGGCGGGAACGCCGTGGAAGTCTCTGATACGCGGGAGCGCGATGTTGAACAGTTTGTCGGCAAAAGCGTACATTCTGTCCTCGCGGAGCGTGACCTTGCAGCCGATCTGCATGCCGACTCTGAGCTTGAAAGCGGCGATGTTTCTCTTCGCTTTCGTGACGATCGGAGCCTGGCCGGTGATCGCCTTGAGGTCCGCGACCGCGGACTCGACGGCCTTCGGGTTTTCCTTGGTCTCGCCGAGGCCCATGTTGACCACGATCTTGACGAGCTTCGGAATCTCCATGACGTTCTTGTATCCGAATTTCTCCTGCATCGCGGGAGCTACTTCGTTAATGTATTTTTCTTTAAGTCTTAACATTATCAATACCTCCGTTAATGCATTACTTCGTACCGTCGGCGGTCGGGATCTCCGCGCCGCACTTCTTGCAGACGCGGACCTTCTTGGACTTGCCGTCGATCAGCTTGATCGCGGTCCTTGTGGCCTTGCCGCACTTCGGGCAAATGACCATCACGTTCGACACGTGAATGGAAGCCTCGCGCTCGACGATGCCGCCCGCGTCCCTCTGGTTCCTCGGTTTCTGGTGTTTGGTTACTTTGTTTCTGCCTTCGACGACAACGCGCTCGGTCTCGGGAATTACCATCAGGACCTTGCCCTTCTTGCCGGCGTCCTCACCGCTGAGAATCATTACGTTGTCACCCTTTTTGATCTTTAAGTTTGCCATTTCAATACCTCCACATTACAGAACCTCAGGGGCCAGAGAAACGATCTTCATGAAGTCCTTGTCTCTGAGCTCTCTCGCCACAGGCCCGAAGATACGCGTTCCGCGGGGAGTGAGATCGTCCTTGATGAGCACGGCCGCGTTCTCGTCGAAGCGGATGTACGTGCCGTCGGCTCTCCTGACGCCTCTCTTCGTGCGAACGACGACGCACTTCACGACATCGCCCTTCTTGACCATTCCGCCGGGGGCGGCGTTCTTGACGGAGCAGACGATGGTGTCGCCGATGTTGGCGTATCTTCTCCTGCTGCCGCCGATGACCTTGATGCACATAAGTTCCTTAGCGCCGGTGTTGTCAGCAACCTTAAGTCTTGTTTGTACCTGAATCATTACGAACCCTCCTTAGATTACTTCGCCTTCTCGATGATCTCGACCAGTCTCCAGCGCTTGTCCTTGCTGAGGGGTCTGGTCTCCATTACCAGAACGGTGTCACCGATGCCTGCTTCGTTCTTCTCGTCATGAGCCTTAAGCTTATAGGTGGTCTTGACGATCTTCTTGTAAAGAGGATGCTTTACGCTGTCGACTACCGCGACTACGATCGTCTTATCCATCTTGTCGCTCACTACTTTGCCGACGCGTGTCTTTCTCAAATTTCTGTCTGACAAAATCATCTACCTCCTTTATTAAGCCTTGTTGCTCTTGGCGGAAATTGCCGTCTTCACTCTCGCGATGTCGCGCTTGATAAGTCTGAGCTGAAGCGGGTTGTCCATGTAAGTTGTTGCCTGCTGGAAGCGGAGCTTGAAGAGCTGGGTCTTGAGGCTCTCTTCCTCTGCCTTGAGTTCCTCGAGGGACATTCCGGCCAGTTTCTCGTTATATTCTTTCGCCTTCATGATCATACCTCACTTTCAGCACTTTCAGCAGCTTCGGTCTCGCGTGCGATGAACTTGCACTTGATCGGAAGCTTGTACGACGCCAGTCTGAGCGCCTCGCGGGCAGTCTCTTCATCAACGCCGGCTATCTCGAAGATAACCCTGTCCGGCTTGACGACCGCTACCCAGTACTCCGGGGAACCCTTACCGGAACCCATTCGGGTCTCGGCCGGTTTCTTCGTGATCGGCTTGTCGGGGAAAATCTTGATCCAGACCTTACCGCCTCTCTTGATGAAACGGTTGATCGCGATACGCGCGGCCTCAATCTGATTTCCGGTGATCCATCCGCATTCAGTGGCCTGAAGTCCGTACTCGCCGTAGGAAACCTTGTTTCCGCGGTAGGCTCTGCCGGTCATTCTGCCTCTCTGCTGTTTTCTGTGTTTAACTCTCTTCGGAAGTAACATTAGTTAGCGCCTCCTTCTGTTTTCTTCGGAGCGGGAAGAACCTCGCCCTTGTAGATCCAGACCTTGACACCGATTCTGCCGTAGGTCGTTTTGGCCTCGGCAAAGCCGTAGTCGATGTCGGCTCTGAGTGTCTGCAGCGGGATGGTGCCCTCGTGATAGTGCTCCGTGCGGGCGATCTCAGCGCCGCCGAGACGTCCGGAGCAGGCGGTCTTGATGCCCAGAGCGCCGGATTTCATTGCTCTGCTCATGACCTGCTTCATGGCTCTCCTGAAGGCAATGCGCTTCTCGAGCTGGAGGGCGATGTCCTCCGCACAGAGCTGCGCGCTGAGGTCTCTCTGCTTGACTTCGAAAACGTTAACCACGATGTCGCGTCCGGTGAGTTTCTTGAGCTCGTCAACGAGGATCGCCTTGTTGGCGCCCTTCTGGCCGATGACCATGCCGGGCTTCGCCACGTCGATGTTGACGGTAAGCTTGTTGTTCTGCCTCTCAAGTCTGATCCTGGAGACGCCGGCGTCATAGTACTTGGTCTTGACGAACTTTCTTACCTTATTGTCCTCTACGAGGAATGTGGAATATTCTTTCTTGTTGGCATACCACTTGGAATCCCAGTCTTTGATGATGCCGACTCTAAGTCCGTGAGGATTAACTTTCTGTCCCATAATTATGCCTCCTCTTCACTCTTCTCTTTGACAACTACGGTAATGTGGCTCGTTCTCTTGTTGATCCTGTTGCCGCGGCCGCGGGAAACGGGCTGCATTCTCTTAAGGATCGAACCGGAGTTCGCGAACGCTTCCGCGACGTAGAGCTTGTCGGGGTTGAGTCCGAAGTTGTTGACGGCGTTGGCTTCCGCGGATCTGAGCAGTTTGTAGATGATCTCGGAAGCGGCCTTCGGAGTGTAACGGACGATAGCGTAGGCTTCGTCAATGGGCTTGCCCTTGATGAGGTCGAGAACGATCTTGACCTTCCTGGGGGCTACGCCCGCGAATCTGAGAGTGGCCTTGCCCTGGTCTCTTCCGATACCGAGCAGCTTGCGCTCTCTCTTGGTGAGCACGAAGGGCTTGCGGCTCTTCGGGGTCTGTGTCGAGTACATCTCGATGAGCTCGTCGCGCTTTGCGAGAAGCTCTTCTTCAGTGAATTTCTTTCTTCCCACGAAAATTGCCTCCCTTCATTACTTCTTCACGCCGCTGGACTTTTCGCTCTTGGCGTGTCCGCGGAACGTTCTGGTTATCGCAAACTCACCGAGCTTGTGGCCAACCATTTCCTCGTTGATATAGACCGGAACGTGCTTCCTTCCGTCGTGAACGGCGATCGTATGTCCCACCATATCGGGGAAAATCGTGGAAGCTCTGGACCAGGTCTTGATAACAACCTTTTCGTTTTTCTCGTTCATGGCCTTGATTCTGGCGAGCAGTTTCTGGTCGACGAACGGTCCTTTTTTCAATGATCTACCCATGATTCAGTCCTCCATGATTACTTCGCGTTTCTTCTTCTAACAATGTACTTGTTGGAAGCCTTGTTCTTCTTCCTGGTCTTGTAACCGAGAGCCGGCTTACCCCAAGGGGTAACAGGGCTCGGCATACCGACAGGAGACTTGCCTTCGCCGCCGCCGTGCGGGTGATCGCAGGGGTTCATAACGACGCCGCGGACCGTGGGTCTGACGCCCATCCATCTCTTGCGGCCGGCCTTGCCGATCTTGATGTTCTCGTGTTCGGCATTTCCGACGGTGCCGATGGTCGCCTTGCAGTTGAGCGGGATCATTCTGACTTCGCCGGAGCCGAGTCTCAGCTGGGCAAAGCCGTTCTCTTTCGCCATGAGCTGCGCGTAGACGCCTGCGGACCTCGCGAGCTGACCGCCCTTGCCGGGCTTCATCTCGACGTTGTGAACCAGAGTACCGAGCGGGATGTTCTCGAGCGGGAGCGCGTTGCCGGGTTTGATGTCGGCCTGCGCGCCGGAGAAGACCGTGTCGCCCACCTTCAGGCCTTCCGGCTGAAGGATGTAGGTCTTGGTGCCGTCCTGGTAGGCGAGAAGAGCGATGTTTGCGCTTCTGTTCGGATCGTACTCGATCGCGACGACCTTCGCGGGCATCCCGTCCTTGTTGCGCTTGAAGTCGATGATCCTGTACTTCCTCTTGGCGCCGCCGCCGTGATGCCTGACGGTGATCTTGCCGTAGGAGTTGCGGCCCGCGTGCTTCTTAACGGGGGCGAGCAGCGACTTGACGTTGCTCTTTCCGGTGATTTCGGAAAAATCGGAAACGGTCATTCCTCTTCTGCCCGGAGTTGTAGGATTGTATTTCTTAATACCCATTTTCAGTTACCTCCCGCGTTATTGCACGCCGAACTCTTCGATGGAGTTCTTGAACTTCTTGTCCGCCTTGACAGTCTTGCCGCCCTTGCCGGTGTAGGTGACGTCCGCGGGATCTCTGTCGATCGTGACGATCGCCTTCTTGAAGCTTGCGGTGTATCCCACTACGGCGCCGGAGTTCTGTCTGCGCGTCTTTTTCTTGCCGTCGTAACGGATCGTGTTGACTGCGAGCACTTTCACGTTGAAAAGGTTCTCAACGGCCTTCTTGATATCGATCTTCGTGGCTTTCTCGGCAACGATGAACGTGTACTTGCCTTCAGCCGCTTCCGCGCTGGTCTTTTCCGTAACGTGCGGACGGATTATAACTTCATAGTCTTTCATGCGTACACCTCCGATATTTTACCGAGCGCGTCTCTGGTGAGGACGAGTTTCTCGTGGCGCAGAATGTCGTAAACGTTGATGGTTCCGACGAACGTCGCGTCGACGCCGGGAATGTTTCTCGCCGATTTGACAACGGTGAGGTCCGGATCCGCGGTTACGAGAAGCGCGCTTGTGTCAAGCTTGAGCGCCTTGCAGAGCGAGACGATCTTCTTGGTCTTGATTTCATCCAGTTCGAGCTTGTCGAGAACGACGATCGACTCTTCGGCCGCTCTGGAAGAGAGCACGGAAAGCATCGCGAGGCGTCTGACTTTCTTGTTGACCGTGAATCTGTAGCTTCTCGGCTTCGGCGCGAAAATGATTCCGCCGTGGATCCACTGCGCGGACCTGATCGAACCCTGACGTGCGCGGCCGGTGCCCTTCTGTCTGTAGGGCTTCTTGCCGCCGCCGCTGACTTCGCTCTTCGTCTTCGCGGACTGGGTGCCCTGGCGTCTGTTGGCCAGAGTGTTGACTACGACTGTGTGAACGGCGGCAGTGTTAGGCTCGATGCCGAAAACGTTCTCGTCGAGGGTGATTTCTTCGATGAAGTCACCGGACATGTTGTAAACTTTAGCAGTTGCCATGATTCTACCTCCTATCAAGCCTTAACGGAATCCGTTATCTCAAGAAGACTGCCCTTGGGGCCGGGAACGGCGCCCTTGATGAGGAGGAGATTTCTCTCGGCGTCAACCTTGACGATCGTCAGGTTCTGCACAGTTACTCTCTCGCTGCCCATGTGTCCGGGCATATTCTTGCCGGGCAGAACGCGTCCGGGGTCGGAGTTGGGGCCCATGGAACCGACGCCGCGGTGATATTTCGAACCGTGGCTCTTGGGGCCTATCTTCTGACCGTGGCGCTTGATCGCGCCCGCGAAGCCCTTGCCTTTTGAGGTACCGCTAACGTCCACCGCGTCTCCGTCCGAGAAAACGCTGACGTTGATATCGCTGCCGACTTCGTAGCCGTCGATGCTCTCGGGCTTGAACTCGCAGAGATACTTATAGCCGTGTTCAAGGCTGATCTTTTTGAAAACGCCTGCCTCCGGCTTGTTGAGCTTCTTAAGGTCGCGCTCTTCAAAACCGATCTTGACCGCGTTGTAGCCGTCGGACTCGACAGTCTTCTTCTGGATGACCTTGCAGGGGCCTGCGAGGACGACCGTTACCGGTGTGCAGACGCCGTCGGGCGAGAAGATCTGAGTCATACCGACTTTTGTTCCCAAAACAAATTTCTCCATTATATTACCTCCTGTGGTTATTGGTTCGGCCGCGTGCCGAACATGACCTGCCGTCCCTTTGGGGCCCGGCAAATGCCGCCTTCAGCTGAACTTGGGAATTTCAACCTCGGGCATTAAATGCTGTTAAGCCCCGAGAATCAGTGCTTAACGCTCATCTCGATCTCAATGCCCGCGGGAATGTCGAGCTTCATGAGCGCGTCGACAGTCGCCTTCGAGGGCATGATAACGTCGATAAGTCTTTTGTGAGTCCTAAGTTCGAACTGCTCCCTGGCGTCCTTGTACTTGTGAACGGCACGGAGGATCGTCACGACCTCTTTCTCGGTGGGAAGCGGGATGGGTCCGGAGACCTGCGAGCCGGTTCTGCGGGCGGTATCCACGATCTTCTGAGCAGACTGGTCGAGCAGCTGATAATCGTACGATTTTAACTTAATTCTCAATTTCTGTTTAGCCATTTTTAAATCTCCTTACATGATGACATTCTTTGGCAACCCTTGACACTTGTACACGCTACCGTGCGTTTAACTCCTGCCGCATAAAAAATCCAAATTGAATTATCTACCTCATGGAAGATTTCAACCTGGTTTTACTGCATGAACAAAACTCATTTCGCTAATACAGTGACACGCCGCCCGGTTTCTCTGAACCGGACATTCTCCGTCTGAGTTACCTGCAAAACGACTTTCTTCCGCCGCCTCCACACCGTTTATTGATCGGATAAAAGCGCTTTGGCGATGTCTGATTATCGATGCAGCAATCTCAAACTTCCTCGTCTGTCAGGCCACACGCCGACCATTGTAACACATTCGGATTTGCTTTGCAAGCGGTTTTTTTAACTTTTTCAGCCTTTTTCAATATGTTTTTTTCTCAAATGCCGTCCGGCCCCCGTTTTTTCAGACCGTTTCCCAGGCTTTTGGACGTGCCGCGGAAAAGCGTTAACGCCGCAGGCCGCCGGCGGCGCAAGATACATCCGCGCAAAAACGGGAAACCGCCGGCGCCCGCTTGAAGGCCTTTGGTTTCCCGTTCCGTTTATGAGTTATTATTTATGACAGGTTTTCAGCCTGCCGCATCCTTAGGCAGCCTGCCGCAACCCGGGTCAGCCTGCCGCCTCCGCCGGCGCCTCTCCGGAAGCGCGGGCACGTCTCTTTTTTACAATCAGAACGACCGCAACCGCCGCTGCCGCCACAATTGCCACGCCTCCCGCGACGAAGTACGGCCACACCACCGGCGCTTTGAAAGCCTCCGGAAAATGCGTCTTAAAGCTGTCGATCTTCACCCCGAGATAGGCTTCAATGTCGGAAGCGTCTCCCGTTGCGGGATGGAATTCAACAACCGCAGTTTCAACGTCCGGCGACGAAGCGCCGCCGCTCTCAATTTCACCCGCCTGGATCTTTCTCTCACGTTCGAGGTGTTCTTTCACTTCTCCGGCGGCGCGTTCAAGGTCTTCTCCGACACGCAGGATTCTGGCGCCATGAGCGAGATCAATATCCCCTGTCCAGTTAACAGAATAGAAAACGTAAAAAAACTCATCCACGCCGTCGTTTATGTAAAAGCAATAACCAAAGTTATAAACTCGTACCAGCCTGACATATTGCGGATCGATCATTTCTTCTCTTCCTGCAAGCACTCGAATATCTTCTGCAAAGTCCGCGTAATGCATAGATATCCCATATTCTGCGGTTTCTCCAAGCAAAGGACCGCGAGCAGTGATGACTCCGTTTTTAACTGTGCACTCAACAATTCCGCTATTCCACGTTTTATCGAAATACGATATGTCTTTCATTGAAACTACGTATGTATATTCGTTCACATACGGCGATACTTTCGACAAAACAATTGCGTCTCCGTTCCTGTACCCCTCATTTTTCGATTCATCGTAAATAATATAGTAGTACAATGGCGTCACCGATCCCGGAATAGCTGAATCCCTTAATTCATCAGGCAGCACATTAAAAACTGCCTCTTGTTCCTCCTTGGAAGCATAAACCGTGAGCGTACTTTCCTCTTCCGCAAACGCTCTTTGTGTTTGAAAAGTCGCGAGTAATATCAACGGCAATAGAATTAGCATAAGGATAATTTTTATTGTCCCGGTTTTCATTTTTAATTGCTCCTTTCAATTGCAAATCATATAATACGAAAGTGTCAAATAAACTTCATAAAACAAAAACGGATTACTGGAGAACAACTCGTCTTGAGATACCGCCTTGTTCGCTCCGGAATCCGGGTCCCATAGATTGTAGTATGTCGTTCCTCCCGAAGTGTCTAAAGATTGAATTACCATTGCATGTGCGGTTGTACCTTCGCTTGAAGTAGAAAGCATTTTTACAAGCACATATCTTCCGTTATTCAATTCATTGTTGAAGGTGTTTTTCAACGCGGTTGTCCAACCGAACAGAGCTGACTTAGTCTTCTTTTCAATGTTCATCGTGTTATACGACGCCAGTTGAAGTGCATCGTTTATGTTACTGTCCGAACCGGTTAAATCCTGATCTGTCCCTTTTATCTGGGTTACGATATACCACTGTCCGGCGTCTGCGGTCTTCAACCCGTAATACAACTCGCCGTAAGCCTTTTTAGTGTCACCATTACAAGGGTAAGTATGTACTCCGTCAATATATCCCAGTGCTACCGCACCCTCGGGCAGCGGGTTGTTAGTTGATGTATTTCCGCCGTTATGCACTCCTACCATCTTGGACGCGGCCGCCCAGCACCAATGGTCTTTGTTCTGTATGCTGGGCTTTGGAAGACGCTCCACCCGCACGGTATATTTACTGTAAGTCGTCGAAGATGAAGAGTACCGCGCCTGTATTTCCGCGGTTCCGGCATCCAGTGCATGCGCACTGCCCCCTGAGTTCACTTCCGCAACTGAAGCGTCACCTGTCTGCCAAGCAGCTGTGTGAACATTCCCCGGTCCAAGCGACAGAGAGTACTTACACGGTAGAATCTTCATCTCCGTAAGAGTGTGCCATGACTTTGCCGTCATATCCACATTTCTGTTTGTGAAATTAATGCCCGTATCGGAGTCATATAGCAGCACCCCTTCAGGCGGAGATTGGATTTTTGTCGGCGTCCATTCTCCGCTCGCGGCGCCGGTTCCTGTGGTAGCAATGAGTTTCTCGTTGTAGGTCGTCGAATTGTCTTCGATCTGCAGCGTATAATTCGATCCGGATACCGTATTTGTTATCGTCACTGAGCTACCGGTCGTTCCGGCAATTTTCCACCTCATTTTTTCCGGCACGTTCGCCAGTGTGTCATTGGAGCACGGCTTAATTTTGATGCTGCCGTTCTCATTCGACATGGCGTAATCGAGTCTCTGATATGAGCGGAAAATGTAATAACCTGACCCGAGGTATTTTATCCTCCAGTACTGACTGACCTGATAAAGCTCGGGAAAACCGGAAGCGTGCAGATACATCTGAGCAACGTCTGTGTTTTCCAGTATGCACTGGTTATACAACTCGGCGTACATGGATGAGTTGTTGTTCCTCAGCATGTATACGCCGTCCGGTATCACCACATAAACAGTCGCCACAAGAAGATACGTCGTGACTGAGTCCTGAACGGATGCCCATACCGTAGCGGTGCCGGGTTTTATTCCGGTCACAATCCCGTTTGCAAAAGTCGCAACCTCGGGATTAAGCGACCCCCAGTTCACAATACAGTTGGGCGTGAGTCCGTTTATACAAATCAGATTTATATTTCCGACCGTCACGCTGGCAGGACTAGGGCTCAAAGAATACGGGCAGTCGGCATATACTCGATTCCCGCTTCCGTCACCGGTTCCGTTAGAGACGCAGAAAAGCAAAACCAAACACAAAATAAAAGTTGATATTCTCTTCACCATTACAACAAATCACCTCCGAAACAGCAATTTAATGATGGATCAATGGTTCTGGTTATAGTCTATACCTCTTCATATGCAGTGTCAAGCAGTTTGCGTAATTTATAGAAATTTCAAGGTTTTTTCAAGGTTCGACACGGTTTCGTATAAGTTCCCGGACTCACAATTAACAATTCCGCCCGATTTTGTTCCGTTTTGACCCTTATTCCCCGGTTTTCGCAAGAATTCCACCGCAAAAGCGGGAAACCGCCGGCGCCATGTTGAAGGCCTTTGGTTTCCCGCTCAGTTTATATATTACTTTACATCACACGCCTGTCAGCCCGTGAACACGCCTCCGGTGATGCCCGACGGCGGCAGCGGCAGGAATGTCGAAAAACCGTCGTCGACAAGGTAGGCGGGGCTGTTCACGACCTCCATCTCGACGGCGAGCGGACCGGCCGTTCCCGAAGAGAGTTCAGGCGGAATCCGGAACTCGCAGTCCGGTCCCGGCAGCGTTCCGAGGTTCGTTCCCCCGATTTTAACGGTCAAAATCTCGCCCACGCCTTCAACCCGCAGCACCCGCGTCCCTTCCGGAATCCGGATCGTCCCGCTGTAGACAATTCTTCCGTGGAAGTTCCCGCAGCCGCGCATCCGCGTCACGTCGACGCCCGGAGCCGCGTCAATCTCCCTTTCGCTCCCGTCACGCGAAACAAGCAGTGTTTTTTCAACAACAATATCCGCCGGCCTGTCCGCCGGTCCGTAAAAGAAGTCCTCCGCGCCGTCGCGCACGCTTTCCGGAAAATGTTCGGCGGGAATGAGCAGTACGCTTCCTGAAGCGGGAATCCTCAGCGACACGTTTGCGCCGTTCTGTTCCGGCTTGAGCACCTTTCCGCTCCAGACGTCGAAAACCAGCCTCTCGCGGGCGTCCGGCAGCGTTAAAATAAACCGTTCCTCCGCGAAGTCGTTATCAGACGAAATGAAAAGCACCGCCTCGGAGCCGTTCTCGACTCTTCTCAGGAAGTGGAGCAGCGGATGCTCTTTGTCGGTGACAAGCCGGGGCAAATTGCATTCCGCAAGCGCGTCGTTAAAATACGACCCGAGGTCGTCCCATGAGACGGTCAGAAAATCAGCTTCCGCCGCGTCATTTCCGGCATAGGCCGGATTCCGTTCGCCGCAGACAGTCACTTTCACTCCCTCCGAAAGTTTGTCGAGTCTTTCAAGGATGTACCCCGGGAGATACGGACTTTCCGGAATGAGAAGCAGACTGTAGCTTCTGCCCCTTACGGTGAGCTTTCCGTCTTCGGCGGTGCATTCGGGCAGCAGGTCCTCCCAGATTATGTCAAACGACACGCGAGCTCTGTCAAGCGCCGCCGCGAGCTTTTGGAGCGTCTCGCATTTTCCGCCGCACCACTCGGCTTCCGCGTTGTAGAGGACGGCAACAGCGGCAGCAGGCTCACCCGCAGACAGAACGTGGCTCATTCCCGCCATGTATTTCATAAGCAGCCCGAAGGCCTCGAACTGGGCGTTTTTGCCGGCCGCGTAGAAATGGGGCGGGCAGTCCGGATCAGGGAATTTGGGCGAGAACGCGTGCGGCACAAAGTGGTTTATGCCGCCGGCCAGCATCAGGTCGAGCATCTTCTTCATCATCGGAACGCCTTCCGCCCACCCGAACGCGCCGAATATCTCGCACATCGTCCGGCCTTTCATTTCAGGCGTGAGGGCGGCCAGCGACCGCGGCAGGCTCTCGAGAAGGTGGTTGAAGAAGTCCGGGTCGGCCTCCCCGGCCCAGAGCGGCGCCGTGTGGGGCATTTCCGTCATTCCAGGCACGTACTGCTGAAGAACGATATCGATTCCCGCCATCGCCATCGGTCCGACCGATCTGAAATAGTGCCCCGCACCGGGTCCGAGCCGCTGGTGCGTGTTCCCGTCCTCGATCACGTGGCCGATGTACTCCACCCCGTGCGCACGGCTCCAATCCGCCAGCATTTGGCTGAAATTGGCGGAAAACTGTTTCGTGGCGACGTCCATGTAGGCGTTCCGGAGCGTTCTCGTCGCAGGGTCATTTGCGTTGAGAAACAGCTTGGGGAGGTTTTTCCGCACCTCTCCGGCAGGCATTTCCGCTTTTTCCGCCATCAACTCGCAGAGGTCGTCTCTGTACGGCAGCATCATTCCGTGCTTCCCGAGGATGCAGTCGTAGCCGGACCCGCAGTTCGAAAACGCCGGTTCGTCAGAGAAAAAGCCCGCGAACGTGTTCCCGAAGTACTCCCGGAAGTGTTCGTAGGTCGGTTCGTACACCGCCTCTATCATCGCTTTGCACGATTCCGGCGACATCATATCGATCCACTCCGGCTTCGCGGCGAGGTAAGGCGAAACGATTACGTAGCAGATTCTCGCGACGCCGTCGGGAATGTCCCACCCGATCCTTCCGAACCCGGTTTTCGTTTCTCCCGGAAATGTCAGTGCGCCGAGAAGATCCTCTCCGTCGCCTTCGATCGTCACCGTCCTGTCTCCCGCGCATTTGAGCCTGTAGGCGGTCACCGACACGAACGACTCGCCTTCCCGGAGCGGAACGGCCTGAATCACCGCGTTTTTGCGCGGGCCGGTGAAGTCTCTGAATTCGATTCTGAGCTCGCGCCTCCTGAGTTCCGGATGAGTCCTCAGCCAGCCGTTCGCGAACCCGGACGGGAACTGCCTGTCGTCAAGCAGCCACACGCGCATCCCCTTCTCCCTCGCGTAGCGGAGGCAGAAGCCCATGTCGTCCCACCACTTTTCGCGCCCGAACTCCTCGTGAACGCGCGACTCGAGGCAGAACTCTCTTATGTTGGATGCGTAGATCGCGTCGATCTCCTCGCGCAGCTTTTCGTGCGGTTCCCCGTGCATCCACAGGAACGGGAAAATGTACTCGCCGGGAACGTTCCCGCTCACCGCGTCGCGAACGCGGTCTTTTACCGTTTTGTACGTCCCCCGGCTGTATTCCGTCTGTTTTTCCATAACTCTTTCCTTTCGGGAACAGACGGCCGCCGTGAGCCGGCGGCCGTCTGTCCTTTATGAATCAATATTATTGTTCGTCAACGAAAACCTTTTTGATTGCGTCCAGATAGCCGTAGCCGTATTTCGTGTCGGGCTCAAGGTAACTCGACTCGGTCCACTCGTTCCAGCTGTTCACGGTGATGAGTCTCGCCCTGTCCGGGTGGTCGTCAAGGTATTTTTTCGCCTTTCTGAGCATTTTTTCGATATTTTCCGGCGTGTTGTCGGTAAGCGTGCCGCGTTCGGTCGTTCTGAAGCGCGGGTCGTTGTTCCAGCCCACCGAAACGTGCGGGTAGTAGACGGCCGTCGAATTTTTGTCGATCTCCGCCCACTCGCGGTCGACGACGTCGAACATGTCGTTGTAGCTTCTGTTTTTCCAGAGCGGCACGAAATGCACGAACTGGTAGTGGGAAATGCTGTCGAACCCGAGCAGCCGCACCGCGTCGTATGCCGACCCTTCGTGGTTCGCGTCGACCCCGCTGAGGTTCACGGACATCGAGTTCCAGAACGTCATCTGCAGCTCCAGCCCCGGGAAGCCCGCCTTTTTCGTCTCCTCGCGGAACCACTCGAGCGCCTCGCACGTCTTGTCGACGCCGCCGAGACCCTTTATCAGATTGCCGACGTCGTAGATCATGAACACCGGCTTTCCGTCGATCAGATAGTACTCAGGCTGCGAAAAATAGTTGTCGATTATTCTGTGAACGACCGTCTCGAAATTCGCGCGGTCCTGAGAACCCTGCCAGATCGTCGTGTCGACAGGAAGGTCGCTGTTCCTGCGGTCCCACGTGAGACCGACGTCGTGGTTCGCCCACATAATGTAGAATCTCATTTTCGAGCGGTTGGCAGCCTTCAAAAAGCCGTTGTCGAGGCACTGCTCAAGGAACGGCAGCCTGTCGTACCAGTACCAGTCGTAAATGAAAACGTTGACGCCGTGCGAGACCGCCTCGTCGATCTGCTTTTCCATCACCTTCGGGTCGGCCTCTTCCTCGAATCCCCAGAGCGGAAGCGGTCTCTCCGGATGCTCCTCGTGGGATTTGCGGACCGTCTGCCACTCGCCGATGCCTTCCTCCCAGAATATTCTCGATCTGATCTCCGTCCCGGTGTAGGACGGCCAGATGTATGCGGCCACGTCGTATTTTTGCATGTTTTTTCTCCTTTTTCCGGTTTTTCAAACGCTTCTTCCGTGTTATTTCACGACTTCCACTGTCATTTTCCCGATTCCGTTGTCCGCCAGCGCGTAGTCCTCCGTGAAGCTTCCGCCGCCGGTCACGAACGTATCCGGTCCGACCGCGCCCGTTATCGCCGGCACCACGTGAAGCGGCCCGAACAGGTTCTTGCGCGTGCACACCAGCGTCACGTCAAAGCCGGTCTTCAGCCACTCCGTAACGTCTGCCTCGTAGGGTTCCCAGCCGAGAATCTGCTTCCCGGAGCCGTCCGGACCCGCCACGGTGACAAGACTTCCCGCGAAATCCGCGCACCTGACAACCGCCCGCTGCCGCGCGCCGAGCTCTACGTCCGCCAGCATTTCCGGCGTTATTTTGTACGTGACCGTGCCCGTGTACGAGAGGAGGTTCTGCTCCGCCAGGTCCGCGGGCGTCAGCTTGTCCGGAAGCACCGTCATCTTCTTGTGACGCGAGTAGAAGCTTCCGCGGTCGCCCGGCCGCCTTCCGGGGCCTTTTTCGATGAGCTCGGATCTGACTCCGAAATCGCCGACGATATACGCCGCCTCGATGTTGGTGGTGCGTCTGAAATGGGTCAGCGCGGTGACGACGTTTTCGCCCACTTTGAGGAAGTCGCGGCTGACGGGAATGGTCTTCAGGCAGTTGTCGGTCCAGAAGCCGCCGTCGGGAACGAGTCTCTCGCCGTTGACGAAATACGTGATCTTTTCGGGCCTCTCGGCGCAGAGCAGCACGTCGCCCTCGGGAAGGTTCTCGATCTCAAACGTGTAGTTCAGCGCGATCTGGCCGTAGTCGCTGTCGGCGTACTTTTTCGCGTACCAGGGCTGGAGCATGCCGCCGCCCCTGTGTTCGATGCCCACGAAGTCGCGCACCGCGCGGTCGAGCTTCAGCACCTCCTGCTCCGGAAAATGCTTCACTGTGCCGTCGGTCGTTATCATGTTCGCGTCGGCAAAGTCGAGCACCATCGCGTTCTTTTCGCCAAGCTCATAGTCGAATTCGCCCGCAAGCTCCTTAGAAAAGATTACTTCGCGCTTCACGCGCCTTGAAACGCCGCTCTCCTCCGCGGTCTCCGGCAGCTCGCCGCCGAAGTAGAACACGAAGAAGCGCTCGCCCGCCGGCGTAAAGTCTGTCGTGACCGACACCGCGCCGCCGTTGATTTCAAGCCCGCGCACATCGTATTTTTTGCCGTCCTCGAGGCACCACTCGACGCATCCGGTGACGCCCTCGAATCCGTTCAGAGTCAGTTTCACGTTTTCCGCTCCGCGCTCCCTGTCGGCGTTCACGACCGCCAGAATGACTATTCCGTCCTTTTCGCGGGCGTCTCTCACCTGGAAGTGGAGTTCGTCGCGTTCGATATTCTCCGCTGTGAGCGAGACCGAAGCGGCGGGTTTGACGCTTCTCACGACTGCCTCGGGCGTGAACTCGTCGCGCACGCATCCGATTCCGTCAAACGCGTTGGAATCCCTCGCGTCGACCATGTAAGGCGCGTCGCCGAGCAGCACGATCCGGCCGCCCGCCTCCGAGAACTCTTTAAGAAGCGCAAGCGTCGTGCCTCTTACTGTCTTGAGACCGCTGACAACGACCGTCTTGTACTCCATCGAGCCGACCTTCAGGACAGGTCCGTCCTCCCTCTTTTCGACGCGGCCGTGCTTCGCCATGATCTCCTCTTCGCCGTAGTCGAAGTCGACGTGCGCCGCGCGCATGTAGGCGAAAAGTTTTCTGTAGTGGTCTTCCTGCGCGTTGACTTCCGGGTCTACCGACTGTATCCAGCGCGCCCAACCGGCGTAAACGTCCGTCCAGACGCTCTCGATTGGGTTCATTACAAGCACGTCGCACGCCGGCACGCCCTCGGTCATCAGCACGTTGAACCTCGCGAAGTAGTCCTCCACATATTTATAGTATTTATAATACGTTGCCTGGTGCAGAATGCTGGCCGGGTAGTCGCGCTTCGCCTCGCCCTCCATCGTATACCAGGAGAGGTGCGGGCATCTGACGTTGACGCCGTAGAGCGCCTGCCAGTCGCCGACCGCCTTGTGGCCCTTGAAGTTGAACTGCCAGCCTGAGCAGCCGTAGAGCTCGGAGAGTATCCACTTTTTGTCGAGCTGCCGCGCCGCCGACTGGATCTGCTTGGCCGCCCAGAAAACGTTCGCGAACTCGGTCAGGTTGTCGATGCCCGGAACGCCCATGTGCTCGTAAAATCTCATCAGCGAGCCGTTCGGAACGGTCTGGTTGGCGAGGCTGTCCTCGTGGAGGACGTGGCCCGTAAAGTCGATTCCGTTTTCGACGCACCAGCGGTTGATCGGCTCCGCGAACCTCTCGATGAAAAGGTTGTTGCCGAGGTCGACGTAGTCGTGCTTGACCGCCCGCGAAGTCGGGAAATCAGGCGCCTTGTAGAAAAACTCCGGCAGCTTTTCCGTGATCGCGTAGCCGTACCTTTTTTCGAACTCGTCGAAAATGTCGTCCGTGTAGAACACCGAGCACTTCAGGAAGCCGTTTTCGTCGCGCGTGGCGTTGTCGAGCATGTGTCCTCTGTGCGGTTCGTCGGTGAAAATGCCGCGGATCGTCTCCCAGATCTTCCTGCCGGCGTGCTTTTTGTACGCCTCGTGGGTGATCCTGATGAACTCCTCCGTCGCCGCCAGCATCATCGTATCAATGTAGGTCGTCCCGTTGTAACCGCTGCTCGGCCTGTCGTATTCGACAAAGAATTTAAGCAGAACGTGCCTCTGCCCCTCCTGCGCCACGTAAAGCGCCCTCTCGCCGTCCGCGAGCTTGCGGTAACGGAGAAGCTTGTCCGTGTCCTTTTCGAGAATCGCCTCGAACGTATACAAAAGGTTCTCCGGCTCCGTTCTGTCGTCCGGCGCCGACTCCTTTACAACAAGCGACTTCATTCTGAACTTCGGGTCGCGGGTGACGATTCCGCCCGCGCATCCGCTCGGCCAGCGGTCCTCGTCGTAAAGCCACGGCTCCATCCCGTTTTCTTCGCCGTAGACGGCGACCTTGTTGCAGAGGTCGAACCACTCCTCTCCGAGATACTCGGTAATGAGCCCCGCGCGGCTGTGCATAAAATACCCGCCGAAGCCCATCTCTTTAAGAACGTCGACCTGCCGCTTCAGTTCCTTCTCCTCGAGTTCGCCGTTCCACGACCAGAAAGGCTTGCCCCTGAACTCATGACCCGGCGCCGAAAACTCGCTCTCCAGCGCCCCGTAACCTCTGTTCAAAATTGTATTATCCATAGTTTCCTCCGGACGCGCCGCAATGCTTTTCTGCCACTCCCGGCGCCCTCTTTTATTATACATAAATTATAACAAATGGCGGCCCTTTTTTCCAGCCGTTTTTAACGCCGGGCCGCCCCTTTTCCGCCGCATCTTCGCCCTTTTGCGGGAATCAAAAAACCGGCGGCGCGAGTCGCGCGCCGCCGGCCTTTTCATTTAATTATTCAATAGGGAAACTTCTTTATCAGAAAGCCTTCTTCTTGAGAACCACGAGAACGATCGCAGCCGCCGCAACGATGAAGAGAACCATCGTCATATCGGAGGTCTCGGTGGGCGTCTCGGGGGTTGCATCCTCAACGATCTTCACGAAGTCGCCGCCGTCGTTGAACTTCACCGCGAATCTCCAGGCGTCGTTGCCGTCGCCCGCGAAGATGTACTTAATGGTGTCTTCTCCGTAGGTGCGCTCAGCCTCATTCTCAGTGGACGGGAGAACGATGTAGGAACCCTTGGGTCCGAGGTTCTCGACTACGAGAACGTACTGACCCGCGTCCGCCGCTTCGTTGAGCGTAAGCTTGAAGCCCTGGTGCTCCGCGTCGTAGGACTTGAGGACGCAGTTGGTGCCTTCAACGGACCAGTCAGCCTGGAGGTTGTTGTCGCCGTTGACCGGATCGAGCGTAGCGGTGTAAGCCGGAGTCGCCGCAAGGGACTCTTCCACAGACTTGTTGTACTTGTAGAGGGAGATCTTGAGAGCCGACTTCTCGCTGCCGTACTGAGGCGGGTTGCTCGCCCAGAACATGTGGGACGAAATCTCGGTGAAGGACTTGCCTGCGTTGAAAACGACCTTCATGTCGTTGTGGCCTTCCTGCAGCCAGGCGTGAACCACGCCGCCGCCTGTTGCGGAGAATCTCTCAACGGGCTCTGCGGGCTGCTCTACGGGCGGATCAACGGGAGTCTCGCCGCCGTCTTTGCCGTTCGGGTTGTGGAACGTGATGGACTTGATGGTGAGCGTTCCGCCGGGCTTAGCGCCGGGGAAGCGGACGCCGGTCAGAATCGTTTCCGCCATGTATCCGAACTCTTCGTCAATTACGAACGTTCTCTCGGTCTTGCCGTCCATTGAGGGGGGCGTCCAGGTGCCGGTGGTTCCGGAGTAGCCGGGGTTCTTCTCGGTGTCGCGGAGATATACGTTGTTGCCGTGCATCTGACCGTCGAGCTCGTAAACGACCGTGAACGAGGTGTAGTACTTCGTGTCGATATCGTCAAGTTCGATCGAGAAGAACGGGTCGCCGGCGCCGTCCTGAGTCTCAGCCGTGATCGAGCCGTCGTCATTCTCGGTGATGTCGACGCCCGCGGTGTTCGCGGAGTCGGAAATAAGCTCTACCTCGAGGGTCTTCGGGTAATCGTTCGGCTCAGCCTGTGCTTCCTGCTCGTGTCCGACAATAAGAGTAAATTCGCTCTTAACGTCCGCTTCAGTGTCGTCGGCATACTTCGCAACAATGGCGACAGAATATGTGCCGTTCTCAAGGCTGTCGACGCCGAGCATCTCCATGTAGCCGTCGTCCTTGCCGAAGCCGGCGTGAACGAACTCATCGGCTACCCAGCCGGCGTTCGCATATGCCTCGTTAGCGGCAATCTCGGTTCTGTCTCTGTAGACGTCGGAGCACTCTTTCTCAACGCCGTCGAGAGTCCAGTAAATTTTCTCGAGGGTCGTTCCCTGCTTCGCCATCCATCCGAGGATGAAGAGCTTGTCGCCTTTTTCGATGGTAACCTTGGACTTGCCGGCCTCGCCTGCGATGTTCGATCCGTCAAGCGTGTTCGCGTTGATGTACAGCGAATCGAGACCCGCGAACGAGCTGATGCAAAGGGCCGCGGTCAGTGCGAGAGCGACGATGATTGCAAATAACTTTTTCATAATGGTTTCTCCTCCGAAATATCAAAAATCACTCTGTCAACAATTTAGAATGCTTTTTTCTTGAGAATTACGAGAACGATTGCCGCAGCCGCAACGATGAAGAGAACCATCGTCATATCGGATGTCTCAGCCGGCGTTCCGGGATCCGTGCCGGGGTCAGTTCCGGGATCAGTGCCGGGATCCGTACCGGGATCGTCACCGGGAACGGTGCCGTTCGGGTTGCCGTCGATCGAGAACTCGAGCGGGAGTTCGACAACGGTGCCGTTCGTGAGCTTCGCGATAAGTCGTGCTTCTTTTCCGCCCTCAAAAACGGTCGGGACCCAGATGCGGAAACGCGTAGCGTACTGCCCGCCCGCGTTGATAACGTCCTGTCCTGTCTCGAGCTTGAAATCGCCGTACGTCTCGACGCCGTCGAGTTTGTATCCGAGCTGGTCGATCTCGCCCTTGAAGCCTACCCAGCCGTAGAAGCCGATCTTGCTGAGGTTTTCAGCCGCAGCGTCGATGACGCCGTCCGGATAGTTTTCGTTGAACCAGTTTTCTGCCATCGAGGAAACGACCGGCGTGTCGTTAAAGTGGATCTCGTCGAACGAGTATCCCTTAATCTCCGCCAGCGGATCGGCTACTTCGCCGCCTGCCACGATGGTGATATCGGCCTCGTAGAACTCGGCCTCCGCTCCGTTGTTGTCAACGAAAATGAACGTAAAAACGTATTCGCCCGCGGCAAGTCCGGTAAGCGGAACCTCAATGTTAACGCCCGGGGTCGCGTTGAGCTCTCTGTCATATGCCGGGTAAGCGCGGAGAACGTCTTCTCTCGGTCCCTGCGCCACGGCGATGTCTTTGGCGTCGCCCGCGTCAATGTAGTACTTGAAGCTCTTGGGTCCGAACTCGGAAAGGAGCCATCCGCGAATGGATACCGACTCGGTGCCGAGACCGACTTCGAACGAAGTCACCGCGAGCTTCGAGGGGTTGCCGTCGTGAACGCTGACCGTTCCGCCCTGGTCGATAAAGCAGTTGAACTGGCCGACGTCACCGTCAGCGTGTACCGCGATAGCTCCCATGCAGATGATCGCAACCGCGAGCATTATCGAAAGTATCTTTTTCATAGTTAACCTCCTAAAATAAAGTGCCGGAAGGCATTTACCTTTATACAGCTACAGGTATTTTAACATCTTTCCGCTGCCTTCGCAACACTTTTTTCGCGGAGGCGCGGCACGCAAAAGCATTTTCGTCAAAAAAGCGCCCGGACCTGCCCCTTTTACGGGAACAGGTTCGGGCCTGCTTTGGTTTACCGGCTGTTTAAGCCGGCGTGTTTCGATTCGAATCGACAGCTTGAAGCGATCAGAAAGCTCTCTTCTTGAGGATCACGAGAGCAACCGCTGCGGCGGCGACGATGAACAGAACCATCGTGGCGTCGCCGGTTTCCGCGGGCTGCTCAGGCTGCGTGCCGCCGCGTCCGACAAACGTGAAGCTGGTGTTCGGAGCGGTCGCAGGGCCGGTAGCACCAAACGACTCATCGATCTTGATAGGCTCGTCAACGCCCGCAAGCTTCACGACAACGACGAATTTGTGAGTTCCCTCAAGGCCTTCGACGTTGATCGGGATGCTGAATCTCAAGGCGTTCTGTCCGCCTGCGCCCTTAACGGCATCCTCAGTCGTGGCAATATTGTCCGCGCTCAGTACAGGCGCGTTGCCGTCCATCTGGTAGCCAAAGGCCTCAATGACTTCGTTGAATCCGATCCAGCCTCTCATGGTAATGAACTTGACGCTGCCGTCGGAGCCGTCCACGGTCCTGCCCTTCATATCGAGCTTGTCGGAAGCCCAGCCGTCGCCGTTGGCGGGATGTCCCTCTTCGAGAACAATACCGAAGTTGATCACGCCGTCCACGTCGAGCGTATCAAAGGATGCGTTGACGTAGGTGTAGGGAGCGGTCGGGGTCTCGGGAGTGGTCGTTCCCGTCTCACCCTCGTAGTGCTCCTTCGTGAACCTGACGGACTTGACTTCGAACACACCGCCTTCTTCGCCGCAGCAGGTCAGACGGATACCGGTGATCTCCTCATCGGCAAACGTCGGGAAGCCGTCCATGCTGTACTCTTTGGTGTGCCACTGGCCGTCGGCCGTGCCGCCCATTCCGTGGGGCTCCCAGTCGCCGCCGTCAGCATTGCCGATATAGTTCGTAATCTTCATGTAGGTGTTGTTGGATCCTACTTCCTTGTCGCAGCGGTAGGTGACCGTGAAGAACTTGTAGATCGAAGTGTCCACGTCGGGAAGTTCGATGCTGACCCACGGGTCGCTGCCGGTCGTTGTCGCCGCAATGCCGTCGTCAGTCTGCTCGACATCGACGCTGCTGCCTCTGACCTCGGCTTCCGTCACTTCGTCGCCTATGTAGAGTGTAACAGTCTCGCCTTCCGCACTCGCGAAAATAGCCATAACGGAAAATACCATCATAGCCGCGATTAAAATAGCTACTAGTTTTTTCATAATAATTTCCTCCTGAAATCTGTTGCGCACCGGAGTGCTTTTCATGCTACCCGTATTATACACCCTTTACCGGCAGTTGTAAACCTTTTTAAATATCACGCATTCCATTCCCGCCGATTCCCGTTGCGGACCGCGCGTGTTTTGTGGTAAAATAACCGCACATCCTATTGCGAAAACGGGAGGCGCAAAATGTCTGACAGCTGTTTTCTCGCCGGCGCGGCGAAAGCGGATATCACTCCGGAAGTCGGCACGCTTCTTTACGGTTACAGGCCGGACTCGGTAAGCACGTCCGTTCACGACCCGCTTGAAGCGACCGCCGTTATGTTCAAACAAGGGGACTCGGCGGCTCTGCTCGTCTCTCTTTCCGTGGGGGATCTGGGAACGCCGCTCGCGGACGAACTACGGATTATCGCGGGAAAAGCGGCGGGAATCGACCCTGCCCGCGTTATCATTTCCGCCACCCACACCCACTCCGCCCCGAACGTCTCGGGAATGGAAGGCTGGGGCGACGTCGACCGTCCCTACGTCGACAACATTCTTATTCCCGCCCTCAAGGAATGCACCGCGGCGGCGCTCGCTTCGCTCGCGCCTTCCGAATTAGCCTTCTCCACCGTTCGCTCGGAGGTCGGCATCAACCGGCGGCAGCAGTTCCCGAACGGCTTCATCGGCCTGGGCCAGAACCCCTGGGGCTGCTTCGACCCGACCCTCACCCTTATCGCGATCCGCCGCAAAAGCGACCGCAAGGGCATCGTCAACATGCTCCACTACGGCTGCCACGGCACCGCGGCCGGCGACAACCGCGAGATAACGCGCGACTGGCCGGGGGTGATGACCGACCGGCTTGAGAAAGAAACAGGTGTTTTGACCGGCTTCTGGAACGGAGCGATCGGCGACGTTGGCCCGAGGCTCAGCAACGGCCAGACCACCGGGAACATCAGCTACGTGGAGGAACTCGGCGCGATCGCGGGCGAGGACGCCGTGAGAGCGTACAAGGCGCTCGGAGAATATTCCGACGGCCTTCTGAAAGTCATTCCGTGCCTCATTTCCCTGCCCCGCAAGCCGCTCCCGCCGTACGAAGACGCCCGTGCCGCTCTCGACTCGTACAAAGATCCCGAAAAGCTGATCAACATCAGCCGCCTCACATACTCTTATTATAAAGCGGTCTGCGACGAGTACGCCGCCGGCTGTCCGGACTATGAGCGCGAATTCACGTATCCCGCCGCGGTCGTCGCCATTGGCGAGGCCGTGTTCGTCCCGTTCCCGTTCGAGATCTTTTCGGAGATTTCGATGCGCCTTCGTGCGTACTCCCCGTTCCCGCACACGCTCTGCCTCTCGAACGCCAACGGCTACAACGCCTACCTGCCCTCCCGGGACCAGCTCGTCCGCGGGGGCTACGAGGTCGACTGCTTCAGGTTCAGCGACGCCCACCCGCTGGCGGACAACTCCGACCAGCTGCTGATAGACAGGAATCTGGCAATCATTGCGGAAATACTGCAGAAATGAGATAAAAGGCGGCAGGTGCGAGCCGGCCGCATGAATAAAACCGCGGCAAAAACACTGCGCCGCGTTTGACTTAACACACAAAATCTGGAGGAAAACATGTACAGAATAGGTCAGGAAGAAATCGACGCCGTCGCAAGGGCGATCATGAGCCGGCAGTTTTTCAAGATCAACGCCGCAGGGCAGGAAGTTTACAATTTTGAGGAGGAGTGGAAAAGTCTCACAGGCTCCGGATATATGATAACGATGACGTCCGGCTTCGCGGCGCTCTCGTCCGCTCTTATCGGTCTCGGCATCGGTCCGGGCGACGAGGTCATCGTTCCCGCTTACACGTATATCGCCTCCGCCCTCGCGGTAACTTCAGTCGGCGCCATTCCCGTCATCGCGGACGTCGACGACACGCTCACGCTCGACATGGACGACGTTCTGCGCAAGCTGTCGCCCCACACGAAGGCGGTCATGCCGGTCTACATTCAGGGCTTTCCCGCGGACCTCGACAAACTGACCGCGATGGCACAGGATTACGGCTTCGCGATCGTCGAAGACGCCTGCCAGGCGGACGGAGGAATGTACAAGGGGCGCTATCTCGGCACGATCGGAGACGCCGGCGCGTACTCGTTCAACTACTTCAAGGTCATCACGTCGGGAGAAGGCGGCGCCCTCGTCACGAACAACCGTCAGGTCTATGAACGCGCGCTCATCTACCACGACTCAAGCGCTGTGGCCTTCTTCGGCGATCAGTTGAACGGCATCTCGCAGCCCCTTTTCGGCGGCACCGAGTTCAGAATTTCCGACATCACCGGCGCTATTTTGCGTGAACAGCTCAAGAAAATGCCGGGAATTCTCGCCGACCTCAGGCGCAACCGCGACGCCCTCGCCGCGCTCGTCTGCGAGAACGGTCCGTTCACGCAGGCCCCCTCCCACGACATCGAAGGCGACTGCGGCACGACCCTCGCGCTCCGCTTCGACACCTCCGAAGAATGCCGCGCGGTCCAGGCCCGCTGCCTCGAGAAGGGTCTCTGGCTGACCGTACCGATCGACACCGGCAAGCACATCTACACGAACTGGACCCAGATCATGGAAAAACGCGGCGCGCTCCACCCCGCGATGGATCCGTTCCTGATGAAGGAGAACCAGGGCCTGCAGATGAACTACACCCCGGACATGTGCCCGCGCACGCTGGACCTCCTCTCCCGCACCGCCTACGTCGGCATAAGCCCCGACTGGACGGCCGCCGACATCGAGGCCACCGCCGCGATACTGAAAGGCTGATTTTCCGCTATAATAAGGGAAAAAGCACCGGCGGCGCTCCACGGCGCCGCCGGTGCTTTTCGCATATAGCTTTATGATTCTCAAGGAAGTATCTTCCCGAACACCTTGTCGAGAATCGCGCCGATTTGTCCCGCGTCGGGGTCGACCGGATTCGCGCTCGTGCAGATGTCGTCGAGCACCGCCTGAATGATCCCGCTTCTGTGCTCGGTGTAGTTGGGCAGGTTCACGCCCGCCTGGAGAAGCGACGACGGAATCTGAAGCTCGTTGTTGAGCTTGTTGATCTCGCGGACAAGATACTGAACGGAGAGTCTCGTTCCCGCCGCGGGCAACCCGATGATCCTCGCGATCTCCGCGTACCTTTTCGCCGTCGCCGACTTGTCAGCGCCGAACGGCACGTTGAGAGCCGAGTTGAACGCGATCACGTGCGGCAGCGTTATCGCGTTTGCCTCGCCGTGAGGAATGTGGAACGCCGCGCCGACAGCGTGTGAGATCGAGTGGCAGATACCGAGCCCCGCCTTCGTGAACGCAAGCCCCGCCAGATATGACGCCATCATCATATTTTCGCGGGCTGCATCGTCGTCACCGTTTTTGTACGCCTCCGGCAGCCACTCAAACGCGAGCTTGAGCGCCTTTTCGGCATACGCGTCGGTAATCGGGTTCGCGCCCTTCGCGACGTACGCCTCGAACGCGTGGGTAATGACGTCCATTCCCGTAAACGCGGTGACCTTGGGCGGCACCGTCTTCGTGAGCTTGTAGTCGAGGATCGCAAGGTCCGGGATCATCCTGTCGTCTGCGAGCGGTATCTTTCTGCCCGCATCCTCGTCCCTGATCACCGTGTAGTTCGTAACCTCCGAGCCCGTTCCGCTTGTCGTCGGAATCGCCACGAATTCCGGGTGAACGTTCATGCCGTCCAGCACCAGAATGACCGCCTTGGCCGTGTCGATCGCGCTTCCGCCTCCGAGCGCCACAATAACCTCCGCTCCCTTGTCCGTAACGAACTTCAGGCAGTCGGTCACGAGCGTCAGCGTCGGATCCGGCATAACCTTGTCGTAAACGCTCACGTTGCACGTCCTAAGAAGGTTCACGATCCTGTCGCAGATGCCCGTTTCCTTCATGACCGGGTCGGTAACGACCGTCACGTTTTTCTTGCAGTACCTGCCGAGCGCATCCGTGGCGCCCGCCCCGAATATTAAGTTTGAGCTGAGCAGAAATTCTGTCATATAAAGCTCCGAAACTTCTTTAAAATCACTCGCTGTTCCGCGGTTTTCCGTTCACGCGTTCCGCACCGGGTACAGAAGCCCGATCTGCCTCTCCGCGAAGAACTCCGTCCATTCAATTCCCGGATTTTTGTCCGTAACAACAATATCCACGTCGCCGACCTTGCAGATCTCCACCAGCGACACCCGGTTGAACTTCGTGCTGTCAATCGCGAGAATTTTCGTTCTCGCCGACCCGATTATCGCCTTCTTGATCTCCGCGTCGTCGTCGTTCGAGTCCGTGAGGCCGTTCTTCATGTCGATTCCCTTGCACGAGAATATCGCGTAGTCCACGTGAAACGACTTTATCGCCTCGACCGCCCGCGCTCCCACGAACGCGTAGCCGCCCTCTTTCAGCATGCCGCCGGTCGCGAACACCCTCCAGAACGGCTTGTCGCACAGCTCGCAAACAATTTCCGACGAGTTGGTGATGACCGTCAGGTTCTTCCTGACCTTGAGCGCCTTGATGACGAAAAGCGCGGTCGAACTGCCGTCGAGCATCACGTTCGAGCTCTCGGGAATGATATCCTCCGTCACGTTCGCGATCGCCTGCTTGAGCTCCACGTTCGACAGCTTTCTCACCGAATACGGCAGGTCCACGTCCGAACTCTCCGCCAGCACCGCGCCGCCGTAGATTTTTCTCGCAACGCCCTCGTTCTCGAGCTTGATCAGATCCCTGCGGACCGTCTCCTCGGTAACGTCAAACTGCGTCGCCAGGTCGCTGACCACGACTTTTTTCTCTTTCTGAAGCAAATCCTTTATGTATTGCTTTCTCTCGATTGCCAGCATTTCCGAAACGTGCCTGCTCTTTCTTC
>JAEEGL013617593.1_pt1 | contig 37944 bp, 37 predicted proteins | sample 9134231 | NCBI WGS metagenome assembly JAEEGL01 (sample SAMN16246548, study PRJNA631951) | gut metagenome | biome: gut microbiome; feature: rumen; material: fiber-attached | host: Bos | place: Iran: Karaj | collected 2018-10
AGGCTGCCGGAAATAAGCTTTACTTTTCGGGTGCCGTCGTCGTTCGTGATTACGGCTGCTTCCGAATCTTTGTCCGCGAACGTGCGGAATATATCTTCTATGCTCTTTTTATCAAGCGTCACAACGGCAAGCTGTTCTTTTTCGGCAGCATCGCGGAACGCAGCGTTAGCACCGGAAACCACAACACGCAGAACCCCGTTGTTTTTAAGCATCTTTACAGTTTCTTCCGCTTTGTCACCGCCACCAAAATCATCTTTGCCAAAAATAATTTTTCCGCCAGTGTATCCTCTGGCAAAAATTTCCTCAGCTGTTACTGCGGGCTTGTCATAAAACGCAGCAGTACCGTTGATCTTTTCCATAAAAACTCCTTGTTCGCCTTTGGCGACTCATTCTTCAGAGCAAAGCCCTTTATTTTTCAATTCTTTTATAATCTGTCCGACAATTTTGTCGGGTGTGTATTTTGCAGTATCAATTATCAAATCACAGAATGAATATTCAGAGGTGTCAATGTCATATAACCTCTTGTATCGGGAAGCATCCTGTGTATCTCGCATTTTTGTGAACGATTTTATCTCATCCAGGCTGCCGCCTTCCCTGTTAAAGATGCGTGCAGCACGTACTTCATCATCGGCATAAAGATACACTTTAAGGTCGGCTTCCTTAAGCATCCATATAGCAAGGCGGGAGCCCAGCACACAAGATGTTTTCATAGCCATTTCAACCTGACGTGTATCAACGGCTTTGTCAAAACTGTCGTCGGTCTTTGCTTTTTCGATTATCTCCGGCAGTGATAGTCCGGTTTCTTCGGCAAGCGAACGGAAAGTAAAATTTATCATTTCGATTCCGAGAGTCTCGGATAACAGGCGACTTACAGTAGTGTTTCCACAACCGCTTCTGCCTGAAATTGCGATTCGTATTTTTCTGTCAGCAGGTAAAATATATTTCATAATTATAATCTACAAAAAAGAATTCATTACGGCAAGTTCAAAAAGAATACCATAAAGCTTTCTGGCAAGTTGCCCACGACCCGAAGTCACGGAAACTAATCAAACCGGACTACTCAAGTATCGAAGCAATCCGCCGAAGCCCTTTCAGAGTCAGCTGCTTATCGACTGTCTGGAAGACACTCGATATAGGCTTAAGCACACTGTTCAAACCGCCGGTCGCAACAATGCATATATCTTCTGGAGATGCTCCGGTTTTTGAGCACATATCAGAACGCATACGCTCTATAAGATACTCTACAAGCCCTTTGTATCCCAGCACGATACCCGATTGGATTGAGTGTATTGTGTTCGTTCCAAGGCTGTTCGGCGGTGCTTCAAGCGGAACGGAAGGCAGCTGCGCCGTGTTCTGGAACAAAGAATTCACCGCAGTGCGAAGTCCAGGAGCGATTGAGACACCAAGAATCTCCCCTTTTCCGCTTATTGCTGTAAGTGTAAGAGCAGTGCCGAAATCTACCGTTATACATGGAGATTTGAGGCTGCCATACGCTTCAACAGCATTACAAACAATATCAGAACCAATTTCGTGAACAGCCTGTTCTGGAATTTTTATCTCAAGCTTGTCGTAAATGGCCGGTCCCACAATAAAAGGCTTTTTTCCGGTTATTCGCTCCAGAACCGTTATAAAAGGTCCTATAAGAAGCGGAACAACGGAGCTTAAGATTGCGCTGTCAATCGATGCAAGGGTGACACCTGCGTCGCGCATAAGAGAGAACAGAATGGAACTATATTCATCTGATGTTCTGTTCGCATCGCTATACATTCGCCATTCGTGCACAAGCTCATCATTATGGAAGAGCGCGACGACTATATTCGTATTGCCAATATCAACGGCAAGTAACATGACGACTCCTTAAAACTACTAGCGCAGCGTGTTTACCGGGATGTTCAGCGCGGCAAACTCTTCATCAGAAAGCGTTGCTCCAGAAGTTGCCACAACCGCACCGGAAACTGTATTCGCGAGCAAGGCTGCGTTCGAAACCGAATAGCCCATCTTTCTATAAGAAATATATGCACCGATATGAGCATCGCCTGCACCGATAGTGTCTTTGACAATACTGTTCACGGCAGGAACCCCGACGGAACTGAACGTTCCGTCATCATTTTTCTCCAAACAGAAGCATCCTCTTCGTCCGCTCGTTATTATAACAGTGTTGTCAGTATAACCGGAAAGAATCTCCGCAGATTCGGCAGGATTCATCTTACCGGTGTACATTTCTGCCTCGTTATCACTCAAATGAAGTATTGGATGAAGACGAAGAAGTCTGTTTACATGATCAGGGTTTACAAAATTTATGCGAGAGCTGCAGGCAAAATAAATATCAACGTCCTTTTGTTTTTCGAGCCACGTAACTATCTTTCCTTCAGTATCAGTCTCAAGTTCAAGACCACAGACATATATGCTGTCAACAGTACTCATATCGATAGAATCGAACCATTCCGGCTCAAAGGTGTATTCCGCCCCATGATGAGAAACAAACGTCCGCTCGCCTCCATCTTCTACAAAACAATAGCAGCAGCCATTTTCGCCCTCAACTCTCTTGAAGCACTCAATTCCTTTTTTCTTGTACTCGCTAAGTACGAACTCACCGTACGCGCCTGTTCCAACAGGCGAACAAAGCGTATATGGAACTGAAAGATGGCGCAATACCTCCGATACATTGAAGGCGCATCCGCCAAGCTTTATCTCATGGCTTTCTGTATTTATATCGCTCCCGGAAGCAGGAAGCGTCTTTACTCCAATAATTATATCCGCCACGGTGGAACCGATAATAAGCGTTCGTTTCATATCTTCACCTCACTTTCACTTAAGCATGTCAGCAGAAGCTTTTTCCGCCTGCATTATGTTAGTACAAATATATATATCATCTTCAGAAAGCCATCCTTCATCGAAATGATACCATAAAATGACTTTGTTATTATTCTTTTCCAGTTTCTTTCCTCTGACTTCGCAAACATCCCCCTGCCTGCCATGAGCCAATACATCCGCTCCCAAAGAAGAGCTCGCCCTGAAAGCTGCATACGGAGATGATATTACAGCCCATTCGGATGAAGTTGCAAGTCTGTCGATTTTATTCAAATCGGCAACTTTACCCGCCCGATTTATTTTACATGAAGAGAAGAAAAAAAAGACACAAAAAAATACAGAAAACAGTATTCTATTAAGTTTATTTATTGTTTTCATTGAAGTTTTCATAAAAACGCCTTATATCATTATAAAGCATAAGATCTGAATCAACGAAATTATCTTTCGGGATATTGTTAATTGGAACCCAGTTTATTTCGGAATGCTCAGTAAGAATCCAGTTTATATCATCCTCGTTAAAGCGAACCTCATACGCAATGAGCTTCACTTTACTATCGTTATGAGTAAAAAAGCCTGTCGCTATTTCTCTTCCAACAGATATATCGACATTGAACTCTTCCTTATATTCACGCTTCAAAGCATCTTCGGGGTTCTCACCTTCTTCAACCTTACCGCCAGGAAATTCCCAACGGCCAGCCATTTGTCCGATATTCAGACGGCGGGCAATGAATACAAGTGAATCGATGACAGCAATACCTGCAACAGAAATCTTCATTGTAAATACTCTAAATAATGCTGAGAGTCGGGAAAATAAAATGTATTACAGCGGTTACTATACAGACTATACCGATGTATTTCTTCCCTTTGATAAAAAGATTCTCGAAAAATGGTTTCATTTGAATCTTTGGCTTGGTGGGTTCATCAGGATTACTATTCATACATTCGATAATATAACAAATACCACCTGCGATTCCAACTACAGCTGGAAGCAGATCTCCAACCACGACATAATCCGGCTGAACGACAAATGCGAATTTCATTACGCCTACGAAAACAGCTGCAATACCTATCACCATCTTGACGATTTTTTCCTTACCGGGAAAAAGCTCCGCAAACTTAAAGCCGCTGAAAGTAAGAGAAAGCCCCACAAGCATGTTAAAGAAAACTGAAAGAAAATAAAACTGCATTTTTCACTCCTATCGGAATTATTCAGCAAAAAAGCTACAGCGTTTACGGCAGCTTCTTTATTTTGCGTACTATTTCCGTTCACTGCTTTTCTACAGGTGTCGAAAGGACTATATCATTTCCGTTGACCTGTATAACTGCACCTATTTCTATTATATCATAATCATAGAAAGTTGTCCTAAAAAAAAGCTCTTTTCCGCTATAAGTTCCTGAATCTGTATTTTTGGCGGCAACTGTCCCGGTCGAATCTTTCGCAATGAATGAAACATCGATGCTCTCTGACTTTTTAAAACTTTGGTTCTCATCAAGTTTTAATGAAACATAAACCATTTCATCAAAACTGAACGCGTTCAAAGAATAGTGAATTCCATCCCTTTTATCAGAATTCGATGTTTTTTCGACAAGAGATATCGCAATGCCCAGCGCCGTAAGAAAAACAAGCGTAAGAAACATGATACGAGAGCCTTTTGTGGCGACAAGAACTTTTATCAAACCTTTGGGAGGAGTTTTCATATTGCCGTTGTAATAATTCTTAACTGATCTAGGCGCATTTTTCAGCCTTTCTTCACGGCTATAATAAAAATTCAGTTCGTCCTGATTTCCAGGCCGCTCCTCACTCATATACCCCCCAAAAATATCCGCATATCACTCCACCACTCCGATTACAGCACATTCCGCGCATTCGTCGAGCACAATCCTAAAATAGCTACCATTTTTATTTTCCGGAGTTAAAAGAATTAACAATATGATCTGTCCGCCACCATGTTACGGATGCTTCTTTTTCTTCCGTGAACAATGCCGAGATAATTCCTTCCTCTGACAAAGACAATGCATAATAATCAATTTCTGCGACATCCATTGCGAGCCGCCTTGTAATAACCCGCTGACCATCAGGATTAACCATTAAAAGCGAATTGCCGTCAATTCCCGCAACCACAAAGAAAAACCAGCCTGATTCTGTCGTTCCCAAAAATTCGTAAGGAACTGGATATACCTGACGGCTCAGATCATTGCTTATTGTCTGCTCGTAGTACGGAATAACCTGCGGATTCTCATATGTACCTGTTGTTACATTCAGAGAGAACAGCATAGACTGCACGTAAGAAATACCGAACTGCACCTTGGATGACTCATCATATTCCATTTTGCTGTAATCAATTAGCAGATAGAGCTTATGTTCGTTTTCATCCGGAACAATTCCTGTAAGCGATGAAATGATTTCCTGAGATGAAAGAGATTCTGGTACAGGCAAAGAGCGTGAATCAACAGGTATTTTGTATAAAAGGAATCCGTCCGCCGTATACCAAAAAGCGGTCATACCATCTACATCGGCACAAATTACGACAAGCTCATTTGAAGCGGTCGTATAAAGATGCTCTATATAAGGGAAAGGCATACCGCCAGAACCTTGCTGCCCTATGTAGTCTATGAACGTACCATCGTTAGAGAAACGCAAAACAATCTGACGCAAAAGCTGCTTTCCGTCAGCAGAAGTCTCATATCTTTCTTCCGGTACATAATCAGAGACATAAAGGTATTTTCTTTTATCAACTACGATTTTCTCAGGTTTCTGAAAAGGAAACGAAGTGGCGCGCTGTGTTGCTTTTTTTGACGGCGTGCCATCAGTGGTTTCCTGAATCTCTGAAAACTGAATGAAAGAAGGTACAGGATTAGTTTCCGGGTTGAAATAAACAGCAAGAAGATCACCGTATGAACTGAACAGCATTATCTTTTTGGCATTACTGTCTGATATATAGAAAAGTCCGTCGCTCATGTAAATACCAGAAGAAAAATCCGAACCATTCCTTACCGAATAAAGTTTTGTCTCATCTTCAAAGTTTCCGTACTGTATGGAAAACATTTTCTCAGATTCTATATTAGAAGTGTACCCGTCCTGCTCGCACGAAGAAAACATGAAAGAGAGCACAACTGCCATGATTGTAAAAGCCAGTGATAAAACTGGCATGATCGATTTTTTAGTCATATACCAATAGAATAAAGATGTTTATTTTTGGTGTCAACAGATTAGTTTTGTTTACGGAGCATTGTATCAATCACCCGGCACGAATGAAAATACTCAGAAACGGAAATAAATGAAAGGATTGTAAGACGATGCGATTAAAAACAAAACCGATATTACGAATAGAACAAGCGCGACAGCTGCTTTCAGCGCAAAAAATGCGTTCGGAGAAACTGATCTTCGCATTTTCTCAATAATATACGACGGTAAACTTCCGGCTACGATAATTCCTGGAATTACGTAAAAAAGTTTGCTGCAGGAAGCCGCGTGTTCCGCTACGTACAAAGACAAGTCACCGGCTTTGAACGAGAACATAGTTCTAAGTACATCCAATAGATCCGAAATATTTTCGACACGGAACAAAACCCATCCTACAAGCACGATGAAAAGCGTCACTAGCTTATAAAACCAAATCACCGCCTTTTTTCTGCAGCTCATATCTTTCATGTTTTGTATGCTTTCCGTACTGATCGGCAAAAACCTTGAAAACGCATACTTTTCGAGCAACAAGAATAAAGCGTAGTAAAGCCCCCACAAAATGAAATTCCATTCTGCTCCGTGCCAGAACCCAGTAAGAAGCCACGTAACAAGGATATTGAAAACATGGCGAGCGGGCCGGCATCTATTTCCTCCAAGAGGAATATAGACATAATCACGGAACCATGTTGAAAGAGTGATATGCCACCGCCTCCAGAAATCTGTGATGGAAACCGCCGTATACGGTTTGTTGAAGTTGCTTGGAAAAGTGAATCCGAACATACGCCCCAGCCCGATTGCCATTAGGCTGTAACCCGCAAAATCGAAGAAAATCTGAAGCATATATGAAACTGACGCAATCCAAAGAATTAGAGAGCTTGCATCCGTGTAATCGGAGAAAACGCTGTCCGCAAAGACAGCGAGATTATTCGCGAGAATAACTTTTGCGGCAAGCCCGAAAAAAAACTTCATTAAGCCAGAGACAAACCCTTCAAGAGTTTCTTTGCGGCCATTTATATCAGCTGCAATATCGGTGTAGCGGACAATCGGTCCGGCAATCAGCTGGGGGAAAAACGCGATATACATTGCCAAATATACAGGATTCTTCTGCGGAGTGATTTTTCTGCGGTACACATCAATTATGTATGACAAAGCCTGGAATGTATAAAAGCTTATACCGATTGGCAAAGAAAGACCGATTGTACGAATATCAAGTGAAAAGAACGTATTTATATTGATTATAAAGAAATCAACATATTTAAAGAAAATCAGGGCAACAAGATTAAGCATTACGGCGACAACAAGTATGAATTTTCCACGCTTTTGCCCGGCGGTATTTTGCAACAGCAAACCTGCACAATAGTTCAGAAGAACCGAAAAAAACATAATCAGCACATATATTGGCTCGCCCCATGCATAAAAGAAAAGCGACGAAACACATAAAAGCGTATTCCGCCATGCGCGCCACGGAAAAATGTAATACAGAAGAATGACCGCCGGGAGAAACACGAAAATGAAAACCATACTGCTGAATACCATGTTTACCTCACCTTATGGCCAATGGAGCTAATATCCCCGATTATAAGCAGCTTATCAAGATTGTTTGCTTCCATATATGACTGAGCTTCTATCGGTGTACCGTATTTTTTCCGATAGTGACGGAAATCCAGAACATGAGTCTCTTTATAGTGGCTTGCAATAAGCTCATTCACAGCGTTTGAGTACGATGTAGCCAGAATAAGCAGGCTCTGCGCGTCCGGGTTGTCAAATTTATAGACGACTTTTGCATGATCATCACCATAGTACATTCCATAATGATTCGAATACGTGCTGTGAGGGAAATCATCATCAGAAACATAAAGATACCGATATCCGTAGACAGCTTTCTCATCATCAACATATGTCTCGTAAGGAGGAATATCGAATTCATACACGGTGAATTCCTCCGTAGAACATTTAAGGGCATTATCACGCGCAAGCGAACCGTTATATATAGTATGATATGTGTGGGTTCCTGTCGGCTCCAAAAGCTTTACGTCATCGCCCTCAAGAAGTCTCATGCATTGTTTGTAGCCCTCGTAAGAACCGCGATAATTCCAGTGATGGTCTGTCTGATAAAAAAACTTTTTGTATTCCTCAAAATTATTGAATTTAAGTTCGTCATATCCATCCATTTTTATATATTGTTTTATGACGCTAAGAGGATCGTATTTATGAGGCTCCCTGAAATCAACTGACATACTGGAATTAATCAAATAAAGATATTTAGGATACGTCACTTTTTCGAGCATTTCAGGATCATATACGTCGAAATCGTATGTTTTAGGATCGGATGCCTTTTGCACAATATAGCCCGAATCATCAAGCTTATAAATATATCGTTCTATTACTTCAGTATAGATGTATGGATATTTCTCGTTTTTAACAGTCTCTGTAGTCTGTGCCGTAACCGCTTCTGCCGCAAGCGGTGTTGCTCCATTTTTGTCATCTGTCGTGCCACTGCTTAAAATGCCTATATCCGAATTATTGGAATTTGATGAAATATCGCTTTCGTTGTAAATTATTTCTTCTGCATTTGTTTCAAGCACAACAATACCAGATTCATTCTCTGAAAGCACAGCTTCGTTATATGTTTGTTCCTTGATGGCTTCTGCTAACACGACATCTTTTTCATTATTTATATCGGCTTCAGTTATTTCATTCACCGATTTTCTTGCAATGGATGAAGTAAGCAAAACAAGAGAATTATCAAAATCTTTTACAAGCTGTTTTATCTCCGCGGAAAAAACAAACTGATCGGACACAGCCTGGTCCATTTCTGACTGGAATGTTCCTTCTGTGAATTTGCCAAAAGAAAACGATGGGATTTTTTGAAGCGTACGTTGCTCTGCCTCAGAAATTTCGTTCTGTGGTCTGAACGCAATCGAATAGAACCCCATGAGAATTGCGGCAAATAAAACCAAAAAAATGAAACTTGATACATTCTTCTTATTCCAAGCCATACAGACAGTATATATGTTTTCTTGAATTTTTAACAGTATCAGATTCTTAACCCAAGATTCGAGCAAAACTTTTCAAAGTTGTGTCTATTCGGAACGGTAGATAGACCGATCTTTTGCATCGGTTTATATATGAATTGCGTACAAAAAAAGCCGTCCACAATTTTTGTTGTGCAGACGGCTTTCTACGCGTTATTTAACACTTATAAGTGACTTATAATCGTATTCTAGTCTTATTCCTTAAGTTTAATGACTGTTTTATACACATCATCTGTCCAGTCTGGATCAATAACCATATCAATGTTCAGATCAAGACGTGATGTGAATTTGTATGCACGATATGTTGCCGGGCAATAGCACCAGAATGTAAGGTTTGCACCGTAATCAATTACGTCATAATCAAAATCTGTGATATTATCTTCTGTGAAAGTAAAGATAACACTGTCTTTTTTTGCATCTTTAAGGATAACTTCCATGTTGTCGAAATCGAACACCCACTCTGCATCCCACTTCTCGTCTATCCAAGACCATTGTCCGTCAGGAAGTTCAAAGTCTTGAGCAAACACACCTGTCAAACATACAGCGACGAATAACAGCACTGCAAAAATTTTTTTCATAAATTAACCTCCGCATTTTCAGTGATAATTAGCTTATCTCTAATTAACCTGATAAAAAATAGTCTACATCATAAATTTCTATTGTGCAAATTTTTTTTTCAAAAAGTACCATAAAAGTGAGGAAACGATTTTTCATTTAAAAATAAGTAAAACTCTGTTGAACAAATATGACAGATTGCTCATTTCATTGTTTTACGATATTATTCCGGCTATGAGCGACAATAAAACAACAAATAGCAACGAAAAAATTGTTTTTTCAGAGACATATCTCGTACAGCTTGGCGAGCTGACCTTGAAAGGCTCAAACATCAAGGAATTCGAAAAAAGGCTCGTACACAACGCGCAGCTTTATCTGGAAGCTGTAAAAGCCCATGTGTCGTTAAAATCCGGGCGTATGTATATTGAATGTCCGGAAGCGTCATGTAAAGCCGTAGAATACACGCTTGAGCATTTAATCGGTATTTCCGGATGGGCAAAAGCAATAAAATGTGAAAAAGATATAGAGAGCATAAAAAAAGCCGTAATGCAGCTTTGTCTTGAGGCGAAAAACTCCGGCGCGAAAACTTTTAAAATTGATACACGCCGCCCGGACAAGTCATTTCCGCTTTCTTCATACGAAGTAAACTGCCAGGCAGCCTCCGACGTATTCGATCAGGGGATTCTTGCCGTTGACGTACACAACCCCGATCTTTTTATAAGAGTTGAGCTGCGTGAAAAATGCTATGTTTACGGAAACCCTAAAAAAGGCCACAGGGGGCTGCCTGTAGGAACCGGCGGCAAAGGACTGCTTCTTCTTTCGGGCGGCTTGGACTCACCAGTTGCCGGTTACAGAATGATGCGCCGGGGCATGAAAGTTGAGTGCGCGTATTTCCACGCATACCCCTACACGTCCGCAGAAGCTCAGCAAAAAGTTGAGGATCTGGCGCATGTTTTGTCGCTTTACGGTGTTGAGACACATATAAACATTATTCCGTTTACGGATGTACAGATGCGCATAAAAGAAGTTACGCGCACTCATGCTCCGGTGAACGGAATAAAAGCGGACGCATACAGCACAATCCTTTTACGAATGTGCATGATGAAAGCCGCGAATCTTGTAGCACGATTCATAAAATGCGGCTGCCTTATTACGGGCGAAAGCCTTGGTCAAGTTGCAAGCCAGACTCTGGAGAACATGGAAGTTACGGAAAGCTGCTGCGATTTTCCGCTGTTGCGTCCGCTCGTCGGCATGGATAAAGAAGAAATTGTTGAAGTCTCTAAAAAAATCGGAACTTATGATATTTCTATCTTGCCGTACGAGGACTGTTGCGTTCTTTTCTCGCCGGAGCACCCTGTTTTACGGGCGCGTGTAGAAGATGCCATGGAGCTTTATAATGCCCTTGATTGTGAAGCTTTAATTCAGGAAGCGTTTGAAAAACGAGAAATCAAAATGTTCAACGCACGTAACACAATTTGGGAAATGTTCAAATAAATTTTCATCCTGCACTTTTTTTAATTTGCAGGATGTTTTTCATAAAGCATATCGACGACTTTTCCGGTATCAAAGGATATTGGGATATTCGAAAGCCGTTTTTCAAGCTGCGCACGACGTTTATCATCAGAAGTAAGATAATCAACGGCATCGCATATTTCTGAAGGTTTTCTATAGAACTTTCCAAATCCATTATCTACTGCAAATTGTACGTTTCCTAGCTCCTGCCCGTAAATAAAATCACAGATTACTACAGGCTTTCGAGAGGACAGGACTTCCATAAGAGATGCGGGACCAGCTTTTATTACAGCACAATCACAAATCTTTATAAGCTCGTCCATGAAATTTATAAATCCGAAAACTTTCAAGTCAATCGGGAGATCATTCTTAGAAAGAATATCAAGATAAGCTTTTGCCGCAATATTTCTTCCGCATACAGCCAGAACTGTGTAGTCTGCTTTCCGTAAAATAAGCTCATTAACAATATTAATCAGAATGGGAAGCCCTTCTCCTCCGCCTGTGATCAGAACTATTTTCCGCTTTGGGTCTACAGCATATTTTTTCTTAAGTTCCAAAAGCATATCATCCGAAACATGAGTCAAATATTTTTGATTAAGAATGAACGGTACAATTTTCAGATTATTCGATGGAATTTTGCCTCGATTAATCGCATATTGATATACTCTGTCTGAAAAAACAAAGTATTCCGCCTTTTTATCATAAAACCATGAAGAATGGGCTGTAAACGGATCAAGAACAATAGTCGTTGTGTTTATTTCCGGATAATTCCTTTTTAGATCCCGGACTGAAGATTCAAGAGCAAAATGAAGATTAATTATGTCTGTAGGTTGTTCTTCCTCATAGATTTTTCGCATACGAGGAATTGTAAAACTCTGCAGAAGAAGATGCGCTATCCGTACAAATATCCTGTTATCTCCTATTCTATATACAAAACTATATAGTGAAGAGAAGAAATTCATTGCTATATGATAAAAATCAACAAGCAGTAATTTTGGCAAATATTGCTTTTTTGAAAATCCATTTACGATTTTAGTCTCTGAATCTGGATATCGTACATCTAAAAGCGTTTTAAGAACATTTGCAGCAGCCCGGTGACCACCGCCTGTATCAAGGTAAAGAATAAGGAATTTTCGCTTTTTCATATTAATAAGTATATTTTACACCCACGCTAAAGAAATTTGAAAGTTTGTTTTTTAAAGAAGCTCTCCACGTTTCAAGTTGAGCAGCCGCCAATTCCTCGGTTGCTTCGCTTTCACTATGACCTCCAGAATATATGCTACGGTCAACACCAACATTTTTTTCATATTGATAAAGCCATTCCAGATACGCAGTGATAGTATGTCTTTCTCCAAGTTCCCAAGTATACTCGAATTTTATGTCATTCTGAATACATACATACTTAGTTGACTGATTCAAGAACATAAAATGATGCTGGCAATAATCAAAATACCCATTTCCAGCATCAGGATAATCAAACAAACCACCAGAAGTATCTACGCCATCAACAGGCTCCATAAGATAACCTTTAATGCACTCAAAAGGCAATCCTTCATTGACGTTACAATGCCGTATTAACGTTGCATTCATATTGAATTTCAGGTTATCAAAAAGATTGATCTTAAATCCGAAATTGACTTTATCGGAGTTGGGCAAAATCTGAGAGCCTAGGCATCTTCCGTTCGTAGTATGATTTTGGAAATTCGCTTTGTATGAAATAGAATTGTTTTCATCATACTGTGAATGAGTGTACATATATGGTGTAACTATCGTGTAATCAAGATAAAATATTTTCAGCATATTATTGCCGGATGGGGCATATTGTAACCCAAGCTGAGCCGCAATTTTAATTTTGGTATCAAAGTTAAAACTTACCATATCATTGAAGTGTATATCATCAACACAAACATCACCTGTGAATCTTAACGCATTGTTAATTGTATATGCCGCCTGAATACCCATCATAAGGTTCTCGCTTCTATAACCGATAAGCTGCTGTATCGGCATATACAAAGACGCGGGCAAAAGATACGTAAAGTCAAACCTAGGACCCGTCATTGCTGTTTCATAATATATCAGATCGATTGACGGAATCGGAGAATAACGCACCGAATGGAAATACAAGTATTTCTGGGGTTTTCTGTTGTTTCCCCGGATATCAGTCGCGGTAAGCATAAGCATTCCTAGGGAGAAGCTTATTATTTCTTTATTGATCGAGAACGATATGTGACCGGCTTGATTAGCATTTGCATTGAGCATAATACCATCATTATAAAAATTCCCAAAATTGGTACGTGCCATACCAGCCTGCACATATACATCCGGAGAACCATAAGCAACCATAGATGATGAGCTTAGGAAAATATTAATATCGCTTACGTTCGCTGTATCAGCCTGATAATCATATCTTGATATTTTGCCAGCCGGGAGAACTTCTTTTCCTTTCGCAATATTTGTAAATATTGGCGTAACACCGAACGAAACGGAGCCTTTGTCAAGGAATTCGGCATTAACATGCACGAACGGATTAACATCAAGCTGCTTGTTGCCTTCTCCATAATCTCCCGTTGCAAGTGTTCCGTTTGCCTCAGCACCTACCCTGACAATGCCGTCACTGAAAAACTGCCGGAAATAGAAAGCAGCTTTCTCGGCAGCAGGAACATCATCACACTCCATGACTTTAAGAAGTATGTCTTTTATAAGAGTAAGAGGATAAGGCCTGACAATCGGAAGTTTTTGAATTTTACCAGCGATTTCCCATTGCACGGCATCTTCATAGAATTCATCATTCAAGTCGGCACTGACCTGAGAAAAAATGCAGTTGACTGTCAAAAACACGAGAACAAAAGCAAAAAAAACTTTCCTAAACAGTTGCATATATATTCCTTACGATATCATACACATAAATGCTTGCATAATAACTTAATTTCAAAAATCATATAGTTATTATCTTGAAGTGTCAATTAACGGCCTGTTTTCTTTTATCGTTCTCATCAAATACATCTGATGTACAGTCTTTCTTCGATTTGCCATAATTCATCTAAAAGTATGGGCAGGGTTTCATTTTATTCATAAATGCGATAGAATCATATTATTGGATTAAAACCTCGGTACGAATAAACTGCAAAAATGATTTCGGAAAAAGATTTAGGAAACATTTCATCTTTAGTCTCTTTAGCTGACGCATATATTACATGCAGACCAGAAATGCCTTGCATTGTCTCTACGATGTTCAATTGTGAAAACCAAGCGATCCCCACCATGGAAGAATCAAGCATTGAGCCTACAACAGAAACGCCAGTTACAGCAGCGGCAACAACACCCGAATCTGAAAACACCTCATTTTTCAGCAATATTTCAGAACAAAATCAAAACAACTACTCTGCTCTCCAGAACATTGCAAGAAAAATAGCCATCTGCGACCGTTGCCGTCTTTGCGGCGGACGGACAAACACAGTTCCCGGCATAGGAGTGCCGGAGCCATTGGTGCTTGTAATCGGCGAAGGTCCAGGCGCAGACGAAGACGCAAAAGGAGAACCTTTTGTAGGAAAAGCCGGTCAGCTGCTTGACAAAATGCTTGCGGCAATCAATTTAAGCCGGCATACAAACTGCTTTATCGCAAACATAGTAAAATGCCGCCCGCCGAACAACCGTGACCCGATGCCCGATGAAGCAGATGCATGCCGTTCGTTTCTCGATGCGCAGATTGGTATACTTAAACCCAAACTTATTCTTGCTGTAGGAAGAATCGCAGCGCAGAACCTGCTGAACACTACGACAGGAATCAATAAATTACGCGGACAGTTTTTTGAGTACAGGGGTATACCGCTTCTTCCGACATACCATCCAAGCGCACTTTTACGAAACGAGGACCTGAAAAGGCCTGCTTGGGAAGATCTAAAAAAATTCCGCACCCGCCTTGAAGAAATAACAGGGCTTTCTTTCAGCGCACCGCAGCAAACACAGTCCAGCGCAAACACACAATACAGGAATGAAAACTGATGAAATATGCCGAGATTGTCCTAAATGTTCCTGTTCCCGGCACATTCACATATATTTCTGATGATGACGGCATATCGGCTGGAATAAGAGCGTCTGTTATGTTCGGTCGCCGCAAGATGACAGGTTTCATCGTCGCCGTATCTGACACAGTTCCAAAAAACTGCTCGGTTGAGCCCGATAAGCTGAAAAAAATTGACAGAATTATCGACAAAGAACCTGTTTTCACAGAAGAACAAATACATCTTGCAGAATGGATTTCCCACTATTATCTCTGCACATTCGGAGAAGCTCTCTCAATCATGATTCCGTCTGGCAGACGCGAGTCAGAGCCGCTTCTTACAGGTTTTGACGAAGAAGCTGCGTCATATACGGCGAAAGAGCTTTCCGATGAGCAAATAAAAGCGATTGACGGCATTCTTTCCGGCTATCGCTCGGCTTCTGGAGATTTGGCTGTAGCGTCCTCCGGTAAAACGAGTGACAACAGCACTACATGCGGCAATGGCGGCACAACAAATGTTACTGCGAGTCACAAAACGCATTTATTTCACTATCTTTATGGGAAAACAGGCTCCGGCAAAACCGAAGTTTTCCTTGGAGCGGCTGAAAAGATTCTTTCACAAGGGAAAGGTGTAATTTATCTTGTCCCGGAGATAGCATTAACGTCGCAAGTTGTCGAGACTGTAGCAGCACGCTTCGGCAAAACTGCGGCTGTCATACATTCAGGGCTTACCGGCAGCCAGAAACTTGCGGAATGGAAACGCATACTCAAAAAAGAAGCACGCGTAATTGTCGGCGCAAGAAGCGCGATTTTCGCACCGGTTCCTGATTTAGGACTAATAATCATAGACGAGGAACACGACAACTCGTATAAATCAGACAATACGCCAAGATACCATGCCCGCCAAGTTGCAATGTACCGGGCTATGCAGGGAAAATTCCCTGTTATAATGGGAAGCGCAACCCCATCTTCCGAAGCATGGAAACTGATGGAAGACGGAACAATCGTAAAGCATGTGCTCACAAAAAGGCTTGCTGGTGGAAAGGAACCGGATATAGAAATAATCGATCTGAATAATCCATCTTCGTTCAACAGCAAAAATCCGAATACAACTTCAATCGCCTCAATGGCAGGCTGCATCTCGCCACGCCTTGCGGATGAAATTCGTGAAACACACAGCAAAAAAAGGCAGACTATTTTATTTTTGAACAGGCGTGGATTCACACACTTTTTCAGATGTAACACTTGCGGATTCGAGCTCAAGTGCAAAAATTGTTCTGTTTCTCTTACATATCACAAAAACATCGGAAGGCTAATCTGCCATTACTGCGGCTGGTCTGTGCCGACACCAGTAGCCTGTCCTGAATGCAATTCACTTGATATAGGTTACAACGGTTTCGGAACTGAATTCATAGAGGCAGAAGTCAGGTCGAAATTTCCAGAATGCACGATAGACAGAATTGATACGGACACAGTTTCAAAAAAGGGAGTTCTTCAAGAAAAGCTTGAAGCATTCAGGACAGGAAAAACTGATATTCTTCTCGGTACGCAGATGGTTGCAAAAGGTCTTAATTTCACCGGGCTGAAACTCGTGGGTGTCATACTTGCCGATTCAGGCTTACATATGCCCGATTTTAGGGCGGCAGAAAGAACTTTCTCACTTATTGTTCAAGTTGCAGGAAGAGCCGGGCGTTTTTTCCCTGATGGAAAAGTCCTTGTGCAGACATACAGTCCAGGAACGCCCGCAGTCTCTTATGCTTGTAACAACGATATTGAAGGATTTTACAGACAGGAACTTGAAATTCGCCAGATGACAGGTTTTCCGCCATATTCTCGTCTTTTGCGGCTTGTGTTCCGTTCTGCTGACAACGAATGCGCGATAAACTCGTCAGAAAGCGCTGCAAAAATACTGTACCAAATATATGAAAACCACAAAAACAGTCTGCCGCCCGTTGAAATACTCGGTCCAGCAGAATGCCCGCTTGGCATGATTTCCGCAAATTACAGGAGGCAGCTCCTTTTGCGCTCTGAATCGATGCAGCCGCTCCAAAAAATTGTTCATGAATTCATCAGCAATTATAAAAATCCGTCCGGGGTTTATACAGAAATAGACGTGGATCCTGTTTCGCTTTTATAGTGCTGCTGAGGCAGGTCCCCTGCGGATTCCATCGAACGACACGCTCCACAAGAAAAGCCCTGTTGCCGGTGCGGTTGGTCCTGCGAGTTTCCGGTTTTTCGCGGCAAGAATTTCGGCAATATAGTTATCCGGCATTTTTTTCTGCTCGGCTTGAATAAGCGTTCCTGTAATTGAGCGGACCATTCGCCACAAAAATGCGTTTGCGGCTATCTCGAACACAAGTTTCTCACCTTCCATGAAAAAACGCGCGTATTCCAAATAACGGCATTTTGAAGGGCTTAAATCACCTGCCGCAGAAAATGTAGTGCAGTCTATCTCACCGTGCAAGCACTCACACATTCTGTTAAGTTTATCTACATCAGGGTAACGAAAAATAGGCCATACAAAACGCATCTCGCTTGCTGGCGGAGTTTTGCCGCAGTGGATGAAATATCTGTATGAGCGGCTTGTAGCACTGAAACGTGCATGAAAATCATCATCAACTTGTTTCGCGCTCATTACGCGGATATCGTGCGGAAGAAGGCTGTTCAAAGCAGGTATATATTTTTCTACTGGAATTGAATCAATAGGAGACACAAAAGTGACAGCCTGCGCCATAGCATGAACACCGGAATCTGTTCTGCCGGATCCGCATGCAGTGACATTTTTTTTAAGAACGACGGCAAGCACTTTTTCCAACTCTTCCTGAACAGTGCGGACATGCCCCGTAAGGCAATCTCCCTGCCGCTGCCATCCGCAGAAATCGGTACCATCGTATGAAACTGTAAGAAGTATTGTCTTCATGCTATAAAAATCTCAGTCCATATCATCATCGTCAATGATATTTGCTTCTTTCAAAGTTTCAGTTATTTGATCGTATAATTGTCTAGAATGCTCCAAAAGCGGTCCAGGTTTGTTTTTAGACGATTTTCCCAATCCAAAGATTCGCGCGATGGATCTTTTATTCTGTTCAAGTCTTTGAAGCCGTTCCTGAATATTCTCAGTCTGTCCATACTTATATTCCAAAAGACTGCAAAGATATATAACACCATCATATCCGTAGTTTTTATCGATATCAGGCCCAAAATTAGAAATACCAGCGATGCTTTCCACATGAGATGTCTCAAATTCAAGCGCTTCCTGGTAAAAGAAAAGCGACTTCCTATAAAAACGCTGCTGCATATAATTAAAATTATACCCGGGGCACAACCCATCCAAGTCTCCACAAAGCCATGCAAGACGTAAACTTATCTGGGCTTTTTTTATTGTTGGTGAGAATTGTTTAGGCATGAGTTCATAACAAAGAAGAGCAAGATAATATGATGCGGCTCCGTCGAGAAGCGTTTTTTCTCTTTTCAGATCATAATGAGGAAAAACCGTCTCTACAGATTTTTTTCTTTCAGATTCGTTATCCAAAAGTTTCGATATGGTTTCAGGATCCTGAAGAAGAGGAAAATCATTCCAAAGAAGCGCAATATGACAGTTCGGGCAAGCACCCACAGAATAAATCATCGGGTAAACGACACCATATTTTGCAGATGGCTCAAAAATACGTCTTAGCTCATCAGTCAACTGACCTGCTATCATTCTTCCACCACCGGAAAGAAGCTCTTCTTTTGCGAATTCTTTCTTGCATACAGGACAAAGAACTTTTTGCTTTGAATAGAATGATATAGAAAGTTTTTTATCTGGATTTTTTTTATTCATATCCGAAGACTTCCGGTAGTATGCCATATATATGAATCCTCCATTCCTTGCTACAGTTTTTCAAGAGTAACCATTGCCACAGTATACTCCTTTTCATGCGAAATTGACAAATGAACGGAATTCGCACCTGAAATTCGGAGTTTTTCTGCTGCCGTTTTCTCCAGCTTAAGAACCGGTTTCCCGGACGGCTCGTTACAAACACATATATCTTTTAGAATTATACCATCAAAACCAGTTCCTAAAGCTTTGACAAACGCTTCTTTCGCAGCAAAACGAGCCCCAAGATGCTGGGATGCGGACGCTTTTTGGCTTTTTGAATACTCCACTTCGGCAGGGTGGAAAAACCTTTCCAAAAGTTTATCATCCAAAAGCCATTTCTCAAAACGTTCGTTTTTAACGATATCAATTCCAGTGCCGATTATCATTCTGATCCACCCTGCACTTCACCGCCTGCGGTCGAATTGACTGCCGCTTCCAAATCGAGTTCTGTTTCCGGTTCTTCTGCTACAGGCTCCTCTACAACGGGCTCCTGAATCGCTTTTTTTACAGTGATTCTGAATTCATCAGGATAAATACCTGTCACTTCACCGTTTCTGATTCTCGAATTCTTTACAGAGAATAGATAAGTTCCTTCTTTTGTTATAGAAGAACAATCGACATAGAATGTATTTCTAGGAATAATATAATTTTCAAGATTAAGGACCGTTCCCTGCAAAGTGATTTTCGAATACAACTCAGGAACATCGACATAATACGGTTCTGACGGCTTCAACACAGTGACAGGTACGTTTTCGTAAACTTTTCGAGTGGTAGACTGTATTATTCCAGCCGAAACAGAAACACGATGAAACTCCGGGAACTCAATCATATCATTGTCATTTATGATATCTGTCTCCAGAACGAATGATTCCGACCGGTCATTAAGAGAAATTTGCCCGGTTATAAGATGGTCAACAGAACTGACAATATCCTTAGGACCATATATTTTAACAGAAGGAGGCTCTATAAGCACATCACCAAGCTCATAGCCGTGCGCAGGAGAACCTGAAACAGATGCAGAAACAGGAACATAAGCCGATGCATACTCGGCAACAGAAACCTTTATCACGGCAGGAGTTACCTTAACTTCGAGATTCTCTAAAACAGTCGCATTGTCAGAAAGCTGCATTTTTACCGGAACCTCATATTCTCCTTCTTCCGTCAAAGAATTTATATCGATATATGTTTTGAAATCCACCGACTCAAGGGAAACTATGTTCTCTCGTAAGCCTTTTACCGTAACGTGCGCAGTTTTATCCTGCATTGACATAACACGCACGTTTCCATTTTCATAAACAGAAATTGGAACGGCTATATTTTTAGTTTCAAGTATACTAAGCTGATAAAAAACATATATCAGGATTGCCGCAACGAGCGAGATTAGCTTTGCCGGCCAGTTCTCGAACAGTTTGCTAAGCCTTTGAGGTAACATCATTTGCGGGATCCTCCTCAGTATATGAATCAGCAGTAAGCTCAAGCTGATCTTCCAACGTTTTTGTAAGCTGCTCCATCGTCATATCATAATAGAGCTTAGAATCGTAAGCCAGACTGATTGCACCGGTTTCTTCTGATACAACGAGCACGATTGCGTCTGTTTCCTCTGAAATTCCCAGCGCAGCCCTGTGGCGCGTGCCGAAAGTTTTTTTAATGTCGTATTGCTCCGAAAGAGGAAGGAAACAGCCAGCAGCAATGATTTTTCCACTCTGAACGATACATGCACCGTCATGAAGAGGCGTATCATGTCCAAAAATCGTCACCAAAAGGCTCGATGTAAGATCCGCATTAAGTCGGGTTCCTGTATCGGTTATATCTTTCAAGCCTGTCTTTCTAACAAAAACGACAAGCATTCCTCTCTTTTGTTTGGAAAGCATATCCGCTGCAATAAGGACAGAATCGACATACGTGTGTTTTGTTCGGTTTCCAAGCTTGAACCAGTCGCCCTGCCCCAATTTAAGGAATATTTTTCGAAGTTCCGGCTGGAACACGATTGCTACACAAACGATGAGCCAAGGAGCTATCGTGTTAAGGAGCCACAACATCGTCGTAAGATTAAGGACGAATGCAACCGTATATGCAAGACCGAGCGCGAGAAGGCCTTTTACAATCTGCATTCCATGAGTCTTAACGATAATATTGTAAGCCTTGTATATTACGAAAGCCAGAACGCATATATCGATGGCAGGGCGTATTTGGTTGTATAGCAATTCAAGTCTGTCAAATGAGTTCACACAATACTCCTTTAATTGACTTCATTCATTGCGCGGTAAACCGCGAGCGAATCCCTTGCGGCTGCTACATCATGCACTCTTAGCATTGTGGCTCCATATTGTACAGCAAGCAAATCAGCTGTAATTGTGCCAGAAAGCCTGTCTGCCGTATTTTTGCCGGTTATCTGCCCGATAAAGCTTTTCCTGGAAAGCCCTGCCAGAACATGCAAAAATTTGCAGTCAGCACCTTTCGCAATTAGCGTTTCGCGCACATTATCCGCAACAGCCTTGGACGCTTTAATAAGCTTCAGGTTTCCTTCAAGATTTTTTCCGAACCCGATTCCGCAGTCAAGAATTATCTTATCCGGCTCTATTCCTTCATTCCAGGCATATAACGCTCTTTCCGCAAGATACGATGCAACCTCGCTTACTATATCAGTATAAGCCGTGTTGCTCTGCATATCAGACGGGATGCCGCGCTTGTGCATAAGAACGACAGGGATTTTCCGCTCTGAGACAAGCGTCGCCATATCAGCGTCATCTTCCATAGCAGAAACGTCATTCAGAATATCCGCGCCTTCGTCAACTGCAGCCCTCATAACAGCGGCTTTCCGTGTATCTATTGAAACTGTGATATCCGTCTTTTTTCGAAGAGCCTTAAGAACCGGAACAACACGGGAAAGTTCCTCTTCCTCTGTCACATAATTTGAGCCGGGGCGTGTTGATTCACCGCCGATATCTATTATATCAGCACCGTCTTCTATCATCTTAAGAGCGACATCAACAGAGGCATCAACGCTGCGGTCAGCGCGATTGCTGCCCTCCCAGAACGAATCACCGGACACGTTCAGTATGCCCATTATATATGCAGGAAATTCCGTCGTTATTTCTTTTTCGGCAAGTTTTAGAGATGGAAGCACCATGAGTTCTATTTTACAGTGACAACATTTTTCGTGCAAGATGAGACGGAGAAAGATGAGCTTCTTCCAGTATCTCGCAACGTTTTCCCTGCGCAATGAACCTGTCCGGGAAGCCGCAAACGGCTGTCTTTTTGCCTTCCAGACTCCGCTGTAAAAGCGACTCCAAATACGTTCCAATACCGCCGATTCTTATTCCGTCTTCTACAAACACGATGCAGTCATAGTGCGAGGCGACTTCAATAAAATACTGTTTGTCAAGCGGCTTCAAAAAGCGAAGGTTGTATATATCGACAATAACATCGCGTTTTTCAAGCACGTCCACAGCTTCTTTCACTTCCGGATATATTCCGCCGGTGCATACAAAAAGCCGCCTTACACGCTCCCCAGCATCGTGTTTTTTTAGATGGTTTTCCAAAAGCACACCTCGACCGCATACAACAGGCTCGGAAAACTCGTCCATTTCCGGCGGACAAGACGCTTTTGGATAGCGGATAATTACAGGAAGCTGCTGCGACGTTGCCCACCGCAAAAAGAGCTTAAGTTCCTCAGCAGAAGCTGGTGCAAGCAAAGTAACGCCCGGAACAGGACGCAGCAGAGAAATGTCGAAAATACCCTGATGTGTCTCACCGTCATCGGGAACGGCACCGGATCTGTCAAGCACGAAAACAGAAGGAACTTTTTGTAGCGCAATGTCGTGGATAAGCTGGTCTACGCCGCGCTGCATGAAAGTGGAATAAATTGCGACTACAGGCATAATCCCGGCTCTTGCAAGTCCGCCAGCGAAAGTAACAGCGTGTTCCTCGGCAATTCCTGCATCAAAAAAACGGTCAGGAAAACGGTGAGCGAATTTTGTAAGCCCCGTTCCCTTCATCATGGCTGCTGTAATTGTCACAATTTCACTTTTCTCAGCTCCAAGCTCAACAATCTCATCAGAAAAAACTTCAGTAAAACTAAGCTTGTCATATTTCTCTGCCGTTCCATCAGAAATACAGAACGGACCAATACCGTGAAAAGTCGTCGGATCGTTTTCCGCTGGGCTGTAACCTTTTCCTTTTTGTGTTATGACATGAACTACAACAGGCCGGTCTATTTCTTTAACCTTGTTGAAAACCTTCTCCATCTCCTCTATGTTGTGGCCGTTAAGAGGTCCTACGTACTCAAACCCGAAATCGACGAACAGATTGTTGTGGAAGAAAATACCTTTAAGACCTCGCTTTAGTCTGAATACAAGTTTTCTTAAAAAACGCGATGAAAACGGCATTTTTTCAAAGAATTTATCGATTTTCATGCGCATATTCTGATAATTCGGTGTCGTTGAAAGGCGGCTAAGATATTTTGACAGCGAGCCTGTGTTTTTGCCGATCGACATTTTGTTGTCGTTGAGAACCACAATCAGATTTTTTGATATTTGCCCAGCGTGAGACAACGCTTCGAAAGCCATTCCGCCAGTAAGAGCACCGTCCCCGATTATCGCGATTACTTTGCCGGGCAGATTCTGCATCTGTCTGCCCTGAAGAAGCCCTAAAGCTGATGAAATTGATGTTGAGGCGTGTCCTGCATCAAACCAGTCGTGCGCGCTCTCATTGCGTTTTGTAAAGCCAGATATTCCGTCTTTTCTGCGGATGGTGTCAAACTGATTATTTCGCCCCGTAAGGATTTTGTGAGTATATGCCTGATGGCTTACATCCCATATCAATGCATCGCCGGGGCTGTTGAAAACACGGTGAAGCGCGATTGTAAGCTCGACAACACCAAGGTTGCTCGCCAAATGACCGCCGTTGCTTCCAACAACCTCGATGATCCGTTTCCTTATCTGGGACGCAAGATCATTCAATTCTTCATATGAGAGATTTTTTATATCTTCAGGAGAGGATATATCATTTAACAACAATCCGCAGCTCCAAACAAACAATATTAATTCGAAAATCGAGATTGCTCTTTTTTAAAATCAGCTACGCAGCAAATCCAAAAAGAAACTTAAAATCAAGCTCAATTTTCGATTTAATATTATACAATAAACTAAATAGAAAATCACTATCAAAAAAGTGATTTGGGCAAAAAAAGACCGCAGTTCTAGTTGATTACAACCGAAAGCTGCGGTCATTACAAAGCATAGTAAAAACAGTAAGATTTACTTACTCTTATGCCGATTTCTTCTGAGCATCTTCTTTCGCTTATGAGTAGCGATCTTCTGACGCTTTCTTTTCTTACCACAGGGCACAATAGCACTCCTTATTGAAACTTAAATGTATTATCTAATAAATCTTTCATTACGTCAAGTAGTTATTGTATTCGGAAAGGAAATCCGATATGTACTGAGCAATTCCAGCTTTGTCGTCGGCGGAAAAAGCAATTCCATCCGGCAGCGAGCGGAAAAAAGTCAGCTGTTTTTTCGCATAATGGCGTGTATCTAATTTTATGAGTTCCCGCACTTCGTCAAGGTATTTTCCTCTTTCACCTTCGGATGCTCTGGCCATAAAAAACTCACGGTAACCAATCGCCTGTAACCCGGGATCTTCTTTTTTGTAGCCGCATGCACGCACTTTCTCAAATTCATCCGCAAGCCCAAGAGAAAACATTTCATCGACACGGCAATCTATACGCTCATACAAAACTTCGCGCGGCCGCTCAAGCTTGATCACACAAAAGCGGAAACCTGGGCGCAACTTGGAGGGAACCGCAAAATCGCTTCGTTTTCTGCCAGTCGAAAGACATACTTCAAGCGCCCTTTTTATGCGGTATTCATCGTTTACGTGGATTTTTGCCGCGCTTTCCGGGTCAAGCGCATTAAGCTCATGCCACAAAACATCCGCTCCCTCCGCTTTTATACGCCTTTCAAGCTCCTCGCGAACGGCAGCATTGCATTCGGGTGTGGGCGGCAATCCGTACAGAAAGTTTTTTATATAAAAAGTTGTTCCACCGCAAACGACAGGCAGCTTGCCCTTCTCCCATATTTCACGGCAAAGCGCGTCGGCGGCGTAAACGAATTCTCCTGCTCCAAACTGATGGTCAGGTGTACATATATCAATAAGATGATGCGGAAGACGCGCGCAAAAAGAGCTGTCCGGCTTTGCGGTTCCGATATCAAGCATTTTATACACTTGCATGGAGTCCGCGCTTATGATTTCTGCTTTTCCTGCAAAAAAAGATGATGCGTCTGACGCGAAAAGGCTTTCAAGAAGCGCGGTTTTGCCGGTGGCGGTGGGTGCCGTAATAACAAGAACGGGAATGCTTTCCGATTTTTCACCGGAGTGCACTCCCGTTTTATCAAAGATATTCATTCGTAACTTAATTGCTGATGTTACAAAACATTACAAACTTCCAACAGCACTACTGCTCGATTCTGTACTCGACTTCGTGTGTAAAAAGCTGACGGGCTGCCGTTGAAACGACCTTTCCGTCATTCCGTTCGATTATAGGATCTTTAACCATTGAAAGCTGATAAGCTCTGCGGCTTGCAGCTGTTGTTATTTCATAAATATTGTCTTTGAATTTAACAAGTTCCTCTAATGGAAATATCATAACGCACCTCGCATTCTACTTTACTCTACAATATAACAAGAAAACAAAAAAGTGTAAAGCGAAGCATTCAGCATCTGTCATGCATCGGCAAAAACTTTTCCATCATCAAGAGTCACTTTAAGATTTGTATACTCGCAATGAAAGTCGTTCTTCAGGCGGTCGAGATAACGCTTGCTTTCCCACTTGCACATCGGAAGGTCGTGCAGAAGATAGTTACCGCATGCTTCTGGGCGAGTCGCAGGAACCTCGTTCTGAGTAAGAATCCATTCAAGACAGCGGATTGTGAGCTGGCGCATATCCTCCACAGAATAGCTTCCTGTCATGATTATATACATACCAGTGAGACACCCCATAGGCCCCACGTAAACGACATCATCCTTTACTTCCGAATTGCGGAACCATGTAGCCATAAGATGTTCCAGGCTGTGAATGGCAGAAGGAGCCACCGCAGGCTCCTTGTTCGGTTCCGTGATTCTAAGATCGTATGTGGTAAACCCCTTGTCCACACGCGAAATGTAGATGCCTGGCTTTAAATGAGTGTGATCAATCGTGAAACTCTGAATAACTTCCATAATAAAACTCCTAAACAACAGCCCGGCACATATTTACGACACAGTTTCCAGCGGTCGCAGAATAATTCGCTCGAAAATGTGTCCTTCCCACTTGCCGCAGAACACGAGCGTTGTGCGGGGCATGTTTGTTCTTAGAAGATATTATATCACATTTTTACAGATGTATAAAATCGATTTCACAATTTTCAAAGTTTAAAACAATATTGAAAAATTCTCAGAATTGAATTCCCAAATGAACTTAAGCTATAATATAAAATGATATGGAACGGAATTTTTACACAGACGCTCTTATATTGTCCTCACGGCTATTCGGTGAGACGAACAGGATTCTCACCCTGCTGACCCCGGATAAGGGCATATTCGACGCGATTCTTTACGGCGGCCGCAAAAGCAAACTGCGCTCGCTCGCCTCTCCGTTCCACACCGGCAGAATCTGGCTTTACAACGATGAAGCGAAACATTCCGTTAAAATAACAGATTTCGACGTTCAGAAGTTCCGCCCCGCGCTCCACGAAAACCTTTACAAATCTATGGCTGCCGCCTTTTGCTCGGAGCTTCTTATGAAAACACGAGGCGGCAACGAAGACAGCCAGTACAGCGTTCTTTGGATTCTTGCCAACGGCTTTCTTGACGGTCTTGAGCTTATTGACGAAAAAGGCGCGGAGCTTGGGCTTTTGCGTTTCATTTGGCGTTTTCTCGCCGTTCAGGGCGAGCAGCCTGATATCAGTTCTTGCTGCGTTTGCGACACTCCTTTTTGTAGCAATGATATAATTGGCAACAGTGAAAAAAATATGTTATCATATACGGCATACTACGATGAGTCAAAACAAGGCTTTTTGTGCAACGACTGCTCCGCCGGTATACAGGCAGCTTCTTTCAGGTTTCCGCTTTGTGCGGAGGCTTGTTCGTATCTTAGGGCTGTAAATGAGCTTACTCCAAAAGAAACAAGGCAGTTAATGCTTCACACAGAAAGCGTCCATCAGATGCATGATCTATTGATGTATCTGGCTGAAAAATGCGCCGGCTCAAAATTACAGACATTGGAGTCCGCAAAAGGAATACTGTAGAAAATGTCAGAATGGAATAAAAAACCAGTCGCAAAAGAAATAATTCACGAACTTAACGAGCGTTATGGCTGCGATCCGCTCACAGCGTCAATTCTTGCAAGGCGTCAGGTCACAAAAGGCAAAGACATTCTTTATTATATGGAAGATGACAAGCGTTTCCTCCACAATCCGTTCCTTTTCACACAGATGGAGGATGCCGTAGACCGCATTCTTGATGCCGCAGAGGAAAAAGAGAAAGTTCTTGTTTTCGGTGACCGCGATGTTGACGGAATTACAAGCACTACATTAATTTACGAATATCTTATATCTCTCGGTATAGACGCAAGCTGGAAAGTTCCTTCTGGCGACGAGCAGTACGGTCTTACGATTAAAGCCGTGGAAGACTTTGCGGCTTCTTATGGAACGCTAATAATAACTGTTGACTGCGGTATACGGAATAACGCAGAAATAGCAAAAGCCGCAGAGCTTGGCGTAGATGTTATCGTTCTTGACCACCATGAGCCGCCCGAAGAAATACCGTCACCAGCGATAATTATCGATCCAAAAACAGAAGACTCAGGCTATCCTTTTGACGGGATATCAGGCTGTGCCGTTGTTTACAAACTGCTTACAGCACTTCGTTTCGCAAAGACAGAGCTTTATAAGCAGGAAATATGCCTTTTGAACGTGCGGCCTGTAAACGACGCGTTTGTCGTGGACTGTATTAAAACACAGAACATGGCGGAAAAAGAGCGGCTTTCTGAGACATTTGTGCCGGGAATCGTAAAAATATCGCAAACTCGGCTTCCCGATTTTCTTAAGGGTCAGCAGATTTTCACATGGGATGCCCCACTCCAGAAAAAGCTTCTTGCAAAGATTTTCGGAACTGGGGCTGAATTCAACTTCCTTGATTTACGCACTGAATTCGGAACGATAATGCCGTCTGCTGCTTCTGCAAGCTTGCTACGTCTTGCAGGAACATCGAAAATCGCGCGCTACAAAGACGCGCCTTCTTCTGAAATTGATACGTTTTTCAATCTGTATGTAACTTTCGTTCAAATTAAGACAAACGACAAAAAAAACGCTCTCCACGATGAACACGAGCTTCAGCTTGTCGCGCTTGCTGCAATAGCGGATATAATGCCTCTCAAGGACGAGAACCGCATTCTCGTTCGCCGTGGGCTAGCTTCTATAAATAAGGGGAATATCCGTCCGGGGCTGATGGAGCTGCTTGCCAAGAACAATATGCTCGGTAAAAAAATCAGTTCGTATGACCTTTCATGGAATGTCACCCCGATACTGAACTCAGCAGGAAGAAAAGGCGAGCCGGAAACGGCGATAAAGCTTTTTACCTCAACGGATGCGAATGACCGCAATGCGGCGGCGGACAGATTGCTAGCGCTCAACAAGGAGCGTCGCATAAAAACTGACGAGGCGACTGGTATCGCGAAAATCGTCGCACAGGATAATTTCGATCGATTCTCCCAGAAAATTGCAGTCGCATACGATGAACGGCTTGACAGGGGCGTTACAGGACTCACTGCAGGAAAGCTTACAAGCATTTTCAAAACACCCGCCATCGTAATTGCAAAGCTTGGAGACGATAAAGTTATCGGCTCAATCCGCTCGCCTAGCAGCAGCGACGGTGAAAAAGGATACGACGTTACATCTTTTTTTGATATGCTCGATGACCTAACGGATCTTTACGGTGGTCACAAATTCGCCGCAGGTTTCACTTTACAGAAGAATGATTTGGATACGTTCCTTTCGCGTCTTGAAAACTTCTCAAAAGCTATGGAACTTCCTGATTTAATGCATGAAACGATAAATATAGACGCAGAACTTCCCGAAAAATATATTAACCCAGATCTTCTAAAATGTGTTGACCGTCTTGAGCCATACGGAGAAGCAAACCCACAGCTCATTTTTATGTCAAAGGGATTGCGGATATTGCAAGCCGATATCATGGGCAGGACAGAACGTATGCATCTTAAGCTTACTCTTGGTGTAGGAAGAACAAAGTGGCCTGCTATTTATTGGGGAGCTTCAGAGCGGTTGAAACGCGATTTTGATACTGGTGACAAGATTGATATCTTGTATCAGATTAACCGCAACACTTTCAACGGCATAGAAACACCCCAGATGATTATTGTTGACGCTCGTAAATCTAAGTAAATACTTACAAACAAATTGCGTTCATCAAGCAGCACGTTTTACGAATCAACTTTGCCATAATTTAGGAGAGATATTATGCATTTAAAAAGAAGCTTGAAAAAGTCCGTTGCATTTATATTATTGGCTTTATCGATTTCATTTTGTTCAGCCAGAATAAGAGTATCTAAAGGGCCGGAGTTTTACTTCATGGCAGATTACAAGGAAATTTCGGCTCCTGGCGATATTGTTTATCTTTCGATTTCAATCGGTAAGCTTCCTGATGGTACATTAAAACTACCTGGTTCCCCACATATGAAACTCATAAGGAATTCTACCGGCAAATCTCCGGGAGAAACTGACCTTTTCTTGGTGAAAAAGGATTCTGGTGTTTTCTACGGTGCAATTCCACTTTCCTCCTGGCTTGAAAAAGGTGACTTTACTCTTGTTTACACTTATTCCGATTCAAACGGTGCTACTCATAGTGAAAATTACAACATTACCGTTAATCCTAAAGAGTTCCTTAATGAGGATATTCCTCTAAACGCCACGAACACAGCGATACGTACCGACACTTCTTCTACAAAAGCCGCGCAGATAGACAGGCTTAATGAAGTTCTTTTCACAGTCAACTCAAATGCGAACTATTACGAAGGGCTTTTCATACAGCCTGTAGATACAACACGCCGAACCTCTTTTTTTGGAGACAGAAGGACTTATGTGTATAACACTGGGACTCGTTCAGTGTCTGAGCATTACGGAATAGATTTCGGAGTTCCGACCGGCACACCGGTAAAAGCATGCGGAAGCGGAAAAGTCGTGCTTGCTGAAAACCGCGTTTCTACGGGCTGGTCAATCGTTATCGAGCATTTGCCGGGTCTTTACAGTCTTTACTACCACATGGACTCGCTTATTGCGTCAGAAGGTGACATTGTTAAACAGGGCGATGTAATCGGCAAATCCGGTGCGACAGGGCTTGCGACGGGGCCTCATCTTCATTGGGAGATACGGCTGAACGGCTCTGCGGTAAATCCAGATTTTTTCAAAGAGAATTTGCTTTTCAGACCGTAAAGTGGTGTTAATCCGTTTTTTCAAGCAAATTCAAAAAAGCTGCTCTCGCCAACATCCCTACAAGCTACCCTACGAGCACAGCTCTCCGGGAGACTCACTGAAAACAGGCCACCGGACTGTTTTCGCCCTGCTTCGCAGTGCCGTTTCCCTAAGTTCAGCACAGCGATGAGCCGCATATTACGACATCTTCGCTCGTCGCTAACGTGCTTCAATGCTGGCTTGTAGGGGACTCTGTTGGCTACGCAGCTATTTCTATTAATTACATATAATAACAATTATATGTAACACCACTATTCTGCTTCTGCGTTGATCATCTTAAGGAACGTGTTCTCGTCAATTACTGGGATTCCGAGCTGTGCAGCTTTTTTGTTCTTTGAAGAGCCGGATGAAGTGTCGTTCGTAACGAGATAGCTCAAGTCTTTTACAACAGACGATTTCGCAGAGCCGCCCAACGCCTTGACTTTCGCCTCCGCCTCACTTCGTTTCATCGTATACAATTCACCTGTGAAACAAAACGATTTGCCAGCAAGAAGCCCCTGCCCGGCGGTGTGCTGCTCAATCTCGATTATCTTTCCGTCTATGAGCTTCTTTATTTCTGCTTCGTTTTCTTTAAGCCCCTCAACGAGCGTTTTCGCCGTTATCTCGGCGAACATGTATACGGACGCAATGTCTTCCTCCGAAGCGGCAAGAAGCTTTCCTATTGAGTCGTACCCGGCATCCACAAGCTTCTCAATCATTGTCTCACCGATGCCTTCAATATCAAGTCCGGCGATAAACTGCGCCAACGTCATTTTGCGGCTTTTCTCAATTGACGCAAGGACTTTCCGCGCACCAAGAGACACCTTCTCTTTTTCGATGCTGTCATCGTTAAGGAAAAAGCGGGTAAGCCGCTCTTCCGTAAGGCTGTAGATGTCGCTTATCGATTTAAGCTCGCCAGAATCAAACAAGTTTTTTATGAGCGTGCTGCCAAAATCGCGTATGTCTATTACAGAAATCCACTTTTCAAGCTGATGACGAAGCCACTTCGGGCACGCCGTGTTCGGGCAGTAAAGCCTTGAGCCTTCGTTTTTAAGCGGAGTTCCGCATGTTCCGCATTTTTCTGGCATGGCCACATCGCGCAAGCTATTATCGGCGAAAAGCTCTCCAAGCAAACTGTCCTGCTCGCCGTCCTCATGGATTACGTACTCTATCTTCGGGATTATCTCCCCGCGCTTTGTAACAACGACTTTGCTGCCTATTTTAAGCCCAAGATTCTTTATCGTGTCAGGATTCGAAAGGCTTGCGCGCGAAACTTTTGTTCCTGCAAGCTCAACAGTATCGAACTCCGCAATAGGCGTGTATGTAACGCCGTTCTCATTCCAAATGACATTGCGCACCGTAGAAACGGCTTCCTCCAAACTGAACTTAAACGCTATCTGCTTGTCGGGTCTGTTCCGCCGGGCATCTTCCAAATCTATCTCGCGGTTCTTAATAACAAGACCGTCAATGTCGTAATCAAGCGACGGGCGGATTTCCATTACTTTGGCACGGTAATCAATCACGTCTTCAGGAGTTTTACAAAACTCTACAGGAACGGTATTGAACCCGGCGGAAGAAAGCCAGTCCATCTTTTCTTTTTCATCGTTAAATGGATACGGAAGCCCCATCGTGTTCGTGAAAAAAGCGTCGTAGCAAATAACTTCAAGATGCTCGCTACCCTCGCCGTTTTTGCGTTTCATAAGACCGTTCGCAGCGTTTCGGCAGTTCGCCTTGTCACTGAAAAGCGTCTTGTGAACCTGATGCGACATTATCACTTCGCCGCGAACTCCACCTGTGAACGGAGCCGCCAAATAATTGACGACACCTTTCATTTTTCGCACATTACGCGTTATATCATCACCTATGTGGCCGTCTCCACGCGTAACAGCCTTTGTAAAGATACCCGACTCATACTGAAGCTCCAAGCTTGCGCCATCAAGCTTATACTCTACAAGATACTCTGGATACTTGTGCTTTTCTGCCCAAGCGAGGAATTGTACCGGATCCGCGGCTTTTTCCTGGCTTCCCATCGGGATTATATGCTCTGATTTGTCAAAAATGCCACCATCCGCCGCTTCGTCAGAAAGATCAGAACCGACTTTTTGCAAAACAGGATTCTCCGGGTCAAGCTTCCTCAGTTCGTCCCAAAGCGCATCAAACTCCGCATCGGAAATTTCACCCTCGCCCTGATAATATGATTTTTGATATTTTTTGATTTTTTCAGCAAGTTCGTCTATGTAAGCTTTTTGTGTATCGTCTTTCATACCGCAATTATATCAGATTCACAAGGAAAAGCAACTTTACAGAGTTGAACCAGAATCAATAATTATTCATAGCGCATCTCCGAAACAGCTTGCCGCAAATTCTCATCGAATGTCTTTAGAGGAAGTCCATACCGTCTCGACATCTCCAAATATGATGCATCATAATAAGAAAGATCGTATTCTTCGGCGAATTCGAATATTCTTTGACGTATTTCACCATCAGGCAATAAATCAGTATAAATCGGAAGCTGCTGTAAATCGTAAAGAATATCCATCGCATCTGATTTTGAGAGACGTAGCTGTCCTGCCTTTTTACTACGTGTTTTTTGGAGCAAGACATTCTCAATTTCGTACCAGAAAAGAGGTGGTACATAAAACTGTCCATTGTTTTCGAGAATATACTCAACGTCTTTTATACAGCTTGCAAACTCGTCATCACAAAAGCCACTCAAAAGATAAGCAGCCATAAAAGAAGTATCTACAACAAAGCAAGGAAACGGCTTAGTATTTTCGTCCGGCATCTTTTAGCTCCTTTATTTCTTTTGCCGTCATAGCCGTAAAACCTTCTTTTGTTCGGAGTTCAGCCATTTTTTTAGCTCGTGCGAGAATACGCTTATGAGCCGCATACGCCGCCTTGTTCTGTATTTTATTAAGCCCTTGCAAAACTGCAACCTGCTTTCCATTTTTAGAAATATTTACAACCGCTCCGTCCTGAACCTTACGCAATAGTTCTGAGAAATAAGTTTTTGCGTCAAAAGCCCCGACATCATAGACATTAGCGGCATTGGCAGCCATAGGAAAAGCCATATTAACCTCCTGAAGAAGTGGTATACTTTGAGTATAATATGAGATTTTTAGAAAGTCAACTAGTTTTTCAACCAGTTTAAATATGATTAATATCCTAAAAGAGTAAACGCTGGCCGCTATCGTTTTGGTTCCCCGAAGAATCTGCGTCGTTTTTTTGGAGAGAAGTCTTGTGAGGCAGCCCAAGATGCTCGTACGCTCGTTCGGTAACGACACGTCCCCTGGGAGTACGCTGTATAAGACCCGACTGGATAAGATACGGTTCGTAGTAGTCTTCGAGCGTGTCCATAGATTCGCCGATTGAGATTGCAAGCGTTTCCGCACCAACTGGACCGCCACCATAATTCTGGATGATTGAAAGCAATATTTCCCTATCGTAACGCTCCAAACCGAGAGAGTCGATTTCAAGCCGCTTCAGTCCATCGGCAACAATCTGGCGTGTAATGCGCCCGCTGCATGAAACCTGCGCAAAATCACGCATACGGCGCAAAATACGGTTCGCGACACGCGGCGTACCTCGCGCACAAGATGCCATAAGAAGAGCCGCATCCTCGTCAACGGCGATGTTCAGTATTCCCGCGCTTCGCTTTATAATCAGAGCAAGCTCCTCTTTTTCGTAGAAACTGAAACGCTGTACAATACCGAAACGGCTTATAAGCGGGCTTGATACCATGCCGGCTTTCGTCGTAGCGCCAACAAGCGTAAATTTCGGAATTGGGATGCGCACTGTACGCGCGGCAGCTCCCTGCCCTATAATCCAGTCAAGCTCGTAGTCTTCCATAGCGATGTAGAGCATTTCTTCAATCGCGGGTTTAAGGCGGTGAATCTCGTCTATGAAGAAGACGGTACGCTCGGTGATTGTGGAAAGGATTCCGGCAAGATCTTTCGGCTTTTCGAGCGCAGGGGCAGACGTCACCTTAAAATCGACACCCAGCTCGTGCGCCGTAATTTGGGCGAGCGTTGTTTTTCCTAGACCTGGCGGCCCTATTAAAAACAGATGATCCATATTCTCGCCACGACTACGCGCAGCTTCTATAAACACAGAAAGATTGTCTTTTACTTTAGTCTGCCCCAGAAAATCGGCAAGCAGCTGAGGGCGAAGGCTGCCTTCCCTCTCGTCATCGGTAAAATGAGCATCTGGGCGCACGATGTTGCTGCCAGAACCACCGAAGCCACCGCTGCCGAAACTTGTGCCGGCTCCCATGCCGCCCCCAAAAGGAACGCCAGGCTCACCGCCTAAGCTTCCTGTGCCGTAGTCTCCGTAACCACCTAATCCACCACTGCCGAAATTGTCTGAACTGTATGTCGCGCCTGTTTCACCAAATCTTTTATCACCTTTCATAAAGAAGCCTCACTACATTATGCCATTTCGACAATGGCGCGGCGGAAAATAATCTCTTCTTTTTCCTTATCAGTCTTTCCGGCAAAAGAAGCGTCCTTTTCAAGCGATTCCACAATTGCCGCAACTTTTTGCTCCGCAAGCGACTTGTCATACCCCATGCTCGCAAGCGAAAGAATAAGGTCGCTGTATGGCGAGTTCTGTTTTACGCCGCGCGTAACGCCAGTGTTTTCAGAAAGCGTTAGTTTTCCTTTAAGCGCAAGCATCATTTTTTGGGCTGTTTTTTTGCCGACTCCGGGAACTTTTTCAAGTCTGCCTACATCACCACCGTCAAGAACGGAAACAAGCTGGTCGGCAGAGACAGACGAAAGAATTTTCAGAGCACCTTTGGGACCTACTCCATCAACTTTAAGAAGATCAAGGAACAGCGCGCGATCCTCTGCCGAAGCAAAGCCGAAAAGCTTCATGGAGTCGTCACGATGAAGGAGCCACGTATAAACACGAGCCTGCTCACCGACATGAGGGAGTGCGTCAACGGAAGAATCAGGAGCTGAAATATCCCATTCGATGCCGTTTGTTTCAAGATAAACGGTTTGCGGGAACTTAGCGGTTATCGTACCAAAAAGACTATTGAACATGTGATTATTATATACAGTATTGCTCTCGCTGTCACCCTGACAGCGAGAGTAAGGACATAAGCAAACAATAAGTGCCAAATGTCCGTGAAAAAACCTAGATTACTGCAAAACGATGTTATCGTTCGTGAGCGATTGTTTCTTTATCGTACGGAAACGATCAGCCAAATCTTCAAGCGTAAGATGCTGTTTCTCCTCTCCGCTTATATCCATGATTATCTCACCGCCGTCCATCATCAAAAGACGATTTCCGTAATCAAGCGCCTGTTGCATATTATGCGTAATCATCATAACAGTAAGGTTGTATTCTTTTGCGAAACGTTTCGTAAGATTCATAATAAGAGCGGCATTTGACGGGTCTAGAGCTGCTGTATGCTCGTCCAAAAGCAAAAGAGCCGGTTTTGAAAGCACCGCCATTAAAAGCGTAAGAGCCTGACGCTGACCTCCTGAAAGAAGCTCAACGTTATCATTAAGGCGATCCTCAAGTCCCATTTCAAGCTGCTTGAGCTGTTCCCTAAACTCCTCGCGTTTCTTTTTATTCAAACTGATTCGTAAACCGTGCCACCCCTTTTTGCTACAAATTATCATGTTATCTTCAAGCGACATTTTTCCGGCCGTTCCAAGAAGAGGATTCTGGAAAATACGTCCGATATATGAGGCACGCTTATATTCAGCATCATTGGTTATTTCTTTTTGAGATTCAGTGCCATCTTCTTTTTTTTCATCAAGATAGATATGCCCGACCGTTGGAGTCAAAGTTCCTGCGATAATATTGTATAAAGTCGATTTTCCGGCTCCGTTCGAGCCGATTACAGTTATAAAATCGCCTTGATTTATTTTGAGATTTATGTTCTTTAACGCCGTGTTCTCATCCGGTGTACCTTCGTGAAAAGTTATTCCAACGTCTTTCAGCTCAATCATTTTACTTCTCCATTTTTTGCCGGGCGTTTCAGATGTTTTGAAAAATTTCCTTTTCCCTTAATGTTTGCGACAATCAGACAAATGATAATCAAAAGACCTGTGATAAGCTTCAAATCATTCGCAGTAAGATTGATAACATAACCGTATCGACGCGCAAGGAACATCAATCCACGGTAAATTATTGAACCAATAATAACTCGGAACGTCTGCAGACCGATTTTATTCGAACGAATAATAAATTCACCCAGCATCAAAGAAGCAAGACCGCTTACGATAACTCCAGTTCCGCTTCCAACATCGGCAAAACCGTTGTACATGCTCGCAAAAGCACCGGATAGAGCAGCAAGTCCATCTCCGACACAAACACCGATTCCTCTTACAATCTGAGTATTTACCCCCTGAGAAATGACCATCTGCTGATTTGATCCGAGCGCACCCATCGTAAGTCCTAAGTCCGTATGAAAGAATAAGTCCAGAATGAGCTTAAAAATAACAATAAAGACGACTAAGAACAGAAGGATTCCTGTTTCGCTGGGAATGGATCCGAAATGAGTTTCCGTAAATTCAATGATTTTTGAAAAAGTCGTAGGAATGCGCAAAAACGATACGTTAGCACGGTTTGACATAATTCTTAGATTGATAGAATAAAGCATCGTCATCATAAGAATACCAGCGAGCAAGTCAGGAACACGCAGCTTTGAATAAAGAAGAGTCGTGCAGAGTCCTGCAAGGCACCCACCGGCAAAAGCAAGTGTTATTCCGCATACTGGAGAAAGTCCGTGGGTAAGGCATGCCGCAAGAATACAGCCGCCCATAGGAAACGCGCCGTCTACGGTCATATCACAGAAATTCAAGGTCCTGTAGCTTATGAACAAGCCCAGAACCATAATGCTATAAATCAAACCTTCAATTAAAATTGTTTCAATCATCGTTTCATTCTCACGAAATAAAGAATAAACCACAGAAAACTTTGCAGAATTAATTATTTATATTCTATAACTGTGTTGCGTAGCTGTCAGGTCCCCTGTGTGTAAAGCATTGACGAGTGCAACGAGGAACTGGCTTTAGCACACAGGATGACAGCGAAAGCAATACAGTTATAATCCAAATATTACTATGCTGCAATGCTTCTATGTTTATTTCTGAATCAGTTTGCCGTTCTCAATGAGATAAGATGCCTGTTTCAAGTATGATTCAGGAATTGTTATTCCACAAGCCTTAGCAACATCCAAATCGAAAAGCAGATCTGAATCTTTCGGCTTTGTCATAAATCTTACAGGGATTTCTGCTGGTTTCTTTCCGTTAAGGATATCAACAACAAGCTCGCCTGTAGCGTATCCTGCTTTGTAATAGTTGAATCCAGAAGCCATAAAGCATCCGCCTTCCATAGCACCTGTAACATCGCCTGAGAAAACAGGTTTGTTTGCCTTGTTGAAAACTGAAACCAGACTTGGAAGAGCTGAGAACACTGTGTTATCAGTTGTAAGATAGATTCCGTCACAGCGGTCAACGATA
>JAEEGL012058546.1_pt1 | contig 37939 bp, 34 predicted proteins | sample 9134231 | NCBI WGS metagenome assembly JAEEGL01 (sample SAMN16246548, study PRJNA631951) | gut metagenome | biome: gut microbiome; feature: rumen; material: fiber-attached | host: Bos | place: Iran: Karaj | collected 2018-10
ATTATACCTTTTTGTTGGATTGAAAAGGTGTTTTTTGGAAAAAAAATCAACGACTTAATGTGAATAAGGCGAATGTGTGGAGGGGGGGGAGGGTCAGGGGTTTTTGCGGAGGCGGAAAGTGAATTTGCGCTGTAAGCGGTGGCGGCAGAGATATAGGATTATTCCGTAGAGGAGGACAGCGAGGATGGTGAGGAGTGCGATGAGGAGTTCGGAGAGGTGGAGCGAGTAAAGGGTGGCGAAAGTGGCGAGGATGAGCAGGGCTGGAAGGACGTAGGCGATGAAGACTGCAAGGAGTCCGTGACCAGAGTTGATGATGACGGTGACGGGTTGTCCAGGGGTGTATTGCTGCCAGTCGGGAGTGTCGATGTCGACGAGTTTGTCCTTTTTTTCGGAGAAGCTACAGTGGGCGTGTGCTTCGCAGGAGGCGCAGGCACTGAGTACTTGCATTTTGACTTGAACTTTGCCGTTGGCAGAGTTGACGACGGTACCGTCGTGGGTGGCTATTGTCTCCATGATTTGGGTGCTTTTTTACAGTTTTTGACGCATTTGCCTTCAGTGTTCATTTTGTGGATTTCGCCTCGGTAGATTACCTCAGCGCGTCCCCATTCGAAGGGCGAAGCAATATCGAAGGTGGGAGGGATAAAGAAGTCGCCTTTGGTGTCGATGTAGCCCCAAAGTCCGACATGGACGGGAGCGAGTCCGTCGGCGAAGTGGTAGGCATCGTCGAAGCAGGGGTAGATGAGAAAGTGACCTTCGAGGTCGACAAATCCGTATTGCCCGAGTTTTTCAATAAGAGCGAGGCCCTCGTGGTAGATGTAGAGTTGGCTGCGGAAGCCACTATTGTCGTATTCGATGGGGAGGATGGTGCGTCCTTGGCGGTCGATGATACCCCATTTGTTGTTGATGGAAACGTAGGTGCGACCTTCTTTAAACAGCCCAGCTTGGTCGTATTGGCAGGGGATGATTTCTTTGCCTTTCTCGTCGAGGAAGCCGAATTTGCCGTTTCGGGAGACGAGGATGCGATCTTCGGTTTTGCCTTCAAGAGAAGTGTAGATAGGTTTGGTGAGTTGGCGGAATTTGCTGTTGTAGAGTGCGAGACCGTCATCGTCGCCGGCGAAGAAGAGTCCTTCGAAAACAGGAGTGAGGATTTCAAATTTGATAGGGAATACTTCGCGTCCAGTGCGGTCGATCATACCGTAGCGGTCGTAGTTTTTAACAACGGCGAAGCCTTCGCTATAGGGTAGAGCATATTCGAAGGTAGGAGGGATGACGATGTTGCCGTCGTGGTCGATGAAGCCGTAGCCTACAAAGGTGCTGTCGACGTCGATGGCTACAACGGCGGTGCCTTCGCTATAGGAGGAAGCTGCTCGATAGACGAAAGGGACACGTTGCCGGCCGGTGGTGTCGAAGAAGCCGTATAGGCTGTCTTGCTGGACGAGAATCATGCCGTCGGTGGGGTAGTTGACATCGGTGTAGAGGCAGGGGATGATTTCGTTGCCATTGCGGTCGATGAGGCCGCATTGGTTGTAGTCGAGGTAGACCTTGCAGTAGTTGCCGTGGAATTTGTCGACAAAGCGGTATTTGTTTGGTACGATGACGGAGCCGTCTTCCCGTTTGAAACCGAAGAGTTCGCCTTGCTGGGTAGTCTGAATGCCGTTGACAAAGACGAGTTCACAGCCACAGGATTCGTCGTCGACGTATTGGACAGTGTCTTGCGCAGCGAGGAGGGATGGCAGGGCAAGACAGAGGATGAAAAGTAACAGTATTTTTTTCATGGGTGGGTTTGTTTTTTATGTTTAATGGTTAAAGGTGGGTTCTATTTATTTGTTTTCATTGTCGCGTTCCTTGGGCGTAGGTATCTTGTTGGTGTTAATTGTCGCTCAGTGCATACGGATTGTACGGTATTATTCATGTCTCACCCCTTCGGGTGATTAATTGAAATCTTCTAAATAGTGGTGACATCCGAGACGGGGAGCCAGCCGGTGTTGCCGTCGGCGATGCGGACTTTGTGCCATTGGCCTAGGGTTTCATCGATTTGGACTTTGGCTCCTTCGTGGAGGATGAGTTTGTCGATGCTGTTGGGTTCGGGCGAACTCTTGACAACAACCATGGGTGTGGTGACGATGGCTTGGTTGTGCCTGTTGAAGCGAATGCTTGATGAGATGGCGCAGGCGAGGCATAGGATGAGGAGGAGTGTGGTGACGGAACCTGCAATGAGAGAGCCTTTACGCCAACGGTAGTCGCTGCTGAGGACGAACAGGGCGGTGATGGCACCGAGTAGAGCGAGAAGGCAGAGGAAGAGGATGCGCCAGCCGGTAGGGCTGAACCAAGAGACGACTTTGTGAGCCCACTGGGCGAGGAAGATTTCGGGGAGGGGAGGAATTTCTTCTTCGGTTTTGCTGTTGGCGAGGTCGAGGTTTTGGCGGGCGTCGCGGAAGTTGGGTTTGAGACGGAGGGCACGCTCGTAGTTGAGGATAGCGAGTCCGTATTCGTCGAGGCGGTAGTGCGCGTTGCCGAGGTTGTAGTAGAGGTCGGCAGACTGGTAGCCGGCGTTGAGGACTGCGTTGTAACAGTCAACGGCTTCGGCGAAGTGGCCTTGGGAGTAGGCGTTGTTGGCGCGGAGCATAAGCTCTTGCGGAGTTTGGGCCGAGACACTGATTGCGGTGAGTATGAGGATTGCGGCGAGTATTTTCTTCATGGTGCGGTGTGTGTTAAATCATGACTATCATTTGAAGAGCTTCGTTGTATATTTCCTGTTTGCGGGAGGCAGCATCGCCAGGAGCGAAACGAGCGAAGTCGACTTTTTGCAGCGTTTGGAGGATGCGTTGTTGTTGCTCTTCGGGTACTTGCTTTTCGGAGAGGCAGTCGCGGACGGTGTCGCTGCTGAGGCGAGAGAGCTGGATGTTGTATTTGTCGGCGAGGCAGCCCCAAATGGCTTTGTAGATTTCTTCGTAGAAGCGGTTGTCGTCGCCGGTGTAGAGGTAGGCGGCAGCCGTCTTGAGACGTTTGCGGGCCATTTTTGTGGCGCGTCGCAATCGCATGCCAGCGATGTCCTGCAGTTGGGCTTGACGTCGGCGTCCGATGATGATGGCGGCGGCGGTGGCGGCGACGATGAGGAGCAGGGTGAGCCAGAACCACCAGGGGAAGACATCCTTTCGGTTGGTTGGGAAGAGACGGCCAGGGTTTGTCTGGATGTAGTTGATGTCGCTGTTGAGGAGTTTGACTTCGTTCTTGGTACTGGTAACGCTTTTCATTGAGTTGGGGTCGCCTTTGTCGATATGGACGGGAATGGCGGGGAGTTTCTTGGTGACGTAGCGTCCAGTGTTGGGGTCGAAGAAGACAAAGGTGACGGCAGGGATTTCGTAGTCGCCATGGTTGCGTGGGATGAGAATCCATTCGAAGGTACGGCTTCCACTGATGCCGTTGTTGTTGCGGGTGATGTGGTCGTTGATTTGGGGGTCGTATGCTTCGAAGACTTTGGGGAAGTTGATGTTGGGAGCATCGATGAGCATCAGGTTGCCTGCACCGCTGATGGTGAGGCGGTAGGTGATGGCTTCGTTGGCGCGGACTTGGCGGGTGTCGGTTTCAGCCTTAATGGAGAAGTTGCCGACTGCACCGTTGAAACCTTCGGGTGCATTGGGAAGGGGTTTGACGCGGACATTGATGCTGTTGGTGCGGAGATGTTTTTCAACGGCCTGCGTGGGGTTGAAGAAGGGGTCGTCGAAGAGATCCCAAATGGAGCCTGTACGTTGACGCTGGCGTTGGACGAGCGCGAGGACGTCGAGGTCGAGAGGTTCGATGGTGAGTTTGCCACTCTCTTGGGCGAAGAGGGCTCCGCGGCGGATTTCAGCGACCATGTAGCGACGGCCGTCGACGGTTTCTTCGTATTGGTGGATGTTGCCGTCTTTGGTGAGGTCTTCGCTCCAGAAGCCTTTGTTGCCGGGTAGTTTATCGATTTGGTACTGGCTGAGGGAGATTTGGGTATATATCTTATAGGTAATGATGACTTGCTCGCCTTGGTAAGGGTTGTTTTTGCTGATGCTTGCGCGGGCGAATAGGGATTTGCTGTCGATGTTGGAAGATTGAGCGGGTTGCTGGGCGGACTGACGGTTGGAGCGGGAGCCGCCATAGGCGTTTTGCTGCTGGTTGTTGGGATTGCTCTTTTCAACGGTGATAGTGAATCCGGGGCAGGTTATTTTTTTGCCGTCGACGCTACAGCTGGCGCCACCGATGTTGAATGTGCCTTCTACGTCGGCCAACAGGATATAGGTGAACCCCGTAGTGGTGGATTGGGACATCTGTCCGTTGACGATTGAGACACTGCGTTGGGTGGAGGCATTAGGTCCGGAGAGGACAGACAAGCCCTTGAATGAGGGACCGCGGAAATCGCTGGCGCGGTCGTTGACTTCATAGCGGACTTCGAAGCGACGGCCTTGTTCTACACGTCCAGGAGCGCGGACGGTGAGTTCCTGGGCTGATGCGCCGAGGATGAGTGCAAGGAATAGGAGGGATATGTATATACGTTTCATAATCGCGGTGTGTGTTGCTGTTACCAGTCTTTTTCAATGGAGCGGGGAGCAGCCACTTCTACTTTTTTGGCGTTCTCCTTCATGGTGTTCTTTTCGTTGTTTTTGACGGCTTCGAGCAGACGTTCAGCGTCTTGCTTTTTTTGTTGCTGTTGCCTTTTCTGTTGCTTTTGTTGCTGGCGGTCTTGTTGGTTTTGCTGCTGATTCTGGTTTTGTTGTTGCTGTTGTTTGTTTTGTTGCTGCTGTTGGTCTTTCTGATTGTCTTGCCCGTTGTTGCCTTGCTGGTTTTGATCCTTGTTTTTGTCCTTGTTTTGGTCTTTGTTGTCTTGGTTTTGTCCACCGCCTTGTTGCTGCTGTTGCTGTTGGGCTTGCTGAAGCATTTTCTTGGCGTAGGAGAGGTTGTAGCGGGTGTCGTCGTTCTTGGGAGCGAGTTTAAGGGCTTCTTGATAGTCGTTGACGGCTTGCTGGAATTGCTGCATGCCTTCGGCACGGTTTTCTTTTTGGAGACCGGCTTTAAGGTAGCTGTTGCCGCGGTTGTGAAGAATGCGGCTGCGTTCTTTGTCGGAGAGGCCTGGCTGAGCGAGGGCTTTGTCGAAGTGGTTGATGGCTTCGTTGTATTTCTGTTGACGGTAGAGTGTGTTGCCGAGATTATATTGAGCCCGGTAAGCGTTGCTGTCTTGGTGGAGTGCACGGAGGTAGTTGACTTCGGCACGGTCGTATTTCTGGGCTTTGTATTCGCGGTTGCCTTTGCGGGTTTCTTTCCGGACGGTGCTGTTCTGCGCGGAGAGAAGAACGGGCAGGGCGGCGGCAAGGACAAGTATCAGGAATGATTTGAAGGATTTCATGGGATAGAAGAATTATAGCGTTTTATGTCGGTTAAGAAGGTTGTCGATGTTGAATTTTCTGTTTCTGCGCTCGAAGATGAATAGTTCGGCGAGGAGACAGACTATAGCCGCGGCTAGGGGGTATTGGTAGCGGCTTTCGTATTCGGAGAACATGGCTTCGCCGTAGTGGTCTTTCTCAAGACCTTCGATGAGGCTGACGATTTCCTGGACACCGGAATTGATGTTGTTGGCACGGACATAGACACCTTTGCCAGCGTGGGCGATGGAGGTGAGGGTGGCTTCGTCGAGATGGGTGGTGACGGTGTTGCCGCTGTTGTCTCGTTTGTAACCTACACGTTGGCCGTTGCGGTATTCGGGGATTGGGGTTCCTTCGGTAAGGCCCATGCCGATGGTGCAGACGAGAATGCCTTCGGAGGCAGCTTTGCGGGCGGCGGCTTCGGCATCGTCTTCGAAGTTTTCACCATCGGAAATAACGATGATTGCCCGGCCTTGATTTTTGACCCATTCACGGTCGGGGTCGCCATAGCCGAAGGTTTCCATACCTTTCTCGATGGCGTCGCCGATGGCAGTGCCTTGAGCACTGATCAGGCTGCAGTCGATTTGGTCGAGGAAAAGTTTTACGGCACTGTAGTCGTTAGTCAAGGGCATTTGAACGTAGCTGCTACCGGCAAAGACGACGAGGGAGATGCGGTCGCTGCCAAGCGAAGAAAGAAGGTTGTTGATGGTGCGCTTGCTACGTTCGAGACGGTTGGGCTGGATGTCCTCAGCCATCATGCTGTTGGATATGTCGAGGCAGATGGCGATGTCGCTGCCGATGCGTTCACCTTTTACCATTTTGCTACCCTCTTGGGGGTTGGCGAGAGCAAGGATGAGGAAGGCGGAGGCAAGCATGATGAGGCCGTATTTCACAGCGGGACGCCAGCGGGAGGCGTCGGGGATGAGACGGCCGAACATGCTGTGGTCGGCAAATTGTTCAAGCCGACGTTTGTTGCGGATAGAGAGCCATATCCAGAGTCCCACTCCAAGCGGGATGAGGAGCAGGAACCATAATATTTGAGGATGTTCGAAGTGTATCACGGATGTTTTGATGTTTGTTTAGAAAAATGGTCAAGGGGTGCTGCGGAAATAGAAAAGGCCAAGCACGATTTCGAGCAAGAGTGCTATGGCAGCAATGACGAGCCAGATTTGATATTCGTCTTTTGTCTGGGCATACTGAGTGACGTCGATTTTGCTCTTTTCCATCTCGTCGATTTGTTTGAAAATATGCTGCAGCGATTTTTTGTTGGTGGCGCGGAAATATTGTCCGTCGACGGTGGATTGAGCCATCTGGGTAAGCAGATTCTCGTCCAGTTCGACAGGGACGTTCTGGTAGTGTATACGCCCATACGGGTCGCGCATGGGGTAGGGGGCCATGCCTTGGGTGCCGACACCTATGGTGTAAAGCCTGATGTTATAGAGTGCGGCAATCTCGGCGGCGCTTTGTGGGTCGACGGCGCCTTGGTTGTTGATACCATCGGTGAGGAGGATGATTACTTTGCTCTTAGCCTGGCTGTCCTTGATGCGGTTGATGGCGGTGGCGAGACCGTCGCCGAGGGCGGTGCCGTCTTTTATCATGCCGCTTTTCAGCGTGGAGAGTTGTTTAAGGAGCACGTTGTGGTCGATGGTGAGGGGCACCTGAGTGAATGCCTCGCCGGAGAATACCACAAGACCCATGCGGTCGTTTTTGCGGCCCTCGATGAAGTCGGAAGCGACATTTTTGGCTGCTTCGAGTCTGTTGGGTCGGAAGTCTTCGGCGAGCATGCTTCCGCTGACATCGATGGCCAGCACGATGTCAATGCCTTCCACCTTCATTTCCTGACGGCTGAGCATGCTTTGCGGGCGGGCAAGGGCGATGACCAGTGCGCCAACGGCTATCATGCGGAGAATGAACAGCAGGGGATAAGCCCGTTGGCGGAACGTAGGACGGACACCTTTGAACAGGTTGATGCTTGAGAATTGTAGCGCGGGCTTCTGTTTGCGGTATCGCATGATATACCATACCACCATGAGCGGTATGACAAGCAGCAACAGCAGCAGAAGCGGATGTGCGAAAGTTATGTTATTCATGATGGAATATTTTCAGATTCGGGAGTTTCGGTTTGACGGGAGATTTCGGCAGTGGTTTTTACAAAGCGTTGAGCTTGGTCCAGAGCCAGGTCGTGCTGGTAGGGTTGCGGCATAGACTTTGCAAATTTCACCATATCGGCGGCATTGAGAATCTGGCTCAGTATCGAGGAAGTGTCTTCGTTGCAGACTGGAGCACTTTTGAACGCCTCGAGGGTCTGCCCGGTGGTCATTTCGGTTGATTGGATGCCGTATGATTCTTCGAGGTAGACGCGGACGCTGTCGGTGAGTTCGGTATAGTATTCTTTTACCATACCTTTTTGCCAGAGACCTTGTCGCCTCAGTGCCTCGAGACGTTCCAGGGCGCGGGTGTCGGGAGGAAGGGGAGGCGTTTTGGGCAGGCTGATAAGTGGCTTGCGTTTCTTGATTCGTACCACTATCAATACGGCGGCTGCCACTAATGCCCAGAACAACCAGAAGAATAATATAGTCCGTGCAATTTCGCCGAAAGTGTACGGTTGGTTCATGATGTCGGCGATGTCGCGGATTTCGGTAGAGGTGGTATCCACATTCGCCACATCGTTTACCTTAAGCAGCAGGGAGTCGGAACCAATGTGCAGCCAATGCTCGCCGGGTTCGAAACTGGTGAGGGCAGTATATAGGGTGCCATTGGAGGTGTCCATCCACTGCCTTACAGCCACGATGCCATCGGTCGAAAGGTCGTCAAGTGAGGGGTAAAGGGGAGTTTTCTCTATGGCCAACACCGTCTGGTCGCCCAGCATAATCTCTTTGCTGTCTATCTTGTAATGATAGGCTATCTTCCCTGTTTGGGAGAGGTCTGGTTCAGCGTCGGTGGTTGGTTGCGGGGTAGCTGCAGTCCGTTGTGCCGTACAGGGGGCGGAAACTGCAGCACATATCAGAAGCAGAAGGAAAAATCTTTTCATGTTATCCAAAACCATTGCAGCTCGCATTCTTTTGAAATTAATGATTCTAACGTATGCCGTCCGAGCGGCGTTCAAACAACTTTCTCAGTTCCTTAACATAATCCTCGCCGGTGTAGAGAACCGTGCGGTCGATGCCATATCTGCGCAGCGATTCTTCCACCTCGTTGACATGTGCCGAATAACGTGCGGCGACCTCTCTGCGGATGGAGGGGTCGGCGGTGTCTACCCACAGGGTGTTTCCGCTTTCGGGGTCGTAGAACTTGGCGAGTCCGAGGTCAGGCAGTTTGGCTTCGCGTTCATCGGCAATACGGATAGCGACCAGGTCGTGTTTTCCGGAGGCTATCTTCAGTGCGTCGGTATAGTTGGTGTCGAAAAAGTCGCTGAGCAGGAAGGCCGTACAGCGTTTTTTGATAACGTTTGAGAAGTATCTGAGTGCAACCGAAAGGTCGGTGCCGTCGGATTCAGGATGGAAAGTGATAAGTTCGCGGATGATGCGGAGAATGTGGCTGCTTCCTTTCTTAGGGGGAATAAACCGTTCAATCCTATCGCTGAACATAATCATACCGACCTTGTCGTTGTTCTGGATGGCACTGAAAGCCAAAGTGGCGGCCACTTCGGCCAACAGTTCCTCTTTGAATTGGTGGTGGGTGCCAAAACGGTTGGAGCCGCTCACGTCTACCAATAGCATGACGGTGAGTTCGCGTTCCTCTTCGAACACCTTCACATACGGATGATGCAGCCTTGCCGTGACGTTCCAGTCAATACTGCGTACATCGTCGCCGTACTGGTACTCGCGAACCTCGCTGAAGGCCATACCGCGACCTTTGAAGGCACTGTGATACTCGCCCGAGAACAACTGTCGTGAGAGTCCTCGTGCTTTTATCTCGATTTTGCGTACTTTCTTTATAATATCATTATTCTGTTCCATATAATCACCTGTGGATGATGAGTTCCTTAATCGGGGGGAGGAGCCTCCCGTGCATTTAATTTCTTAAATTACTTATTAAGGTACATCTACACGGTTCAGAATCTCATTCACGATTTCCTCGCTGGTTACGTTCTCGGCTTCGGCTTCGTAGGTCAGTCCAATACGGTGGCGCAACACATCCATTGCCATGGCTCTGACATCTTCAGGAATAACATATCCGCGGCGGCGCATAAAAGCGTATGCTTTCGATGCAAGTGCCAGGTTGATGCTTCCACGGGGAGAGGCGCCGTAACCGATAAAACCCTTCAGCCGTTCCAGGCCGTACTGCTCAGGGAAACGTGTAGCAAAGATGATTTCGGTGATGTAGTTCTCGATTTTTTCGTCCATGTATACCTCGCGCACCAGGTTGCGGGCTTTGATGATGTCGGCAGGGGTCAGAATGGGGCGTTGTTTGGCGGCGGGACTGCCCATCTGTTGGTGCAGAATCATCCGTTCTTCATCCTTTTGTGGATAGGTGATGACGACCTTCAGCATGAAACGGTCTACCTGAGCCTCGGGGAGAGGATAAGTACCTTCCTGTTCTATGGGGTTCTGTGTTGCCATAACCAAGAAAGGTTCGTCAAGGCTATAAGTATTCTCACCGATAGTTACCTGCCGTTCCTGCATGGCTTCCAGAAGTGCGCTCTGGACCTTTGCGGGAGCTCTGTTGATTTCATCGGCGAGGATGAAATTGGAAAAGATAGGTCCTTTCTTCACGTTGAAGGACTCTGTTTTCTGACTGTAAATCATAGTGCCCAGCAAGTCGGCGGGCAGCAAGTCGGGAGTGAACTGTATACGACTGAATTTTGCATCTATAGCATTGGCAAGGGAAGTGATGGTAAGCGTTTTTGCCAAGCCCGGCACACCTTCGAGCAGAATATGCCCATTGCTCAGTAAACCAATCATCAAACTTTCAATCATGTGCTTCTGCCCTATAATATTCTTTCGAAGTTCAAGGGTCAGTGCATCCACAAAAGCGCTCTCGTTCGCGATGCGCTCATTCAATTCTTGAATATTGACAAAACTTTCCATATAATTTTAATTGTTTCAATACATTTTATTTTTTATTGTTCCCGCGAGGGTGCATGCACCATTCTGGATAGGATTCGGAAGACGTAACGCAGCGGCCTCCATTGGTAGTATGCCCTTCGTTTTTTTTCGCTTTGATAACGCCATCCCTTTTTTTTTATTGCTAAAAGTACACTTTTTTTGTTTTTTTAGCATGAAAACCTCGCTATTATAGAAAAAAAATGTATCTTTGCTAATTAAAATACTACAACGAAAATTGAATATCTAATTAAATATTAAAATCTTATGAAAAGTAGAAAAGTACTTCTCGGCTTGATTGTGGGCTGCTTTGTCTGCCTTGCAGGCACAGCTACCGCCCAAAAAGCGAATTTTGAAAGCAACAAACTGGTTGAAATCGGTCCCGACAATATCGGTGGACGTGTGACCTCCATTGTGGCCTACAGCAACGATACTTCCAGTGTGCTCTATGCCGGTGCTGCCACTGGTGGTTTATATACCCGTACCGATAAATCCCAAGACATTTGGCAGTATCTTCCCTGCTATGTCGACGGCAAAGAACTCACCCTTCCCATCAGCAGCATGCTCAAGATTAACGACAGTATCATTCTTGTTGCCACCGGTGAGAGCTACTATAACAAAGGAAACAAACTGAACAAAATGGCTGCTTTAGGCCGCGGCATGTTCCTTTTTAACCGCAATGACGGCAATCCCCAAACTCGTTTCACCCGCATCAGTGTCACCAACCCTGGTACCAACCTCGATGCTGATTTCGCCTCCGTCAACCACATGTCCATGATGACTGCCGGTGGTGTCAATTATGTCTACGTGGCTACTCCGAAAGGACTTTTCCGTTGGCGCATCACCCAGATGAGCGACTGGAACAGTGCCCCCACCAAAATCTTCTCCGAAGAAGTTCGTTCGATTGTCGTTTCCAAACAGTACAACCGTGCTTTCTTCACCAGCAAGGGCAACCTTTACAAAATTAGCGATGTTATCAACTCCTCAGCTATTGTCAATATCACCAGCAGTTGTGCCGGCTTTGGCAGTAACACTGCCAGCATCGACCTCGCCATTGCTCCTGGTCACGAAGAATTGCTCTATGCTATGGCCTCCGATGCCAATGGTATGCTGATAGGACTTTACCTCACCAAAAACACCAACAACTGGATTCTCCTTTCTTCTCCCACTGTGCTTCCCTTCAACAGCGTATCCACTGCCAAGACCAGCGGTGCTATTGCCGTCAGCCCTGTAGACTCTTCCCGCGTTTATATGGGCGGCTCCACTTTCTGGATGGGTAAAGGCTATGTCCAGAACGCTCCTTATCAATGGACCATTTCCTCTTCCAACGAAGTTCAGCTTAACTTTGGCGACTACATGTCCTATGTTTTCTCCAACACCCGCTTCCTCCACTCCGGTATCCATGACATCGTCCCCATCGTCTATTGGAATCCTGCCACCCTTTCTTTCACTGAGGAATATGTGATTGCCACCGATGGAGGTGTCTTCTTGGCCAAGACAGCTTCCAACGGCAACATCATCCGTTTTGAGAACTACAGCCGTGGTCTTAACACCGTTCAGATTAACAGCCTTGCTGTAAGCCCCGACGGTTCTATCATCAGTGGTGCCAACAGCAACGCTTGCCCCTACATCGAAGCCCGTGTTGAGCACGACAGCGGTTTCAACGATAACACTTGGTACGACCACTCTGGTTCCAACACCAACCACATGGCCAACATCATTTGGAAGGGTGATGGTGGTGCAGTTGCCACTTCACGCTTCACCCAGTATCAGCCCATTTCCCGCCGTCCCATCTTCGTCTCCTCTTCCAATGGCTCTATTGGCCGTTCCTATGGCGACTACTCCAACTACACCAACACCCAGACCTGGACCAGCGACCAGGCTTTCATGTCCGACCAGATTGAAGGCGGTCCCGCCATTGGCCAGATTTACCTCTGGGAAACTGACCACAACACTTACACCAACGACAGCATGAGATTCGTCATCGATACCCTTAGCTATATCCGTCGTAACGGTCAGCGCTTTGACCTCTCTCAGAACTTCCGCGTTCACGCTGGTGACTCCATCGTTGTTCTCGACCCCGCTCATGCACACTATCCCTTCTATCATGTTTTCGACCACAATTTCGTAGTCCGTGAAGAGATGGTTCACACCGTTCCCCAGCCCTACCTCAGCCGTTTGCTTGCCGTTACCGTTGAGAACGACATGCCCCGCAACACCAATGTTTCCTACTGCTGGTTCCCCACCGACTTCCGCAAGGTTTTCGAAAACTCCAACGAGACTCGTTTCTGGAGCCACATCTATGGTGTCAACGGTGCTCTTGAGCCCACCCTCTTTGTCCGTTACACCGCCATGTCACAAGACGGTGACTGCGCCTTTATTGTTGTTGAAAATACCGACCGCGACCAGTCCTATGTTGTCCGTGTCCGTGGCTTGAACAATATCGACTACAGCCAGAATATCTCCACCATTCGTGATGCTTCCAACTACAAAATCAGCAATCGTGTCACTGATATCGACACTCTGATGGCATCCGACACCAGCCGCTTCTTCGCGCGCCGCATCTCTTCCATCGTTGTTGACCAGCGTCCTGGCGTGGATGGTATTGTCCTTACCTTCGACGGTTATGGCAAAACCGGTGCCAACATGGTATATATAAGCAACGCCTCTGCCGAAAATTACCGTATCAGCGACATCTCTGTCCCCGCTTCCATGCCTGTTTACAGTGCACTTGTTGAATACACCACTGGTGCCATTTTTGCCGGTACTGAGGACGGTGTCTTCAAAGCCAATAGCGTCAACGCTCCCAGTTGGACCGAATACGGCGATTTCCGCGGTGTCCCCGTTACCTCTATGTATCAGGTAACCTGCGACCTCCCCATGATTAAATACGTTGATCATGACGGTGTCAGCGAGGAACTCTATGTCTTCCCCCGCACCAAATGGAGCAAAGCCATTTATTTTGGCACCTATGGCCGTGGTATCTTCATGGACAGCACCTATGTCACCGACCACACCAACGAGATTGTAACCCCAGATGTCTATCTTGACATCCCCACCGTCTCTTCCGTCAGCGACAACAGCGTTCGCTTCTATCCCAACCCTGCTGTTGACCGTGCCACCATGGAAATCAATGTTGGCAAAGCTGGCAAAGCCAGTGTTGTCATCTATGACCTCAGCGGTAAAGTAGTCTATCGTGAAAACCTCGGTAGCCTCTCCGAAGGTCCCCATACCCGCACCGTTGACTGCCAGTCCTTGCCCCACGGCATGTACTTGGTCAATGTTGTAATCGGAAGCCAGAAAGCCACTTCGAAATTAGTTGTAAGATAACAATAATTAGATAAGAAAAGAGGTACTGGCACTCTCAGTACCTCTTTTTTATATTCATTCATTATTTATTTACTCGATGCAAACAAATCTTGTACAAGAACTCCAATGGCGCGGCATGATTCACGACATTATGCCGGGCACAGAAGAACAATTAAACAAAGAGGTAACCACAGCATACGTCGGCATAGACCCTACCGCTGACTCACTCCATATCGGCCATTTGGTCAGTATTATGCTTCTCAAACACCTCCAGATGGCAGGCCACAAGCCCCTTGCCGTTGTCGGTGGTGCAACAGGCATGATAGGTGACCCCTCGTTCAAAGCCGCCGAGCGCAAACTCCTCACCGTCGACGAAGTCCAGCACAACGTTAGTTGCATCCGTCAGCAGCTTTCCAAGTTCCTTGATTTCGACAACCCTGTCAACGGGGCAGAGATATGTAACAACTATGACTGGATGAAGGACTATCTCTTCCTCGACTTCATTCGTGATGTGGGCAAGCATATCACCGTCAACTATATGATGACCAAAGACTCCGTCAAGAAACGTCTTGAGACGGGGCTCTCCTTTACCGAGTTCAGCTACCAGCTGCTCCAGGCCTACGACTACCTTGTTCTGTATCGCACCAAGGGATGCCGTCTGCAAATGGGCGGCTCCGACCAATGGGGTAACATCACCACTGGCACCGAGCTTATTCGTCGTATGGAAGGTGGCGATGCCTTTGCACTTACCTGCCCGCTTATCACCAAAGCCGACGGCACGAAGTTTGGCAAGACCGAGGGTGGCAACGTTTGGCTTGACCCTGCTAAGACCAGTCCCTACAAGTTTTATCAGTTCTGGCTTAATTGCTCCGATGTAGATGCTGCAAGATATATACGTATCTTCACGCTTCTGAGTCGCGAGGAAATAGAAGAATGCGAGCGTCAGGCTGCTGAGGCTCCCGAGAAGCGCATCCTGCAAAGAGCGTTGGCCAAAGACATCACCTGCCGGGTTCACTCGCAACATGATTATGACATGGCGGTGTCGGCTTCCGAGCTGCTGTTTGGCAAAGGTACTACCGAGCAACTGAATAGTCTTGACCGCGACCTTATGCTTACTGTTTTCGAAGGAGTGCCGCAGTTCGGCGTTTCCCGTGCTACAATCGAGAGCGGCGTCTCGCTTATTGATTTGGCTGCTGAGACAGGAATGTTCGCTTCCAAAGGCGAAATCCGTCGCGAGCTGAAACAGAACTCCATCTCCGTAAACAAAGTGAAAGTAGGTGAAGATTGCCGCCTCACCGCCTCCGACATTCTCTCGTGTGGGAGCATCCTCATTCAGAAAGGCAAGAAATCCTATTACCTGTTAAATGTAGAATAGGCTTATTTTATAATAAGGAAAAGGAGGGACGCCTTGTGTAGGAGTCCCTCCTTTTTTTGCAAGTTATTGCATAGTCTAAGTCGGAATTTAAAAGTAACACTGTCGTCTTTTCTGACTTTTTCGATTTGTTGTAGGTAGTGATGTCGTATGTTTTGGTTCCTTTGTGTCTTATTGAGCTCCCATTTTGTTGGATTGAACTGCTTTTTATATCACTTAATCCTTTATAAAAATTAATAATTGTAGTCAATGAAAGACCAAAATAGTATATTTTTAGAACCTTTTAATAAAAAATCAAGCATGCCAATCTGTTGATTATTGCAAATTTACGGATTTGGCCTTATCTTGAAAGGCATTAGTATTGAAAAAATTGTGTATATTTGCAAATTGAATTCGGCGCGAGTTATGCCGAGATGCAATAAAAAGCATTTGTACAGGTCCGCCTATTGAAGTTCGCCAAAATTTTAATCTAAGGACGTTGATACTGATGCCTTTTCTGCTTTGCCTTTATGTATGGTCTTTTGACTGCTGCATATCGGGGGCATAGGATAAGGTTTAAATCAGTTTTACTTAGATGAGGTGTTTGGCGATACCTAATAGGCGTAGAACTGAGCAACACGAGTTCTATGCTTTTTTGTTTGTAGTAATAACGCCAACTACTGAGAACTCAAGGAGGCACAATAAATGGGAAACGACATAATATAACATGGCAATACTAAAAGATAAACAGGAGGTTGACAAATATACTGTTCTGTCTTTTATTAAAGAGGGACAGTATAACGAGTCGTATTGTGTTCAGGATTCACAAGGAGTGCCATTTTTTTTGAAGATATATGATCCTAAGAAGGTGCCTAATGAAATTTTGAGTTCGGATTCCATTATTACTGAAATTGATTATTGCGAAAAAATATCACATCGCAATGTTATTAGTTATGTAGAGAAAGGTGTGATCCACCAAGATGGAAATGACTTTCCTTATCTTGTGACAAAATTCATTAATGGAAATCTTATAGCGGACCCATTGGATAAGGGGCGTATCTTTTCTGTAGAGATGGCGTTGGAAATAGTCAAGCATGCTCTAAAAGGATTGAGCCATATCCACTCTATGGGGCTTGTGCATAATGATATTACACCGAGGAATATCATGTACTATCCCAAAGATCTTTCTTCGACCGCACTTATTGACCTAGGTCATGTATCGGAACATTGTCATGGTGAATTACATTTTGAGACATCGGATTTGACGCCATTCTATAGGGCTCCAGAAACATACGATTCTGTATTTGACAATCGGTCTGATATTTATTCCATTGCAGCAGTATTGTATGCAATGTTGTTTGGGAAGGCTCCTTGGTATATTGAATTAAAAGAAAGTGATACTTTGGATTCGCACCGGATGGCAGAATTGATGTCAGGTAGGCTTTCTTTTGCAGGTGGACTTGATAAATGTCCGTCATGGCTATCATCCGTTTTGAAGGTGTGTTTGTCTGTTGACCCGGATTGCAGAATACAAACAGCAGATGAACTATTCAAGGCTCTGGAAGAAGAACAATGCCCAAGGGTGGAATCAGCACCTGTAAAGACTGGATATGTGCCTGTATCAACCAAAAAACAAGATGGACGATATGGCCTCTCCAAGAAAAAAGGTAATGGATTTGCTGATGTAGCTGGGATGGATGATGTTAAAGCAATGCTTCAACAGAAAGTATTGTTTGTTATCAAAAATCCCGAGAAGGCGCAAAAGTATAAACTTACCCCGCCCAATGGAATGCTGTTATACGGCCCTCCAGGATGCGGGAAAACCTTTTTCGCTGAGAAGTTTGCGGAAGAGGCGTCGTTAAATTATATCACAATAAAAGGGTCTGATGTTGGGAGTACGTACATTCATGGCTCACAGGAAAAGATATCACAACTTTTTTCGGAAGCAGAGGCTCATGCGCCGTCCGTTATTTGTTTTGATGAATTTGATGCGATGGTACCCAAACGGTCTTCAAATGAGGCTAGTACTCTTATGAACCCTGAGGTAAATGAGTTTTTGAGCCAAATGAACAACTGCTCTCAACGTGGCATTTTTGTTATAGGAACAACGAATAACAAGGAATTGATAGATCCTGCAGTCTTAAGAACAGGCAGAATGGATATTCTTGTTGAAATTTGCCCTCCAGACAAAGCTACAAGAAAGAAGATGTTTGATTTGTATTTGAAAGACCGTCCATGTGTTGGGATAGACACTGATGTTCTATCGGAGAAAACAGAAAACTATTCGTCAAGTGACATTGCATTCATTGTGAATGATGCGGCATTGGTCGCTGCATTTAAAGATGCTCCTATTGACCAGGCTACATTGGAAGAATCCATTAACAAGAAACCCTCATCTCTTTCGGGAGGTGCTAATCAGGCTCCCCGTCGAAAAATTGGATTTTGACCATAATAATGTGGAAGAATGGAACTAACAGAAGGCGCACAAATAAAACTGCTGAATGGCAAAACTTGCACGGTTGATAAAGAATTGGGCAGGGGCGGGCAAGGTATAGTGTATCTTGTGGATTATTGTGGTGGAGATTATGCTCTTAAATGGTATACCAGAGACTATTCGGGAGACTTCTATGAAAATCTAAAAAACAATGCTGCTGCAGGGACTCCAAGCAAGTCATTCTTATGGCCATTGGCAATAACGGAAAAGCAATTCGGTAGCTTCGGATACGTGATGCGGTTGAGACCTCGGGGATACCGTGAGTTTGGCGAGTTTATGCTGGCAAAAACCAGGTTCTCTTCAATGTCGGCGAATATTAATGCCGCAATTAATATCTGTGATGCTTTTCAGAAGTTACATATCCAGGGATTAAGTTATCAAGATATGAATGATGGTAACTTCTTTATCAATCCTCGGAACGGTGATGTTCTTATCTGTGACAATGATAATGTTGCGCCAGATAGAACCAATTTGGGGATTATAGGCAAGGCAGGATATTTGGCTCCGGAAATTGTGGATAAGAAAAACATGCCGAACAGGTATTCTGACTATTTTTCGATGGCTGTAATATTGTTTATACTTTTTTATTTCAATCGGCCTTTTGAAGGGAAAAAATTTACGGATTGTGATTGTATGACTGAAGAATTGGAGCGAAAACTATTTGGCCATGATGCTGTCTTTATTATGGATCCCGTAGACGACTCCAATAGACCTGTGTCTGGTATCCATACAAATGTCATTAATCGATGGGGTTTATTCCCGAAGTTTATGGAGAATTTGTTTGTTCAGGCTTTTTGCAAACAAGCCATATTATTTCCAGAGAAAAGAGTAATAGACAGGGAATGGATGACTTGTATGATACAATTGCGTTCCATGCTTGGAGTATGTCCTCATTGTGGAGAAGAAACTTTTATTGAGCCGGATTTGTCAAAGCAAAGGTGTGTTGACTGCGAGCGTCCTATTGATAAACCGATGGTACTAAAGGTTGATAAATATCGCATACCTCTCTTTGAGGGGCAAAAAATATACAATATCCAGTTGCCCATTGATGGTGATATTAATGCTGTTGTAGGGGAAGTTGTTTCCAACTCCGTCTCAGGGAAATTGGGTATCAAAAATTATTCTTCATTTACTTGGCAGGCTATAGATCCTGTCGGAAGCGTTCATAATGTGCCTCCCGAATCTGGAATGCCCATAAAAAATGAGATGAAGATAAAATTCAAGATGGGAATAAATGGATTAATAATAAGATAACTATGGGAAAGTTAAATGCACCTAATGCACCTCTTCCAAGAAAAGTACTAACTGTCTTTTTCTTGATAGACACCTCCGGCAGTATGGCGGGAGGGAAGATCTCTAGTCTCAATGTTGCAATTCGGGACACCCTTCCAATGCTCGCTCAGATTTCATCCGAGAACACGGATACGGAGATTAAGATAGCGGCTCTGCAATTTGCAAGTGGATGTGACTGGATGTATCCCCGCCCCCTTCCTGTAGAAGATTTTGAGTGGAATGATCTAGATGCATCTGGTTTGACAAGTCTTGGCGCTGCATATCAGGAACTCTTAAAGAAGTTGTCTCAGACGACAGGTTTCATGCAGGAAGCGAATGCCTCTTGCGCTCCAGTGATGATTTTATTTTCCGATGGAGTCCCAACAGATGACGCAAAGCATGGATTGGAACATCTCAAGGAGAATAATTGGTACAGGGCTGCTATCAAGATTGCTGTAGCAATTGGTGATGATGCTAACAAAGACATCCTTAAAGAATTTGTGAATAACAATAGTGAGGCTGTTTTGACGGTACATAATGTCACAGACTTGAAAAAAATGATATATCTTGTTTCGGTAACAGCATCCCAGGTCGCATCCAAAGGCGTCTCTGTTGGAACAGATGCCCCAGAATCAAGGCAGGACGAAGTAATGCAGGATATTAAGAAAGCCATCAAGAAAGATTCCTCGTTAAAGAAAGTTGATGTCGGAGCTGATGCGGACGATAATGTTGGGTCTGATGACTGGACAAATTGGTAGAAGCAATGCCTGAATCCAAAGTATTCCATAAGAGTGTTCGTGGGGCGAGTCATGTCAACAATGGCAAGCCTTGTCAGGATTATTCCATCTCAATTGAGGAAGACGGAATACAGATAGTCGTTGTATGCGATGGCCATGGGAGCGAAACATATGTGAGAAGTGATAAAGGTGCACAATTGGCAGCCGAAATAACGGCGCAAATGCTAACATTCTTTGCCCAAAGAGGCGCTGGCAAGTTGTTCCAAGGAGAATCTTTTTCCATTACAGCAAAACCTAATAAGAATCCATTTATTGACATTGATGGCCATAAAATGAAATACGAGGATCTTGATGAATCACAGCAAAGGTTGGCTCGTCAAGCAAAATTATATTTTGAATCAGAATCCAGATGTGTAGAACAGCAGAAGGTTGTAAATGAACTTCTTGGTAAAATAATTGAAGAGTGGAAAAGCAATATACGCATAGATGAGGAAAAAGTTCCATTTAATAAGAAAGAGCTTGCGGCATTGAACGGCTTGCCAATAGAGAAGGCCTATGGATGCACGTTGCTGGCATTCATGAGAACAACAACATATTGGATTGCTTTTCAAATAGGAGACGGCAGTATATATTGTTGTGACAACAAACTATCCTGGAAGAAACCTGTTCCTGATGACTGTGCATGTTTTTTAAACTACACAACCTCATTGTGTGATTCCAACCCACTTGCTGAATTCAGATATGCTTTTTGTGGTAATGGAGATATGCCGGTAGCGGTATTTGTATGTTCGGATGGCGTAGACGGATCACTTCGCATACGGGAGAATATTCAAGATTTTTATGAGCAGATAATTGGACTATATATAGATGGTGATGATGTGATAAAGGAACTAGACGAATACTTGCCATCCATGAGCGAACATGGGAATAAAGACGATGTCTCTGTCGCCGGAATAGTTAACGTACCTGATTGGAGCAGGGAAGAACTCGTTAGGGTAATGGGGATAAAAAAACGAGAAAGGGAAATTAGTTCGGAATATCGGGCAAAGAAGGGTGAAATTGAAAAATTATCCGCTAAAATTGACACTCTTGAAGCGAAACAAGACCGACAAAAGGATGCATACTTCATGAAAAAAACTGATTTGGATGAAAGAAGAAGGGAACTTGAAGTTTTGGAGAAAGAAGTTGATGGCCTTGAAAAATTGATAGAATCCTCAAAAAAAGACATAAGGGAGTTACGAGAATTGTTGAAGGGGAAAAAAGATGCGCTTACGGATTGGAAATTTACTATAAAAAACGAGATGGCAGAATTGGAGTCAGAACAAATCGAAATAGAAGACATCGGTGATAAACCGATAGATATGATAGATAACTGGTAACAAATTCAAAAAATAATAATTAATATGGGAAAAGCAATCGGTATTGACCTTGGCACAACCAATTCGGTTGTAGCTTTTAAGGATGTAACTGTCCGTACAATTCAAACCGGAGCCAATCAAGAAGACCTTTGTCGGTCTTGTGTGGCCATTGATAAAAGCGGTAACTTTATCGTTGGAAACTCTGTCTATAATTCCTGGAAACGTCACGCCCCTAATATAGTTGTTTCTGCGAAGCGACTAATGGGCGCATCTATTAATGATGCTAACGTGAAGAAAATGAAGTCCGACAAACAGTCTTATCCGTTTGGAATACAGAAGTTGTCTGGAGGTACAGATGAGTCCGTTGCAATACTTCTTCACGGCAAGGAATATACACCTGAACAAATAAGTGCCGAGATACTGCGTTCCCTCAAAAAAGATGCGAGTGGCAAACTTGGCGATGTGGAATATGCTGTCATCACGGTTCCTGCATATTTTAATGAAAAACAAAAAACTGCCACAAAAAGGGCCGCAAAACTGGCCGGATTAAAGGTTTTGCAGCTATTGGCAGAGCCAACTGCTGCAGCGTTGTCGTATGGTTTTGATAATCTTAAGGAAGATGAAGATAAGACATTGCTTATTTATGACTTCGGAGGTGGTACGTTTGACCTTTCAATTTTGACAGCAGCTGGAGGACAATTTGTGGAAACTGGTGCAGGTGGAGATCGGTGGCTTGGAGGAGACGACATAGATGTCATTCTTTCTGATTATGTGAAAGAGCAAATAGAAAAAAATAATAATTTCAACTTACAAGAACTCCTTAATGAAAAAACAGAAAAGGAGGTGAAGGAGTTTACTGCAGGGTTGAAAGCGGATGTTGAGAATGCCAAGAAAGCCCTTAGTCAAAGTACGAGCGCCACAATTTTTGTCACAAACTATCTTGAAGACGAAGACGGTGAACCTGTAGAAGATATAGTGGTATCACGTGATACATTTGAGTCTTTGATTAGGCCATTAGTACAAAGAACGATAGATCTTATAGAGGAACTTTTGGTTAAAACCAACATTTCGGCAAACGACTTGTCAAATATTCTTCTTGTAGGAGGGTCGTCGTGTATTCCTTTGGTAAAAATGATGTTGGTCGAAAAATACGGTGAAGAAAAAGTTTTGTCTTCGGAAAAACCGATGCTTGCAGTTGCCCAAGGCGCAGCAATCCTTGCTGCTGCCATAGACCCTGCGACCTGGAAGGATGATGATGAGAATGACTTTGACGAGAATGCTGCTCCGTCAGAAGGCCCTATCGTTTATACTGCGAAGCATAATTATTTTATTAAGCTGGAACGAAATGGGAAAGAAGAACTGGAAAAAATTATTGAAGACCAAACTCCACTGCCGTATTCCATCAACCGTCAATATAACACTACAGTAAATGACCAAAAAATTGTAGAGGTAAAACTTTTCAGTGATGCAGAAGATGGCACATATGAGAAACTAACATCAGGCTTCTTTACAATAAGTGAAAATTTACCTTCAGGTAGTAAATTGAATTTTACTTTCAACCTCGATGAAGATGAAACCCTTCGTGTAAAGGTTAAAGTCGTTGATAGTGGTAAAGTGTCACAAGTGGTTTTGGGACGTGGCAATAAAGATTCCAGCTGTCTGAGTGAAATATCCAGTTCCATAGAAGACATAATGTCCGATGATAATGTCTCGGATAATAAAAAAGCGGATTTTTTTGCCAAGGTTCAAAAAGTTATTGATATTATTGAAAAGAGTCGGTTGAAGAGTGATGACAGCAAGTGGCTTGAGTTGGAACAACAGGTAGAGACTGCCAGATTACTCGCATCAGAACCAGAGGAAAGGGAGCATGAACTGGGTGAAATTTTGGCAACTATTTTGGTTAACAATTTTAGTAGATTCGTGGAACCCAATGATCTTTCCGAAATGAAAGATAAACTTGGCAAACTTAAGACTGCAAATGATAAATTCCAAAAGGAATCACTAAACCATGAATTAGAGAATATCGCAACGCAGTATGCGTTACTATTAAATGTCTTTATGTTCCGAATTGCAGCAGACAATGCTACGAATCCAAAAGACGCAGCGAGAGCCAATTGCGCTTTTGACGAGATGATGCAGGCATTGAGAACTGGCGACATCCCTTCGGTGCATCGTATTCAAAAAGAAAATGCTGATTTGATGAAGAAATCAAGCGGGACTCTCCCAGGTGGAGTCGCTATAGGATTAGGTAGCACGTCTAATGGATAATGTGATTTTGCCATGAGTACATCAATATGCCCAATTTGTGGGAAGGCAGGTATTCCCGACTTTCAGAAAGAGGATGTAGTATGCCCCAATTGCAATAGCGATTTGAGTATTTATCGAAATCTTCATGAAGTTGCTGACGGAGGTGGCTATTCCAAAAATAATAAGTTGGCAATAATTCTGCCAATAGCGGCAGTGTTGTTGGTTTGTATTGTTGGATTTGTTTTTCTTAATAAAGAGAAGAACGCTATGCAGCAGCAACTTAAGGAGGCAAATAATACTATCGCAGAATTGAGGGGAAAGGATAAGTCTTCTAATGCGACTCAACAACATCAAATTGCGAAGGAACAACTATACATTGAATATTATGTGCAACTCAATGACTCTCCGTGGAGAATTGTCCAGAAATTCTTTGGTGTTCGTTCTGACTGGCAAAATATATCCCGTAATATTGCTGAACGTAATGGTATTTGGGATGCTCAAAAGGAGACTTGGGTAGATATACATCCAGGACAAGTTATTAGAATTTACAACATTCAATAGTTAAGTGGATATGGGACTGATTACATACATCAAAGACTTATATTATAATAATAAGCTAAATAAGGCAACTCAGTTATTGGTAGGTGGGAAAGCTGCTGATGCCGAATTAATATTGGCGTCTCTTGTCGACAAGCACCCATTGGCTGCAAGTAAGTTGGCGGAGTATTACTTATCCTTGTCCCTGTCTACGGATGTCAAAAACGATATATCTTACTTTAATAAAACACTTGCGCTTAAGTCAAAGGGGGCAAAAGTATATGATGCCACAACCTATAATGATGTTGTAATAAATTATATCATACATATTAGGGAACGGGCATCTTCGTGCTATGCATCCAGAGCATACGAAGACTGTTCATCCTTGATAATGGCGTTACAGGCAGCAAGCAATGCGTCGCCTAATGATGTGGTCATGGGCGCAGGAGCAAGGTTGCATTTAGTCTTGAACGCCATCAAAGACACGAAGGTTTCCGCTGGTGGTTTCTCTTCATTGATGGACTCCTTTAGAAAGGAGTGGGATTTATGCAACACAAATGAAGAATCGTTTGTTGTGCAGTTCTGCCAAAAATTAAGAGATTCCAAACGATACTATGTCTCTGGTTTATTGACAGGAATAATACGAAACAATCCGTTTGACGAGAAATGTATTGACGATTCCTATCATGTCATAAAAGGAGAGGATAATGAACTTTCAAAAGGCATCATTGCTTCAATTGCATCCAAGTATTGTAAGCGCATTGTTTTACGAGATGGAATACGGTTGGAAGATGCGGTACTAATATTTGAGTGCTGTTGGAAGGAAACTTCTAATGCGGCGTTACTGATGGATGTTTTTCACTCGGTTAAAAAGGCTGATTTGAAAAATGCCATAACGAGTCACATCTTTAATACACACTCAACGTATTTTTCAAATGATGAGTTTTTAGATGGTTTCTTGAAATGGGTTATGGATGCTGTGGATGGAGAAGCATCGTTGAGTCTTTTGGAGAAACTTCATAATTTGGGGTATAAAGTAGAGAAGTACTATACCCAAAAGACTCATGATTTGGTGTCTCCAATGAAATGTGATGCAAAGTTGCCGTACTTAAATCATGCACAGTCCCTATTTCCGAATTCCGAATTAATTATCAACGACAAACTTTCATGTGCTCAACAATTTCTTAAGAATAAGGAAAATGAAAAGGCTATTACAGTATCAGATTCCATTCTTGGGAAATGCCCCCAAGCATGGGTAGTAAAAGCTCATGCATTGTGTAATGTGGCAAATAGTGAGTTGGATTTGGACAAGAGAATTGAACTGCTGGAGCAAGCGTATTCGGCGTTGAATTCTTGTCCAGAAAAGATTGCACCTGTACACAAAACGAGTATTATCGATTCGTTTGTCCAAACAGCAAACGAATATTTCAATAACGGGAAGACTGAGAAGGCATATTCGGTTTTAACAAAGTGGGCAAAGATGGGATATGAGCAGGCCGCCTTTTTAATAGCCAAACATCGACTTTTGGATGTTCAAGCAACAAAAGAGGAAGCCGATAGGGAAATATTGGTGTGTGGCGCTTTGAGCGAACTTAAGGCCTTTGGAATATCTTCAATTATAAACAATGATGATTTCTTGCAATTATGGGATGAAAAAATCTCAATTGTTGTTGATCTTAGCAAGAAAGAGGGGGATGCTTCTGCAGTTGTGAGACTGGAAAAGCTGTTAAATGAGCTTGAACTTGTTGGTTTTGATGCAGATATGCTAAAAGATAGGCGTGCAATGGTTGTAAAGAATATTGTCAAAAGGAAGAGCCTTATTGCCCGAAATCTTGAGTTGTCCGGAAATTTGTCTGATGCAGCAAATAAATATAAGGAAATTGTTTTTCTTGAAGCAAAGAATACTCCGACCCTCTCTGCTTTAAGGTTTATGCTATGTAAACTAAAAGGATCCGCATACGCGGAAATTTTGGAACACAAGGATCAAATATATTCTTTGTTAAGGAAATCTCCTTCTGCTTTAAAGTCAGAATGTAATGACATCGCATACAGATTCGCTCTTATTCTTCTCAAGTCTGAGGAGGATAAAGAAGCGTTGGCTGTTCTTGATGAATTTCTTCCAGATGAGGAATACCTGAAAAAGGCATGCGAGCAAGGCGCAATGATAAAAGCCATTGCAAAGCTTGATGATTTCAATGAGAAAATAGAAGCAGTAAAAAACAAGACCCTTCCAGCAGAAGATGCCATTTACCTCATTAATCATATCTTGGATTATGCCAGTATAATTAAACCCATATTGGACATTACGCGTTCCACACTGCAAGATTACCGAAATAAACTGAAAAATTATGCCATATTTAAGTTATTTGATGAAGGTCGATACGATGTTGCATTTGAGAAGTTGATTAAGGAGCACAAGGATTATCTTGATGACTACACGGCCTTACGGAATATCGCACTTGTTTGTTTGAATATGGCCGAGGAAAAACAGATAAGAGACTCTAATTATCGAGAAGTGATTGCTGTTTGGTTGACTTCTGTGTATCAGGAACAATTATTTATTGAGTCATTAGATTACACAACATGGGATGATCAATATACCTTCTCATTATATGATGCTTATGGTCATTTCGACGAATATACACATGATGACCTCCCCGATAATGTGAATTTTGATGATTCTAACGATGACAGTATTGTACATATTAAGGAGGTTCAACGTTCACTTTTAGATAGGTTTGAAGCAGCAATTAGTGATGTCCAAAAGTATCATTTGTTCTATACAGAACAGAAAGACGCTATGGATAGGTTTATTGCGCTGAAATTGGATGATAAATGCAGACTTGTTGCGCCATATCTGTCACATATGGACGATGAGGTTTTCCAGGGTATTTATGATGCATTGGAGAAAGACAGGCAACAAGAGTATGAGAATTGGGAAGATGTTATATCTGTTGGGGCATTATACCAAATGCAGGAATCAATATACAAGGACTACAGTTCTGCAAAAGCATACTACGATGAATGTATTGACTCAATCAATACTATGAATGCTTCAATGGCGGCAACTGCTTTTGTTCCCTCGAAAGTTAATCTGATAAAACAATTTGATAAGTTGTCATCAGCATTAATTTCCTGTGTCAGTAGTAAGATTTCTGCTCTTTCATCGGATACAAAGAATGAGTTTGAAACGAATTATGATTTTTATCTATTGGTCTGTAATGCACTTAAAGACAGTACGCTTTCATTTGTGTTCTCTAATTATGTGATGCATTATGTTGTGGGAGAAGTGAATTCTGAGTCAATGGGCAAGGCTGCTGCCGCCAATATCATTATCTCCATATACTTATTAGATAAGAAAAATGATAGGGTGAAAGATAATTTAACGACGCTGTTTGAAATGTTGGCTCGTGAGAATACACCTGCATCGACAAAGGCAGTAACAATGATTCTTGAAAAATTAAAGACCTTCAATCCGACTTTATACCAAAATTTAAAACAAGAGTACGATGAGGCTAAGGTCGAGAAGGACTTGGTCGTTATTGCCGAAGGTATTAAAGCTGGTACTACAACTAAGGTTCAGGCCCTTGAAAAGGTTTATTCTTTGTACTCTAATAATATGAATAATGGCCCTGTTTGTGAGATTCTTGCTCAATTGTGCTGTGGATGTATTATGGAGTATGTTATTACACAGAAAAGAGAAAGTAGCACTGTGGAGAAAGTTTTGAACTCGCTAAATAATAATAAAAGTACGGAGTTTTCACATCATACAGGAGAATTGAAAAAGCTGTATGACAATATATGGAATCAAATACCAGTGGAAACCCAAATGCTTTTAGAGGGAAGGTATAGCATGGGAGCAACACTTAACGATAGGGGGCTTGCTTTGAAAAAAGGCCTTAATTACCTAAAAGATATTGGCGGTTTTTCGGCAAGAACATTTTTGTCTTCTTTATTCTAAATATTTAATAAAACGAATTATATGAAAAATCCATATGCAATATTAGAAGTCCCTCAGGATGTGAATAATACGCAAATTCTCAAGGCAATGACTATTGCAATGAGAAAGCGTCAATACTCAAATGCAGAAATTGCTCAAGCGCGATCACAATTGAGTAAACCAACATCCAGGCTGGCTGCTGATTTTACCTTCCCAATATTTGCTCCATTTGATGGGTTGGAAACCCTAAAAGCGAAAATTAGTCCCGAAATTATTGATGTAAATACGATTAACGCTGATTCATACAACTCATTATGAAAATGAATGAAACAATAGCTGCTATAGAGGCAGAGATTACACGAGTAAAGAAAGACAATCTTCGTCAGAAGAATGAAATAGAAGAGATGCAACTTGACCATGAGCGTCAAATGGACAGACTCATTAATGACTTCATCGGGGTGATAGATGCATTTGAAAAGGCTGAAACTAAGGTGAAGGAACAAGGACTTGACGAAGATGAAAATGCTCAGAAGGTTTTGAAACGAATGAATCAACCAAAGAAAATTGCATTATCAGTTCTCTCCAAATACAATGTCTCACGAATAGACCTTGATGGCAAAATGATGGATGAGAATCTGTGTACTGTTGTTGATACGGAACCCGACCCCAATAAAGAAGAGGGTTTTATTCTATCAATTGAAAAAGATGGGTATGTAAGAGGGGATCGATTGATTCGACGTGCAGAAGTTATTATAGTGAAGAATTAATTTTAGGGAGATAGTTGATGTATTCTAATATTGTCTTAAACATACAGGTGAATATATGACGAAACTTAATTTGGTTACAGCTGCGGGTTATTATCATCAGATAGGTATGAACATTACATGCATAATTGGGCGTAAAGACTCCGTTGAATCATTTAAGACACCAGACAATAAGGATTGGAAAGAATACTTCACTACTCCACAAACCACAGAATATCTACTTGGATTAAACTGGGATAACGCTACAGGTGTTGGTCTCGTATTGGGGTATGGTGGATATAGAGCAATAGATATTGATGAAATAGAACCTCATATATTACATAGTGTGACGGAATCCAATGGGTTAAAACAATCAACATTATCTTTATTTATCAAAGAATGTCTATCTATTTTGAAACTACCATTGGATTATCCATGGATAGTTCGAAGCGGAAGTGGAGCTGGACTTCATATTGTATTCAAAACAAAAGAATTGGATGGTTTTGATTGTAAGTCCTGGGTCTTTTCCCCTCGGATAACTGATGGGAAGGAGCGTCTTTTTAAGCGGTTTGAATTAAGGTGGAAAGACCATCTGGTTTTAGCGCCATCTCTACATAAAACGGGTGGGGAGTATACGTATATCAACACGGACTTTCCTAAAACTATGCCTGGAATAGTGGAGATTGATGATATTAACAATTTTATCAATCATTATAGTCTTCGTGTTAAAAAGGAAAGTTTTAATAGCGATAAGCAGAATAATATTGGCAGATATATTCATTTTAGACGAGGAGAGATTGTTGAAGGAAGTTGGGAAAACTTTTCGTATTGTGATGTGGAAGATAATGTTACTTGGTTGAATGAGTGCCATTCACCTAAAGCATTGCTTCAGCTTGGTGTGTGTCATATGTTTAGTATAGGAGGTGCGAAAGGTGGTGTGAATAAGGCTGTTGAATACTTCAAGAAAGCAAATATTCCAGAGGCTTATTACAATATTGCTTATCTTATGGCCACTGGGTATATCGATACAACAATGACAGGGTTTGAAGAGACACTATCAAAGTGTTCTTCATTATTTACTGAACGAGAACTCAAATCAATAAAAGAAGTGGCTGCGTCGTATATGAAAGTCAAGGTATATAATAAGAATTAGACTGACGAATCATAAACATCGTCACAATATTGAATCTTGGAATATGAAAGATCTTAGAAATAGAAAAAAGTTCGGTAGCATTGTTTTGATACCTCTCAAGGAATAGATGTGTGAGGGAGTGGAACAATTTAAGTATTAAATAGTAGTGACCTCTATTATCTCGCCCGGTTCGGATTGATTGAGTCGGGCATATATCTTCACATTATACTCGTTTTCTTACGTCTCTAGTGCAATTATTCTTCATTATTAGCGTTATGAAAATATTAAATCTCAAAACATAGAATATAATCAAGCATGGAAAGACGACTATCTTAAATGGATATGTGGTTTCGTCAATGCACAAGGTAGCACAATTTATATTGGTATAGACGATAATGGTGAGGTTTATGGCCAAAAGGATGTTTACTAATATGTTACGTGATTGCCTCAACAATACTGAAATAAGATTTTAATATTATGTACGAAGTTATTCATTTAGACAACAATACTGATTATCTGCAATATGCGCCTTTCGACATTATTGCTGTAGATGAATCATTCCACAAACTGTATGATAGAAAGAACCGATTGTTTCAATACGATGACCACAACGACCTTCCATTAGAATTGCTATTCAATTGTGCTAAGAAAGGCACGTTGGAAGATGTTATGAATAACGGTGACTGGTTGAAAATTGAAACGTCGATTAGAAACGGTTCGATTGTTATTAGGCGGTTTATCCATAAATCGATAGAAGAAGAATACCTGAAACGAACAAATGGGTTGCTCAAATGGTATCCAGAATTTATTTATGAAATAATAGTGAATAAACATAGGGTGATACTTACTAGCAGAAATTATATGGATTATTCACCACGGAAGATGATTGCATTCGCCTCGTTGTATTCAAGTGCGCCAGATTATGAAATCATTGATGAATATGGGGGATGGTTTTACTTGGATACTATTAGGAAAAGTGAGATTCAAAAGGTGTTCCCCAATTACAATGAGTTTACGTTTGGAAGGGACGATACATTCTTCCATATGGGATTGGGGACTGGAATGTGGGTGGATAAGTCGATTGTTGAACCCTTCTCCAAAGAGGCAGAGCGAATATATTCTGACGGAATGCCCCCATTACCTGATGGGACAAAGAAAAGGTGGCCGATAAATTTGTATCCCGTGTGGAGAGAAGTTGTATGGGGTATAATTAATGATTTAGGAACCAACAGATACGGAAAAAGTAACCGGGAAACGAACTAAGTAAAGCTCATAGAAGTTTCATTGACAGGCTCTCAAAAGGAAATAGATAGTTCTATTAATACGATTTTAAGAGCGCGTGTCTCCGACACGCTGTGATGTAATTACCTGATATGCCCCACACATTAAAAGGGCAAAAGTTCACTGGACTTTTTCTCTCCCATTCGGTCGCGACCCCTTTTTGTGCGGGGTTATTGTATATGAGGGAGGGGAAAAAGCCGAGCTTGGCGGGCAAGGGGGGATTATATGCCTTCGACTGGGTTGAGCTCGTGGAATGGGTCGAAGAAGAGAGGGTGAATCATTCCGTTGTAGCCTACCATGAAGTATATACGTGGGTTGCGGTCACCCTTCTCACGGTTTGCTACTGTTTTACTATTAGGGTCGAGGGCGAAGTGGAAAATGAGAGGGTTGGCTTTTGCGATGTTCTTGTCGATGCGGTCGAAGAGCTTTTTGATTTCTCCCTTGACTGCGGTTCGGTGGAAGTGCCACGAATGAACCCCGTTGTCAATGATGTCGTTGATGGACATTTCGGAGAACGCATTCATTCGCTCGAAGTAAAGGTTGGCTTCTTTGCCGTGGAATTGTTGGTCGAATCCGTAGTCGGTATCACCCAAGTCTATTTCGTTGTACTGAACGGAGATGGGACAAGCTTGGGATTCACGAAGGTCGTTATAGTCCAAATTGTCGGTAAGGTGGGCAAGTGGGATGTCGCCAGTCACATCCCTTTCCGTGAGGGTGTATTTCATTGTGCTGCGTGGTTACGGTCGTAACGAGCCTTATAGTAGTTGTACATGGCATCATGGGAAATCTCACTTTGAGAGTAGTCGAAAGGTGAGAGACCTTTGCGCTGGTCGGCCCATGGGGATTCTGCGTGTGTCATGAAGATGAGCTGGTTTTGTGACTTGGAGCCGTAGAGTGTGACGATGGAGTCAATGCATTGGATTTCGTCCTCGGATAATTCCATCTTCTTTGCGAGCTTGCCAGCCTCTTCGGCGAGAGTGTCATCAGTACAACCGAAGTCCTTAGCATGGAGGTGCTCGCACATGCCATCGGTCTTATCTTTGTAGAGTCGGTATATAACTGGGTAGACTGGACCGTTGATCCAAGCCTGTGGGTTTTCTTTGAAGAGAGTGTTTTCTCGCCCGAAGAAGACCATGTACCATGACTGGGTATAATAGAGGATTTTTTGCAGTTTCAGGGGGCTGACGGAAAGCCCTTTTGATAGTAGGGAGAGCCCGAGATAGCAGGCCACGTCTTGTATGTCTTTCATTTCCATATAATACTTCTTGCGGATGCAAATGTACGACGTTTTTTCTAATTAGTATAATATGTTAAGGATATTATTTTGTAAGGTGTTGGAGTATAATGTGAAGAGTTGGGATTTTTAACATTTGTTTGCTAATTCAAAAGTACAAAAAAAGTATTTTTATTTACTTTTTTCAGTGTTTTTTTGTGTGGAATTATGATATAGATTGAGTTTTTGGGGAGGTTTAATGTGATTGGGAGAAGTGGAGTAAAAATGTAAATGATAGTACAGAATTTGTAATAGTTATCAGTTTGTATATATAGCATAGAAAGGATGGTGTTTATATGAGAATAACGATTACCTGATAGAGTATAGGGAGAAAGTAACAGGGAAACGGACTAAGTAAAGCTCATAGAAGTTTCATTGACAGGTTCTCAAAAGGAAATAGATAGTTCTATTAATACGATTTTATGAGTGCGTGTCTCCGACACGCAGAATTAGGGTGTCTGTCCCCACCCCACACGGCACTTCGCTTCGTGCGGGGTTAATAAGATTACTTGCTTTCAGCACGTTTATTGGACACCCGTCTGGGTGGATGTTCCAGTCGTGGTACGTTGTGCTGACTAAGGGGATGCTCGGCTGTGGCTGATTGGCAATCCGCCTTGTTTTTAGTGAATTACCTGATAGAATGTTGGGAGAAAGTAACAGAGAAAGTAACAGAGAAAGTAACAAAGAAAGTAACAAAGAAAGTAACGAAGAAAGTAACGAAGAAAGTAACGAAGAAAGTAACGAAGAAAGTAACGAAGAAAGTAACGAAGTAACGAATCCCAGTTCACTGCACTGCGACTTCGGCTTGAAAGGTGTTATTCATGTTTCACCCCTTTGGGATGATTAATAGAAGTTCCAGTGATACTTTCGGTACTTGTTGGTGCGGGTGGGCATGAAAAAAAGAGGACTTCCTTTTGGGGAGGTCCTCTTTTGGTATGGGGTTGTGAATGGGATTATTCTTCGTCGATGATTTCAATCATCTTGCAGTCGGCTTCGAAGCGGAGGTGTTTGCATTCGGTTTCTTTGCGCCAGAAGAGGAATCCGGTTTTGCGGGCGATGTTGACTTCGTAGGTCATTTTGCCTTTAAGGTTGAGGATGTAAAGTGAGGTGATGGAGTGTTTGGGGAATTTGCTGGACACAGTGTCGATAATGGCGTGGGGGTAGTACTCGGGGTTGATGTAGTAGCGGGTTTCGGTGCCGCGGGCTGAGAAGCGCATGGCTTGTTTGTCACCGTCCTCGTTGGTGAAGGTGGCCATGTAGTGAGTGCTGTCCAGGGTCATGGTCCAGGATACGTCGGTGGCGTTTTTGTTTTGATTTTGGAAGTCTTTAACATACCTTACGGGGACATCGGCTTCTTTAACTGAGCGTTCTTTCTGCGCAAACACAAGGGTCTGACTCATGACCATAAGTGCTGCAAGTAAGAGTATCTTTTTCATGTTGTGGATTTTATGTTGTTTATTTGTATTCTGTTTATCTTACAAAGATACTATTTTTTTTGTGAATAATACTTGTGTGGAGGATTTTTTTTTAGAATGAAGGGTTTAGGAGTGGGTTTTTGAGGAGTCGAGAAGGGTGAGGTAGAGTTGTATGTAGTTGTCGATGTGCTTTTTGTAACTGAAGGAGGCGGCGTGTTGGCGTTCGGCCTCGGCGCGTTGAGGGGTGAAGAGCGGCAGGGAGTTGAGGATGGTGGAGGCGATGAGGGAGGAGCGTTGGGGTTCGGGGGAGTCGAGCGGGGGGAAGTAGAAAGCGAGGTCGGCACCGATTTCGGGGAGGCTGGTATAGCGGGAGGCGAAGACTGGTTTGCCCCATTGCATGGCTTCGATGAGGGGAAGGCCGAAGCCTTCGCATTGGGAGGGGAAGAGAAGTGCGGTGCAGTGAGCGTAGAGCCAACGGCGGGCGGAGTCGGAGACGGGGCCGATGATGCGGACGTTGCCTGTCGGGGGGATGAGGGTGCGGAGATGGCGGGCGTAGGGGTCGGAGTCGTTGCCTGCGATGACGAGGTCGTAGGCTGGGAGGTGTTGCATGGCTGGCAGTAGGAGGTGGAGGTTCTTTTTGGGCTTGAGGACGCCCATGCAGAGGAAGAAGGGACGGGAGGGGTCGATGCCTTGAGGCGGGTCGAGGGGACCTGTTGTGAGGTCTTCGACACCATTATAGATGATTTGAAGGGGTTTGCCGGAGAGGTCGAGATGTTGCAGGGCGTCGGATTGGGCGTATTGGGAGATGAAGGTTATGGCGGAGGAGGCGTTGCATTCGGACTGAAGGCGACGGAGGTAACGTTGGCGTTTGGTGCCTTCTTTTTCGTAGAGGAAGTTGAGGTCATGAATGGTTAGGAGGCGAGGGGTTGTGTGTGTGGGACGGAAGGGAGAGAGTTGATGTATGGAGTGCCAAAGGTCGTATTGAGGAAAGAGGAAGGGAAAAGTGCGAAGGAGGGGTTTTGCTTCGACGTAGGAGACTTGGGAGCCGAAGGAGCCGAGGTGGCTGCGGGGAACGAGGAGGGAGAGCTGAAGGTCGGGGATGTGGGCGGAGAGCTGGGAAAGGATGTAGGGTGCCCAGCGGCCGTAGTTGAGGGCTACCTGGCCGAGTCCGCAGTGGGGATGGCGCAGCATGCTGAGGTCGATGAGGAGTTTTGTGGGCATGGGTGTGTTGCCGGATTGACGGGTGGGGAAGGAAGTTATTGGTTTTGCATGAGGTGGTCGATTACGTTGCGGCCGTCGTGGATGACTTGCATGGACCAGTAGAGTTTGAGGGTGATTTGTTCGAGCGGGGAGAGCTGCCAGTGGATAGAGGGGTTGGCGCGCATGCGTTCTGTGAGGTAGAAGAGGGAGAGGGCGGCGCAGACGCTGATGTTGAAGCTTTCGGTGAAACCGTACATGGGGACTTTGACGTAGCCGTCGGCGTGGTCGATGGCTTCCTGTGAGAGGCCGGTGAGTTCGGTGCCGAAGACGAGTGCGGTGGGTTGTGAGATGTCGAGCTGGGTGATGAGGGTATCGTTCTCGTGAGGGAGTGTGGCGATGATGCGGTAGCCTTTCTGTCGTAGTTGGTCGTAGGTTTGGAGTATGTCGGGGTGTTTGTAAAAGTCGACCCATTTGTCGGAGCCCATGGTGACATCGGAGTTGGGTGCGTATTTGTTATGGTTCTCGACGACGTGGACGTCTTGGACCCCGAAGCAGTCGCAGCTGCGCAGGACGGCACTGGCGTTGTGGGGCTGGAAGATGTCTTCGAGGACGACGCATATATGGCGTGTGCGGTTGAGGACGAGTTTGTCGAAGAGTTGGCGTTTGTGGGGGCTGAAGAGTTGGGAGGCGGATTCGTAGAGTTGTTCGCGCTGGGCGAGGGAGAGGGCGTCGAAGATGGCACGGTTGGTGTTGTTGATTTCGGGCATGGTGTGGAGTGGTATTTGGGGTTAGGGGGTTATTGTTTTTGTTTTGAGAGTTCGAGGAGGGTGGTGTATTTCATGAAGGTGTAGTGGGCGTTCATGCGGCAGACGATGTAGCCTGCGCGGCCGTCGAGGAAGCCGAGGCGGAGGATGTAGTCGTGGAAGAAGGTCCAAAGGGGTTTGAACAGGATGGCGGCGAGGGAGGAGCGGCGGCCTTTGGCGTAAGCCTCTGAGGCGGCGAGACGATAGTAGCCGGGCTGGCGGAGGGCAAGGTCGTTGACAGAGTAGTAGGAGTAGTGGAGGAGGTCGCCTTGGAGTGGCTGGACGGGGAAGGGGGAGTCGAGGATGAGTTCTTCGTGGATGTCGCCTTGCCAGTGGGCGGAGCCTGAAGGCCAGAGGCGCACTTTGGCATCGGGGTACCAACCGCAGTGGTGAATCCAGTGGCCGCAGAAGTTGGTGAGGCGATTGAGGCGGTAGGCAGCGTTGAGGAGAGGTTGATTTTTGAGTTGGAGGATGGATTGGGCGAGGGCGGGGGAGAGGGCTTCGTCGGCGTCGATACTGAGGGTGAGGGGGTGAGAGACAAGGGAGTTGGCGAAGTTCTTTTGATGGGAGTAGCCCTCCCAGGTGTGGGGTGTGAATATGGCGCCGAAACGATGGCAGATGGCCTCGGTGGAGTCGGTGGAGCCGGAGTCGACGACGATGATTTCGTCAACGACGGGCGCGAGGGACTCGAGGCAGCGGGCAATGTTGCGCTCTTCGTTCTTGGTGATTATAACCGCAGAGATGGCAGGCATGACATTTTTTTTCTTTTAAAAATGCAAAGATACGAAAAAAAAATGTAATTTTGCAAAATCAAATTTGAGATGATATGGTAATCGGTTTCGATGCTAAACGTGCTTTTCAAAATAGTACGGGATTAGGAAATTATAGCCGAATGCTAATATGCGGTTTGGCTCAGGAACATCAGAATGTGAGGGCGTTTCTTTATTCACCGTATATGGATGGTGAGTACCGGACGTATTTTTCTGGCTTTGCCAATATATCGACCCGTATGCCGTCGAATGTGGACAGATTTTTCCCGGATTTGTGGCGTCGATTTGGTGTTACGGTGCATTTGTCGGGCGACAAAGTGAAGATTTTTCATGGATTGAGCCATGAATTGCCGCACGGGATACCACGTTCGATAAAGAAGGTGGTGACGATACATGATTTGATTGTGTGGCGTTATCCAGGATTCTACGGACCTTTTGACAGGATGATGCACAAGATTAAGATGCGCCATTCGTGCCGGATTTCGGACGTGGTGGTAGCCATCAGCGAGCAGACCAAGCGCGACTTGATAGAGTATCTGCATGTGCCGGAGTCGAAGATACGGGTTGTGTACCAGTCGTGTGACCCTATTTTCTGGAATCCGGTGAGCGAGGAGGACAAAGAGTATGTGAAGAAGACTTACAATCTGCCGGAGCGTTATGTGATATGTGTGGGGTCGATAGAGGAGCGGAAGAACCAGGCAGCTGTGGTGAAGGCTTTGGCCGAATTGCCGGAGGATGTGCATCTTGTGATAGTAGGCAAGCCTCATGGCGGCTATATGGCCACGCTGCATAGCGCAATGAAGTCGACCAAGACGACCGAGCGTGTGCATATTTTGCAGCATGCCGATTTTGAAGATTTCCCGGCTTTGTATTCCAATGCTATAGCATCGGTTTATATGTCGCTCTTTGAAGGGTTTGGGATACCTATCCTTGAGGCGATGTGTTGCGATGTGCCGGTTGTGACCTCGAATATTTCTTCTATGCCCGAGGCCGGTGGCGACGCGGCTCTTTATGCCGACCCAACCAATCCTTCGGAGATAGCAAAGCAGTTGAAACTGATAATTGACAGCGAGGCTCAGGGCGGCACACTGCGGCAGGAGTTGATAGAGAAAGGCCGTGTGCAGCGTGAGAAGTTCTCTCAGCATAAGATTATAGCTGATTTTTACGATTTGTATTGTTCGTTGGTGCCCGAGTTGAAGGAAGAGGACTGAGCTGAGCAGGGGACACGGAATTGCTGAATCACGCACTGTCTTTTGTCTCCACGTATCTCGCGTATTATTATACTTGCTTTTTGTCTCCACGTATCTCGCGTATCGCACGAATTATATTCATGCTTCTTGTCTCCACTTATCTCTCGTATCACACGTATTATTATACTTGCTTCTTGTCTCCTCGTATCTCGCGTATTATTTTTATGCCTGATTCTTGTCTCCACGTATCTCGCGTATCACACGTATTATTATAGGTAGGTTCTATTTATTTGTTTTCATTGTCGCGTCCCTTCGGGACGCAGTTTGGTTACATCTTGACTATCACTGCACTGCGCCTAACGGCTTCTACCGTGTTATTAATGGTCTCACCTCCTCGAGGTGATTTATAGAAGTCCCCTATACTTGCTTCTTGTCTCCACGTATCTCTCGTATCA
>JAEEGL013000351.1_pt1 | contig 37934 bp, 36 predicted proteins | sample 9134231 | NCBI WGS metagenome assembly JAEEGL01 (sample SAMN16246548, study PRJNA631951) | gut metagenome | biome: gut microbiome; feature: rumen; material: fiber-attached | host: Bos | place: Iran: Karaj | collected 2018-10
TAACAAGCTCAATTTTCAGAGGAAAAAATGGTTATACCGGAGAGCCCTCGCGCAACTGCAATGGACTCACTCCATGAAAGCGCGAAAAAGCAATTGTAACACTTTCGGGAGATTCATAGCAGTAACGGAAAGCAATGTCGATTATTTTTTCATCAGTTTTCTGAAGGTCCTGCGCTGCCAGGTACAAACGTCGGTTTCGAATATACTCACCAAGCCCATACCCAGTCATCAGCGAGAATCCCTTCTGAAAAAAGAATGAGGACATAAACACCTGGTCTGCAACATCCTGCGCAGTGATGTTTTCTTCGAGATGTTCTTCCATGTAATCAATTGCTTTGCGAATGCTTGTGAGCCACTCCAATTTTTCTTCCTCCTGAACTTTGTTGTTTTTATTCTACGCGGAGGTGCGGTAGAAATCTTGTCAATTATTGTTCAGTTTTGTCCTGCCATCAAATCAATTTCATAATCAATATATTTGCCGGAAAATGGGGTGTCGGGATTTTCTCGTTCGGCAACTTTTACAAAGCATACACTCTCGTAATTTCTTTGAGCCGGAAGAAAAAATTCATTTGTGGTGACAAAATTTTTTTTAAGGCCTTCGTATTCTTTGATTCTTCTGACCGCTTCTGCGAGTTGTGCGTGGCCCAGACCCGGTAAGTGTTTGTCGAGGCTGTACCAGAAGGCTTTGTCGTTTGATGTTATATATTGAATTTCTGTCATTACTTTTTACTCCATGATTCCAGAATCTTCATGCCTTCTTCAACATCATCGCCCAGAACTTCCTGGATTTTGTCGAACTTCTTTTTAGAATGAAGGGTGTCCATAACACGCAGTAATTCTTTTTTGCTGTATTTTTGAATGAACAACGCCATAACTCTTATTGCATTTGTTTCTTTGCCAAGGGAGTAAAAGCCTTTTTTGCAATTGTAAAGTTCACTGCATTCGTAGCAGCCGTCGAGACCTTTTTCTTTACAGCAGGCAACGTTAGGGCACACACCATCAGGCGAAGCTGTTGCAAAGGAACATGTATTATAAATTGTCCTGCACGAACCGCACCATGAAGTTAAAAAACAATGACCACACGAAAGTCCGCAGCAGGCAATCTGGTCTACGCCTTTTTTGGCTTGCTGGCACAGCTTGTTTTTGATGCGCCTCATTGCTTCGACATGCATGATCCAGTGGCGGGAGAACGGCATTTGAATTAAGCCTTTGATGTTTTTACTGCACCAGAAATCTATAAGCCATACGGAACTTTCTGATGTGCTCACGCTCTTGCTTTTTACAATTCTGGCTTTATCTTCTTCTGTAAACTTCTTTTTTAAGTCTGCAAACTTCAGACGTTTCAACATTTCATTTGTCGAATCCATCACAGTCTTGCAGTAATCATAAGTTGCTTTGACATCCAGCTTTTTTGAAAAATCAATCATAGCTTCACCATCCAGCTCATTGCCGGTCGTGATAATCGGACTCTTTGTTTTTTTCTGCCAGTCGTCAGTAAAAAGAATCTGATTGTCCTTCAAAATCAAGGTGTGCGCAACAATATCCTCAATACGAAAAGTGTGCCAGAGCGACCAGGCAAGTGTCGTATGATGCGAGCCGTCGCCAGTACCAAACGGCATCTGATAAAAAGCCTCTGCCGGAAAAGTTTTCACAATAGAAGTTATCTGCGCAAACAGTTCTGCCCTTAGTTCAAGAAGGAGTTTTATTCCTTCATCAAAAGTCGCATCCTTTGCAATAAGTGCCTGCATTTTCTTGTTTTTTTCTGACCAGTCTTTATCCATCAGTGTTAATCCTTTTTCTCCAATTATGCACGAATAAAATCACTTATCATTTTCCAATCAGGACATCTTTTGTAATTTGTAGTAGGGAATTCACATTCCTGATTCCACGGACGGTCAAAGACCATAACTTTCAGATCCGGCAGATGCTCAAAAAACTTGAATGCGCTCGGCGAATCCTCTACGGCATAATCAAAATGCATTTTGTAGTAATCTTCAAGTTCAAGACTATAGGTGCTGCCTTTTATAAAGTTATCCCGACCATATTTATTGAGGCAATATAATTTGACGCGTTCCAGGCCATGCTGATCGAGCCATTCCCGGGAAGCTTCATAAGCACTGAAAGGACGGCCAGTTATTATTGATACGTTATGCCCCTTATCTATCCAACTGTTGATTGTTTTGACCGCTCCCGGAGTCTCTTCGTATGTCAAGAGAACTTCCGGCTTGTGTGCCTGTATCATCATCTTATCGTAGTCTTCATCTGTCAGAGAAAAAGACCGTTGCAGATTGAAATACTTAATTTTTTCATATGGAATATCAAGTCCAAACATTTCTACTATGAGCCCCGAAAAATAACGTGCCGTCTCGCAAAGACAATCATCAAAATCTACGTAAATATTCATTTTCTTTCCGTTTGACATATTGTCCCTCCTTTTAGTTTTCTCTTCCTGTCCTTATAAAGTGTCCTTCCTGAATTGCCGCAAAAGTTGCCACCGTGCAAACTGGAACAGCAGTATATTTTATTTTGATAAAAGGCACAGTCAACGGTAATATAAAAAGCATCAAACCTGTTATCTTATTCATGATTGTATGAAGCATAACAAATCGTTTCTGCATAATAAAGCCCGAAACAATATTGATTATCCGAATCAGTGCAATAATTCCGATCCAAATATAAAGCCATTTCGGAATGATTATGACCGGAAGCAGCTTTATAAGACATGCAACAGCAAATACGATATCAGCGATAGAATCCAATTTTGCCCCAGATTCACTTACATTTCCTGTTTTGCGCGCGACAGTTCCATCAATAATATCCGTAATCCCACCTGCCAGATACAGTGCATAAAATGCAGGTGAAAAAGGCGGAAAAAAAAGAAGCGCAATACTGATAAGGATTCTGCTGCCGGTTATTATATTAGCCATGTTTATCTACAAATCTTTTATCAGATGATATTTTTTATTACCTGTCGGGATGTCGTCGAGTTCGCCTATTACTTTGTAGCCGTGCTTTTTGTAGAACTCCGGTGCCTGCCATGACATCGTATCAACATGGACAGAATGACAACCCCGCTTTTTGGCTTCCGCCTCTGCAGCTTCCAACAGTTTTGAGCCAAGCCCGTGTTTGCGATATTTTTCATCAACCCAAAGAATATCGATATGCATCCAGCCCCAATAGGTACCACCCAGGATTCCGGCAATCACATTTTTGTTTTCATCATATTCTACAATATTCAAAAGAACATGATTATCAGGTCCGACCTTTTTATCATTGAACATCCGCAGCGCATCATTTACAAAATCGATTTCTTCTTGGCTTGGATTAAGATTCATCTTTTACTCTCAACTATTTAATCATATTGTCAGCGTGGCAAAAAAACAATAGATTTACGCATTACTTCCAACGTTACGAAAAGTATCACAAATGGGTATTGTCAGGTGCGTTCAGTTCTCTTGGAATTATGTTTGCAGCATTGTCAAATCAGCCTAATATATGTATATTCTTCTTTTTTTTATTTTTAGCAAAAATCCTTATTGTCTTACGTACAATGTAATCCGGTATCTACAATTTACACATCACTGATTGAAAGCCTCAGCAATTATCCGGGCATTCTTTTCGATAGGCTCGGTGCCGTCCAGTTCAAGTTTTTTGCAGGTAAGGCTTTCTATCAAGGCTCTCTGATCGGTAAGATTCGGAGAGCCGTCTGTTTCGACTATTCGGGCTTACCGGTACTTTAGTTCTGGATGCGATAAATAGAATTGCTTTTTATCGTCATACATCTTTTCATCAGCGGAACGCATTGCTGTACGGATATCCTCTCCATTTTGAGCGACATGTGTACCGATGGCAAAATACAGATTTTCTTTTTCAGAAGCTAAAGCCTTTAAATTATCAATTTTTTCATTAAGTTCTTTTTTATCCAAACCTTCTGCTATAATCATGAATTCATCGCCGCCTACACGATAAATCTCATAATCAGCAAAAACATTTTGAAGTATTGCTGATGCAGATTTTAACAGTTCATCTCCAACCGCGTGTCCCTGTTCATCATTCACCTGTTTTAATCCATTTAAATCAGCAAATATAATCGAATAAGGATACTTAAGTTTGGTTTTTCCGTTGACCAAGTTGTCTATTGCCACATTCATCGTATTTCGGTTTTTGACACCGGTCAACAAATCCATTGTGCTGAGTATTTCGAGATTCTGAAAGAGAAGGTAATTCGAGATTTCCGATGCAATAAAAAATGTCGTCAGTTCAAGAGTTTCTTTTATTTTAACAGTATCTTTCACATTGAAATTTACCGCCCATATATAGCCCAATGTTACATTATTATTCGTTAAAGGAAAAAGGACGATGCTTTTTGTTCCGCTCTGATTAAGAGTTTTGTACCAAACAGGATTTGTTGCCTTCACCCATTCCATGTCCTGCTTATCTTTGATAATGACACAAGTGCTGTCGCCGATGGTAGTTTCCCATGTCTTTACGATATCAAAAATAGGAGTACCAAAATAAGTACCATCAAGATAGTCATCAACAGGAATCAGTCCGCAGCCGGGTTTTATCGCTTCACAAAAATTGATACACTTACGTTCCTTTTCGTTATTAAGAAGTATACAACAATGATCTGAACCACAAAGCCGGCGTATATCTTCAATGACTTCGCGGAAGGTTTTAAGAATATCCGTAGAACCCCGTAATTTTATACAAGTCTGCAGAACTGTCGAGGCCGTGTCTGCAGAAAGACTTGCACGCTGTTCTGAATCAGCGACAGGTGTAACGTCATAGGAATAAATGCAATAACCCACATTTTCTTTATTCGAATTAAGAGGCAGCAAAAACATATTCAGCCAAAGCCCCATTTGAGGAAGGCTTACATAAGTATGCAGAGGTTGACCAAGGATTGCACTTCTATAACAAAAATCTTCAAAATTTTTATCTTGTGGAAAATACTCTTCGTAGGGAGAATCCGGAATGAATGCCTTATGCATAGTCTGCAACATATCATCGTAATGCGGTTTATTTCCTGCGACGATACGAATATTTCCATACCCGCCATTTTCAAGTTTTTCAACTGACATTATACAGGTTCGGGTTTTGTATTCAGAAAGTATTGTCTCAAAATCCATGGCAATATTCCTCTTTTATCCTTTACTGTTCCTATTAGGACTAAATTATAACATTGAATTTTTTACCAGGTCAAATTTTGAGTTTCAACTGGATTACACAATCCAGCTTTTCTGTGGCGTATTGAAAACCTTATCATCAGCCTGCAAGGCTCCGATCAGCAGCGGCGAGGCAGGATTGTGGGCTTTCATATTTTCCATGACAAGTCGGGAATTTGCATTTGCATAGCAGTAACGGCACAGATGCCCACAGGAATTATAGGCTCCGATATCTCCGTTCAAAAAACAGGCACATTCTTTTCTTGCAGAATTCTTTTTTGGGATTTTCAAGCTTTTACCGATGGCTTTTTCAAGCACTGCGACAGTCTGACAGCCGGAACAGTCTGCCCCGAATTGTACAAGCTCCGTTCCTTCGGCGCAAGGGCGCAAAGTCATTCCATATTTTGTGGCAATTTGTACAAAGGCTTTTCCAAGAGTCAGTCTCTCCTCAGTACTTACTTCCCTTGCTTCAGGAAAATTCCTGCGTACCTTGGGATACAAATCAATAAAGCTGATTACTGCTGTTTTTGTTGCGCCGCAAAGCCTACGTGCAATATTTTCAAACGCCTTAAGATGATAAGGAATCGTGTATTTTGGGGAAATAAAAATAGGATCGTACCGCCAACCGACTTTTTCGGCTCCAAGCCGCTTTCCAAGTTCAATAATCCCATCCGCTACTGCAGCCTTTTCCGGCACATTCGGTTCAATTTCCTTGCCGTAAGGAGTGAGCGACACATACCACCACTGGTTATATGCAGAAAGCTCGTTCCAAAGTTCTTCATTTTTCAAAACAGGCAGCGGATTTTTTGTGCAGAATGCAATCAAATCAACAATCTCAGGATTCAGTTCATAGCGCGAAACAGATGAAGGATAAAACGGATTCCGCACCATCACATAGCCTTCTTTAAGCCGGTTCAAAAGCCACTGAGAATAAAATGCCGGAATGTCTGTTCTCTGTCCTGTCTGGATTATCATTTTCTTAATTTATCATCCATATCACTTTATTATATCATAACTTTTATAATCATGTAGAATCATGCTACAATAATCGCATAGTAAACGAGTCGTAAATGGACTACAGTTATATTTTTCGTTCTGCAAAAATCAAAAAGGATTCTCTTAAAGCAGCAGGGTTTGTAAGTACCGGCAACGACAATTATAAAAAGCAAGTTCCTGTTTCTAATGGTGATTTTAATGCCGAAATTACGCTTTCAATTTCTAAAGAGGTTCTTACCGTTCATCTTTTTGATTCGGCAACCGGCGAGAAATACGCGCTTTTTGATATGCCTGCTCACGGTGCTTTTGTAGCCTCACTCAAAGAAGAAGTTCAGAAGATTATTGATGATATCAAAGCAAAGTGTTTTGTAACAGATGATTTGAAAGATGATTTTATCTCCTGGATAAAATCGAAGTTTGGGGCAGAACCGGATTACCCGTGGCCGGATGATGCGCCATACTCTTTTGTGTTCCGCTGCCCGAACCAAAAATGGTTCGCCCTCGTCATGCGGATCAAATACCGTCAGCTCGGTCTAACAGGTGATGAAAATGTCTGGGTTGTAAACATGAAAGCCGAACAGGATGCGATTCCTAACCTCGTTGATCAAAAATCGATTTTTCCAGCCTGGCACATGAACAAAAAGCACTGGATTACAGTTCTACTCAGCGCGGCAACTGATTTTGAAAAGCTGTGTGAACTCACCCAAAAAAGCTACGAGCTTGTGACCCGATAAAATCGATAGGAATCTATTCCTTAAACAAATCCGTTACATGGAACTGTGTTAAATCCTTTACAACTTCCGCTGCAATAATCATACCTGCTGTAGAAGGGACAAAAGCATTACTTCCCGGAACCTGATTTCTAACAGTACAAGTGCGTTTTGTTCCCGGCGGACACACGCAGTTCATCTTACAGCTTACATCAAGGTCTTCATCGTGTGGTGGAATAACTTTCTCGGTAGAAAACACAACCTTCAATCTTTTGATATTGCGTTTCTTAAGCTCGTTTCTCATAACACGGGCAAGCGGACAAACAGAAGTGCGTGTAATATCCGCAACTTTAAGCTTTGTCGGATCAACTTTATTTCCCGCACCCATGCAGCTTATAACAGGCTTTTTTAGAGCCTTTGCACGGGTGATAATTTCAAGCTTACCTTTAACAGTATCAATACAATCAATAATATAATCGTACTTTGAAAAATCAAACTGATCGGCAGTATCCGGCATATAAAAAGTTTTCCATTTAGTAACCTTGCAGTCCGGGTTAATATCATGAATGCGCTCTTCAGCAACATCAACCTTGTCTTTGCCGATTGTAGAACGCAGCGCATAAAGCTGACGGTTCAAATTTGTAAGACAGATTTTATCATCATCAACGATATCAATTGCACCGATTCCAGAACGTACCAAAGCCTCAACAACATAACTTCCTACCCCGCCAATCCCAAAAATAATAACGCGGGTATTGTAGAGTTTTTCCATATTGTCTTTTCCGAATGTAAGTCTGGTTCTCGCAAACTGATACTTATTCATAGGAATCCTTTTCCAATTAAATCTTCACATTATGCAAGCATTTTATTATATCAAAAAATCTGCATATTTGTTATACTCAAAATATATACTGGAGGTCAAATATGAAGATTGCAATAACGTATGAAAAAGAAACTGGAAACGTATTCCAGCATTTTGGAAAAACTCAGTATTTTAAGATTTATCAGATTGAAGACGGTAAAATCGTTTCATCAGAAATTATCGATAACGGGGGAAACGGTCATCATGATCTTCCACCATATCTTAAGAATCTTGGAGTAGAAACTCTGATTCTCGGAAACCGCGGTCAGGGTGCAATAGATGCAATCAGAGCAGCCGGCTTAAAAGAATTGCCGGGAATTACAGGCAAAGCCGATGATGCAGCAGAACTTTTTGCAAAGGGAGAACTCAAACCTAACTTTGCCGCTAAATGCAACCACCACGGTGTGTAAATTAACCAAAGTTAATAGCTTGGAGCGATAAAAGCAGGCAGATATTAAAAGGTATAATAATCTGCCATTTCAATTAAGCGAATTGTGAAAACTATTTTGCAAAATCCTTTTTCTCCAGCGGCTGTGATTCTGCTTCTATCCAAAAAGGCTTAAAACCGCATTCGAGAGCGGTTTTCCAAGATGGAAGATTTGAAAGACTTGTACCGTAATACGGGATTGCATCACGGCGGAAGGTCTCGTTTCTTAAAAGTGTCACAAGAGTTTTTGCTACACCGCGGCCACGATATTCGGGAAGAACATCAATTCCGATCTGCCACAATTCCGGAGTATCAGCGGAGCAGCCGGCCATACCCATAATTTTATCGCCATCCATGGCAACTACACAAAGCACATCAGGGCGCTCCGGATTAAACTTGTCACAGATTGCATTCGGGAATTTCTCATTCCCATAAAAAGGAGTGATATCCTTTTGTTCAAGCCATTTGATTTTAAGATCAGTGTGTATTTCCATCAGCTCAGGTTCCGGCATAAACATGTGATGAGTCAGAGCCATTTTATAACCGTGCTTTCCAAGTTCGCATTCAAGTTCAAAATAATTATGCTGTTCAAAAAGCCAGATTCCCTGCTTTCCTTTTACCCATTCATTAAGCCAGGAATGAATTGATTCATCAGCAGATATTACGGTGCTCTTTCCAAAAGTTGCCATCTGCAAAAAGAAAGGCTTGTCAGAAAACTTTCTGCGCTTTTCGCTCATGCACGCCACGGCAATAACATTTTCGCTTTTATCAAAATCGTGAGGAGAACAATTAAATTCAAACGCAATCTGATTTTTTATCTTTTCTTCGATTTCTTTTTTACTTAGATTAAAACCCATTTTTTCCTCTGATTTGATTATATCAGGTATTACACATTCTTCAAATGACGGGAATCGTTCAGCAGTTCTATAACCGGCAATGTAAGTACTCCCGGAGTTTTATCGAATTTTAAAACAGAAATTGTGGTATGCGGAAAATTGTATAGAACTCCACAAATATACGGAAACTGCTGATTCAATGTTCGGGCAAGAAAGGCAGCGCTGACACCGCCATGGCAAAAGACCGCGATTGTCCGTTCTTCATCGGTATCACGAGTACAACGGTAATAAAGCCCTTCACGTTCGTACCCCAAAGTTGCCAGCCATTTATCCGCTTCTATACCGATTTTATCTGCATCTATTGTTGAGTAATTGTCTTTAAAAACAGGATATTCTCTCCAATCAGGAATCTGAAGATTATGTCCGTTTTTTATAAGATCTTTAACCCCAAACCAAGGGTTCCATTTATCGTCATACAATTCGCCTTCTCGTCCGTAACGGATCTCGCGCATAAAATCCAAAATCTGAATGTTTTTGATTCCTGAGACTTTTAAAAACGCTTGGGCAGTCTGTACAGCACGCCCAAGCGGCGAAGAATAAATCTCATCAATTTCTTCCTCCAAAAGCCGCTTAGCAGCAACCTTTGCCTGTTTGTGTCCAAGTTCTGTGAGACAGTCTTTCTCGTAATCCGGTTCTCCATGACGTATCAATACAATTCGCATATTTTTCCCTTCATTTTGTAATCACTACAAGATTTCTCTCATGTTCTTCGGTATCATCAAGAAAATCGGTTCTTAGCTTTTCAATTTTCCAGCCACCGATACTTTGTTCAATGCCTTTCATTTCCTGCTCAATTTTTGATTTTTTTGCCTTGTAAGCAGCAAGGAAACCCTCCGGTTTTATGAGCCGGAACAAAGTTTGCGTCATATGCTTGTCCAACGGCCTAAAAGCACGGAATACCGCTGCATCAAAGGCTTCTGCAGGTGCTTTTTCCGCTTCTGAATTCAGAACAGTCACATTATTCAGTCCCAGTATAAGAACACAATTCTCAAGAAAAGCACAACGCCTGCTCATACGTTCTATGAGCGTAAACTTAGTATCAGGGAAAACAATCGCAAGAGGGATGCCCGGCAAACCGCCTCCTGATCCCACATCAGCCACGGATAGCCCGGCTTTGGACTGGAATAGTTCCTTTAAAACAGGTACGGCGGTAAGACTGTCAAAAATATGCTTTTGGATTATTTCCTGCTCGGTTTGTGCATTTACCATGTTATAAGAACTGTTAAAAAGAAACAGTTCTTTTGCATACTTTTGCAAAACCGGCAGGTAATCCACATTTATTCCCAATTCACCTAATAGTGAATCATAGGAAAAAGTATTTCCGTTATTCATTTACCAAGTTTATAACCGAATCAAACTTGAGGCCGCTGCTGTTAAGCGCAGTCGGGGAACAGAAAACGGTGTACTGCTTATCGCATTTTATCCTGCTGATTATGTCGATCACATCGGATACACTGATTGCCTTAAGTTTTTCAATATCATCATAACGCATGGATTTGGTAACTCCGCGCAAGTATTCGACAGCATCCGAATAAGCTTTTGAATACACACCTCGCGGTGCAGTAAGGATTCCATAGCGGGAAATGATATAAGGATTGATTTTTTCCTGCGAAAGCTCCAATGAAGGCAATGCTTTTGAAACTGCCCTATATATGCTTATTGTCTTGTCCAGAGAAGGATCCCTAAAGCTGTAAGCACAGAAAGTGTTACCCGTAATCGCGGAATAACCGCCATAGGCACCACCTTGAAGACGGATTTTTGGAGTATAATATTCGTTCGAAAGAATATCAGAGGCTATTGAAAAAGCTATTTTGTCTTTTTTGTCAAATTCCTGAACAGTGACGGTATAATTGACGGAATCGTTGATGATAAAGGCTTCTCTTGCAGCAGGCTGTTTTATCTGCGTGTACGTTTTTTGTACAGGAGCATCATAAGCACCCAGTTTGTTTATAATGAACACTCCGGCTTCACTTGCAGCCTTACGGGTACCTGCAGTTATAATCACAGGATCTGCAGCTACAAGCATTTTATCTCTTACTGAAATAAGTTTTTCAATAATGACTGCGGCATTATCATTAACATCCTTGTATACCTGTTGTATAAAATCGTAACTCGGGATACCTGTAAGCCAGTCTGTCAATGTATGCGCAGGATTTGACGCTGCAAGCGCCCGTTTGAGTGCATATACAACAGCATTGCTCTGAATCTGATAATCCGCATTGCCTTTTTCCATTGCAACAAGCACTTTCAGTCTGTTAGGCTCAAGAATAGAATTATACAGAATCGTTCTCATAAGTTTTTCTGCTTCTTCGGAAACAGCCGGCTCCGAAGACCAGCGGAAAGTCATCACAGGATAAGAATTTGTATATGTATCATCAGTATAAAAAGGTTCTACAGCAGAATCAACTTTCAAAATAAGTTTGCTCAGTTTGTAGTCAACTTCTTCCTCACTCATAGTACCGGCAGGGAGTCTTCCCAAAAGCGAGAGATACAAGTCCGCATACTGAAGTTCCTCCGGTGTAAGGTGCGAGAGGTTCAGCATTATGCCGGTCTGAAGAGCAGAACCGGTAACATTTACATGAAGGGTTCTGTATCCGTTCTTTTTGGTATCATAAACATTTACTTTGTCCAGAGTATTCTCAAGGTTTTCGGGCTCAAGAACATGCATCTTGTTTACACTCTCTGCCTCAATAGCATCCGGCTCAGAAAGCCACTTTTTGAAAGCAGCTGTTTCTGCAACAAGTTTTTGGATTTCTTGCTTTGACAGTGATTTTTTGTAATTTTCAAGACGTTTGAGTTCCGCCTGTTCCTGTTCTTCGGCAAGTCCGGCTTTTGGTTCAATTATTGCAAGAACGGAGTGGTTGTTCTTTACCAGGTATTTGTCAACAACCCTTCTTACGTCCTGTTCACTCACATTCTGAACATCATAGCTTGCAGTAGCAAACGCATATGGTGATTTTACAGCCAGCTGGCCTTCTGCCATACTTCTTACAATCTCAAGTCCTATCGAAGTGTTTTCTCTGGCAAGCAGAGCGTTTGCATAGTAGTTGGACTTTATTGATTCAAAAAGCATCTGTTCTACGCCCGAATCTGCTACAGACTTAAAGGATTCAGTAACATACCGCTCAAAAGTGCTTGCCCTGGCAGGGTCCACATTCTGAGCAATTACCTCAAATTGAGGCTGCCGTGTTGAAATGTTCAGACTGATAAAGTAAGAATCAGCAATTCCACTCGCTTTGAGCCGCTGCAACAAGGGCGAATTCTGATTGTTGAGAATGTTGATAGCAAGCAAAAGGGCAGGAATGTCCTTTTCTTCTATATCGCTGATTGCATATCCCTTTGCTATTGCGGATGTTTTTGTGGTTTTTGTTCCAACAGTAACAGGAAAATTCCTGTAAACGGATTTTGATTTGTTAAAAGGCTTTTGAGGTGCAATCTCTACAAGCGTAATTGATTTTTCGTAGTTTGCAAGCCACTCAGAATCCAAAAATTTCAAGAAAGACTTTATATCAAGATCGCCGTATACACTTATGATAGAGTTTGAAGGAACAAAATACTTGTCATGATAGGCTTTGAGCTGGTCAACTGACAAACTCGGGATTGTTTCTGTCTTTCCTCCTGAATCATTTTTAATGAGCGTATCAGGGAAAAGCGTTTCGCGGACAGAAGTAGATAAAGCACGCAGAATGTTGGAATTTGCGCCTTTCATTTCATTATATACAATTCCGTTTATTGTAAGGGGAGAAGATTCTTTCTCAAGTTCATAACGCCAACCTTCACGCTTAAAAATCATGCTGTCCAGATCCGGTTCAAGAACCGCTGAAAGATAATAGTCAGCAAGTTTTGTAAACTGTCTTTCATCAGTGGATGAAAAAGGAAACTGAATGTAACTGGTATAAGTTGTCGCGTTCATAAAAGTGTTCAGCGTTGTATTTGAGATTCCGTTGAAAACTTCCTTACCCGGATATTTTTTTGTGGACGCAAGCGTCATGTGTTCAAGAATATGGTTTGCACCATTGTTCTGCTCCGGCGGGGTACTTACTGTCACGCAAAAAGAGAGGTTTTTGTCATCGTTTGCCACATACTGTATTATCGCACCGCTTTTGATATGTTCCAAAATAAATGCGGTACCCTGAACCATATCTATTCTTTTTGTATCAAGGAGCTTGTAGCCCAAAGCAGAAAAATCGGTATCCGAAACCTTGACGACAGGAGCAGACTGTACAACACCTGAAGTTTGGCATGAAAAAAAGCAGAAAGAAAAACTGAAAAAACAGATACCAATAAAAACAAATCTGAAAAAACGGGATTTCATAGTATTTTTCCTTTTATTTTTAAATTATTCGTTGTTAATTATAAGTATACACATTTTTACGATGAATGTCATTGACCAATTAAAAAATAGATGTATATTTAACATAAGGAGAAATATATGACTTTGGAAGAAAAGGTAAAACAAGCATTGGAAACTATGCGCCCTCAGCTTCAGGCAGACGGCGGAGACTTGGAATTTGTATCTCTCGACCCGGACGGAAAAGTTTTTGTAAAGCTGACCGGTGCATGCGGCGGATGCCCTATGGCAACAATGACGCTGAAACAGGGTGTCGAGCGCTATCTTAAAGACACAATCCCCGAAGTAACAGAAGTTGTTCAGGCATTTTAAGTAGGAATACGGATGAAAATCGAAAACAATACTGTTGTTTATATTGACTATACATTAAAGAACAAGGACGGAGAGCTGATTGACACATCAAAGGGACAGGCTCCGTTAAAATTCATTTTCGGAACCAATTCCATAATCCCAGGCCTTGAAAAGGAACTGTCGGGCAAACAGAAAGGCGATAGTTTTTCTGTAATGGTTCCTGCAGCGGAAGGATACGGCGAGTATTCGGATGATCTGATGCTTTCTGTTCCCCGCACTCAGTTTGACACAGACGCAAAAATTGAACCCGGAATGCAATTTCAGGCGGGAGCAGGACAGATTGTGACAGTCAAATCAGTCACAGAAGACACTGTTGTTGTGGATGCAAACCATCCCCTTGCAGGTGTTGATTTATTTTTTGACATAAACGTTGTTGACGTTGCCGAAGTTACTCCCGAAGACCTGCAAACCGGATGCGGAGGTTGTGGCGGTGGATGCGGCAGCTGCGGCGGAGGTTGTGGAAGCAGTTGCGGTGGTTGCGGAGCTTAACAGCTGATGTCCGTATTTTTTAACGGTTTTGTCTGTTTCATACCGTTGATTATCACAGTCTGCATCGTTGTTTTCATCGACAGGCAAATAAGCCTTTTTAAAATCGCAGCAGCAATCGTGACAGGGTTTGCAGTTTTTTTCCCGATAACAATAATTCAAACCCTGTTTACTGGTTTCCCTTTTTTTGCAAAAAACCCCGAAAACATTTTTTCGCTTTTTCTTTTAAGCCTTTTTATAAACGGTTTCCTGGAAGAAAGCATTAAAGCCGCTTTTCTTTTTTTCTTACGACCTGCAAAACTATCACAAAAAACATTCTTTTTGCTTTCAGTTGTCTGTGGAATTACGGCGGGCTGCGCAGAGGCACTCATATACCTAAAATACGGACTTTCACAGATTCCAGTACGTTTTATGGCAATAACCTTACACGGACTATGTGCGGGGCTTTCGTCCTTTTCATTCAAAACATCAGACAGAGAGAGCAAAAATCTGATTCCAATCCTGCTATCCGTGCTGATTCACGGGTTATATGACTTTTTTTGCAGTTTGGGTGGATACTACATGTTTTTTTCTGTTTTATGCGTAGGATTTCTCATTTTTCAATGTGCCTCCTACTCTGCAAAACATTTTGACAAAACATAAATATTTGTTATATGGTAATTCCATGAAATTCGACATCAAAAAACTAACTTTATACAAAAATCTCCGCTATTCACAAACTGCCGAAAACTTGAACAGAGATGAATCATTAATGATATATACCAACGGTGTTTTTAAAAACAATATGAATCCTAATAAAGCGGATTATCTTAAAGAACCCGTCGACTGCGGATTTGCACTTCCTCCGGACTGTTCTGAACAACCAAAAGAAACGGTACTGCCTGCAGGACAGTATCTTTTTGTACAGGGAAATGCAGAAAAAGATGACATGGCAACAGCGGCCGAAGATCTCTGGCTTGAATCATTATGGCAGGAAGTAGAGCTTGATCCACAGCAAGTTTTTGTCAGGTATGTTACAGAAGACGGGAGAACAGTCTTTCAGATTTTCAGAAAAATCCTATAGTTTTACGGTTTCTACCATGTATTGGATGTAATCGTCTTTTTCTCCGGCAATCTTTTTTTCAATTACAAAAACAAGGCTTGTACCGTCAGCATCTGACAGGATACTGTTTATTGAATAACCTTTTACACCTACTCGTTTTGTTTTTGGATTGCCGACAATCATTCGGCGGATAACTTCGTCTTTTTCGTTTTTAAGTTCTACCAAAAGATAAAAACAAGTTGCAATACCTTTTCCGCTGCCTTCTGAATATTCAACAAGTTTTACATTGTATTGAACCGTTTTTTCTTCTGTGGAATGCTCAAAATCGCGGAATTCAATCTGTTTTTTTTCTTCAGATTTTCCGCACTGATACAAAAGGACAGAATTTGTTCTGTCAGGGAATTTTTTGGATGAAAAGAAATCTGGATTTTCCTGTCGTAAAGTTTTAAAAACTTCGTAACCTGTTTTGTTTTCTGTTTTAAAACTTGCAGCAGTCTTAATTTTTCCGCCGTTTACAAATTCATTCTTTGCAACATCTACAGTAAAGGCCTCGGCATAACCTCTGGAACCGGCTGATGCATCAACAATCCGACCATATTCGGCAAAGCAATAAAAAGCTCCATCAGGAGAAAAACCGATGTCCAAAAAAGAAGAATTTGGTTGTGCGTAAAGAAGTGTCAGTAAAAACAGCAATGCAAAAATACTGAGTCTTTTCATAATTAGATTTTCGGAATGTGTAATATTCACCTTTACAGAAATTTAAGTTGAGGGTATTCTATTTCTATATGACTCTATCAAACCGCAACGGACTTTTTGTATGTCTTACAGTTTTTTCGATAATTTTAATAATACTGATAGTTGTTTTTAATGCGCTTTCATTTTATAACGGAACTCTGGAACTTTTTCCTGAAGGAAAAAGTACAACTCCGTTTTACAGCAAAAGTTTTTTATTGCGGTATTCACCCAATTCCGTAATAATCGCCTGCTTTCTGCTGCTTTTTTATGTACCGTTTATAAGCAGTGTTATTCTGGTTTATTTTGAAAAAACAAACCTGCACGAAATTTCATATTTCGGTATTTATCTTTTGATGTGCCTGATTGAAGGACTTCGGATAGTAGTACCGTTATTCACTTTGTGGAAAGACAACTCCTGGATTATGATAATCATCTCGCGTCTTGTGTTTTTCAGCAGAGTCAGTTCATCAATTATCATGCTTTCCATAGCACTTTTGAATCAAGACAGTCATGAACACCATGCGAAACACAGTAATCTTTTTATTCTTCTTTTTATAAGCATTTTGACCTGTGTAATTCCGATAAATTCCATGCAGATACTTTCAACGTGTTTTTATCCGTATGCGTACTACAGTTCTTTTGTGTTTTTGCGGATTTTTTTTATTGCACTTACAGTTTTTACATACTACATGATTAGTGTCAAATACGGGATTACTGAATATAAAAAGTCCGCTCTTTATATGTTGATGATTATGACAGGACAGTTTTTTCTGCAGGAAGGAGACTCAGTCCTTTATATCACAACAGGCGGGTTTCTTTTTTACTTTGGCACATACTTATACTTAAAGAACATTCATCATTATTATCTGTGGAAGTAATTACAGGCAAAAAACAAACCGGCAGAACGCCGCAAGTAAAAGCGGAATGAGAACATTATCAAAGTCTTTCAGCGGCAAAAGCTCTATAATCATACCGCACAAAGCCACAATTAATCCGATTTTAAAACTGAAAGTGCATAAAAATGAAGAGACAAAAACCGCTAAAAAACAGGCCAGACTGCCTGCATAGGATTTTCCGCCGGTAAACGGTATTTTTCGCTTGCCCCATATTTTGCCGCACAAGCTTGCCAGACCGTCACCGAGAGCAAGCGCATAAATTCCTATTTTTGCAGGAACAGGCGGAAAAAAAAGCGCAGTAAGCAGAACTCCGCTGCACAAAGTAACTGGACCAAGCACAAAACGGTTTTCGTCACGCTTTCTCGCAGCTGCTGCAGTCACCGACGACAAAAGCGGAATCTGTTTTCCTCTCATTCTTAATAGTTCCGAAATTATATAAACAACAAGAACGATAAAAAGGAGAACAACCGTCAGATAATAAAACTTTGACAAAAAGAATGGAACAAATGCCGTGCACAGATGTATCGATTTGCGGAAAAATTCTTTCCACAAATCGTTGGCGTATTTTCTGTACCAGATTCCGGCTCTGCCTGAAAGAAATGAATCAGCAGTTATTTCACCGCTGAGAAGACTGCGTAAGAATTTCCTCATCTTGTAACGTTCTTGGAATATCATAATACATTGCAGGATCGAATGTACTCTGCGGATAACTCAGATACTTAAGGTTCTGTGACGCAAGATTGCTTGCCGGATTGCGTTCAAGTGTGGTCTGGTTACGTGTAAGCGCATCCCATGCCCGTGATGATTCTGAGAAATAAACCATGGCCTTGGCATTCTGACAGCTGTTTCCTGTCCGCAGAGCAAGACGGCTGAGAGCAACACCATAATTATTGGCAGCACGCATATAATTCTCAACCAAATCGTTATGATCAGGATCAACCTGCGGTAAAATAATCTTTTCACGGATTCTTATTCTGTCAAACTCATCAATAAAGCGCTCAAAATAACCTTCGGCCGCAAAATTATCATCACGGAGTGAAAGTACATTTCCCAAAGCCAAAAGCAGATGCAGATCATTTCCGCTTTCTTCTGCAGCCGTCAGCAAAGACCCCAGTGATTCAACATATTGTTTTCCGGCATAATATATATAACCGATTCTGTAGCGGATAGAAGACGTATCATTATCATATTGAATAGATTTTTGATAATTTCTAAGCGCAGCATCATTATCACCGGAAATAAAGTATTCGATATCACCCATATCACTGTATAGCTGACCAACCTGCTGACCGGCCTTAAGGGTACTGATATCTTTTTCCTTTTCAAAAAGCATTATACCCTGCGAATACTGTTCTTCCGCCTTTATAAAATCGCGCTGGTTCTTGTAAAGTTCGCCCAAAAGCCTGTAAGCATCGATATTGTTGAGGATACGGCGCCGTGTTTTTTTGGATACAGATTTGAAAAGCTGCAAAGATTTTGTCAAATCCGACTGAGCTGTTGCAGTATTACCGGTATGGAGGTAATAACGGGCACTGTTGTAGTATGCTTCGGGCATTGTCGGATCTGCTTCGATTGTACAGCGCAACAACGGAAGAACATCCTCTATGTATGTGCGCAGATATTCTTCTGCAGGAGAAAGGACACCGTAAAGCTTGCCTAAAAGATAATCGCTCAATTCGTAGATATCTTCAGGAGAAAGATATTTTTTAATCCTCTTGTTTCCCGTCTTTTTATCAGGATAGAAATAGGCCTTGAGAGGAAGAACCTTCTGCAGATTGTCCGTTCTTATGTAATAGCGCAGCATTCTGGCAAGATAAGTATTGTCCTGTTGGTGTACTTCCTTAAGATTTTCGTATGCTTCCAAAGCAAGCGGGAATTTTGAAGGATCTGTATCCGTACCCCATTCAAGATAAATATCGCCCAAAAGCAACATTCCATCATAATCGTTTATGAATCTGTCCAGAACATAGCGGCGCACTACCCTCTCGGCTTCTTCATAGTTGCTAAGATCATAAAGTTCCATTTCCGCATACTGCAAACCTGCATTTTTGTCTTTGGGGAATACGTTCAAAAGCCATGTATACATTCTGCGTGCATGAACAAACTGCTTCTTATCCCTGTAGCCGTTAGCATACTTAAATGCCCATTTTTTGTTCTTTTTGAAAGTGATAGCCTTGTTGAATGTTTCTTCTGACTGCGGGAAAAGATTATTTTCGAGCTGAGCATAGCCTTCTTTGTAAAGCATTTCAGCACGGACCGGTTTTATGATGAACAGGTTGGTAAGATAGCATAGAGAGAACAGCAATGCACCTATAACAGTTATAGCAAAGGCGGCGGGCAAAATTCTGTTTTTAATCTGGTATTCGGCAGTTGCCTTGTATGCCTCATACTGAGCCGCAGTACGTTTTTCATAGTTACGCGGTACTTCAATATGTTTATCAAGCATCTTACCAACATGAGAAGCCAGCTGTCTTACAGGCGGCTTTTTGATAATCATCCTGATAAGATTTATGTTTTCCTCTTCCTTGAACTGGTTTTCTACAAGAAGAGTTTCTATTTCCATCCGCAGGTTCAGCGGATAATAATACAAGTTTTCGAGGAACTTTTTATGTTCGGCATCAGTGAACTGATTTGCCTGAAGAATTTTTTCTTCTTCATCTTCCTGTTTTGGAAGAGGCTTTTTGGGTATAGTTGCTTCAGTAACATCAGAAAAACCCGGAATACTAAAATCAAGATCAGAACCCGAATCTTCCTCTATTGCTGGATTGTCGGCATCATCAAGATTAAAATCCGGAATAAGTGAAGACTGGTCTTCTATCGGTGCATCGGAAGGACCGGCATCGCCTGCAGCTTTGTCGCCCGCATCTGAAAAATCAAAGCCCGATAAATCCATACCGTCACTGGTATCCGAAGCTTCTGCACCGGAAGATTCTTCTCCACCAAAATCAAAATCAGGCATAGGCAGGTCGTCTTCTGCAGGAGCAGAAGGCTCGGGTGCAGGAGAAGCCGCCGGTTCAGGCTCAGCAGAAAAACCTGCTGTATCAGGCATATCAAAGTTGTCAGTATCTGAAAAATCGGGCAGTGGTATGTCGTCTTCCGAACCGGAATCCGGAGTGTCTGATGTATCTGAAAAACTGCCGAAGTCAGGCATTTCAAAATCTGCAGAACCAGTATCCGCAGAATCTGCAGCTTCTGTTGCAGAACCTGATGTATCACCGCCAAAGTCAAAATCAGGCATCGGCAAATCATCTACAGAGGCTGTGGATTCTGAAGAAGGAGAAGGAATCTCAGGTTCAACAGGAACTTCCGGCGCAGGAGGTGCGGGCGGTTCCTGCGCTGCAGGGGCAGAATCACCAAGGGTTTCTTTTAGGAATGCGTCAACATCAAAATCAGGTTGTGCGGAAGGTTGTGCCGGAGAGGGAGCTGCCGGCTCAGGCTCGGACTGTGCAGGTTGTTCTCCCGATAAGTTTTCATTTAAAAGTGCATTTATGTCAATGTTGCCGGAATCTGCTTCTTCGGAAGCTTTTTCCTCAGTAGCCGCGGCCTGCTCGTCAGTCGATTCAACAGGCAGACCGTAAAGGAAATCCTCCGAATCATCGGCTTCTGAAATACCCTCCGGTATTTCAAGCTGCTCTATAATATCACCGCGCGTACGGCGGATTGTCAGTTCATCGCCGAGAGAAGATATATTTTCATAAAATTGCTTGATTTGATTTAATCCGGGCATAACTTATCCAATTTTACTCCGAAAAGGAGTTAATAACAAGACTTCTTTTTATACATCGGATAAAAAAACGAACACTTGAGTTTATGAAACAGAGAATTAGTCGGGCAGGCGGGATTTGAACCCGCGGCCTCTTGGTCCCGAACCAAGCGCGCTCCCCCTGCGCTACTACCCGTAGACGGATTCTGCCGGACATTCCTGCAAAATCCAAAATATACAGACAGAGTTTCCAAGAATTGCAAGGGTTGTTAAACCCGGCGTTTCTTTCTATGCACCCTAAAAACTCTGAAAAGGTGAAAAATCAGCAGTTTGAAGTACAAACTGACTAATAAAAAAAGCCCATCCCCTGATGAGCTTTATCGGGAGCGACGGGGCTCGAACCCGCGATCTCCGGCGTGACAGGCCAGCGCGATAACCAGCTTCGCTACGCCCCCTTAATGTGTCACTACCATACACCAGCTGTAAAAAAAAGTCAATACACATTTTTCCAAAATATAAACAGTACAGACATATATGTAATTGACGAATCAATGATAATAAATTATCATATTTTTTATGGGCATAGCTACAAGTCAACAATTGACCCGGTACTATGACGTGTATCGGGATACGGATATAGTTTTTACAAAACAAGTTATCAAAACCCTGAATCTTAATCCAAGGCAGATTTCCGTAAAGTGCAACGGAAGACAATGGCCTTGTATCATTAATTCAACTTCACTTCGTTCATGTAAGATTATCGTTAATACCAACGGTGGAGCTGTTGCGGCTTTGGCAAAAGCAGGTAATTCCACTGTAAGCATTTATTTTTGTTTTACCCCGCGGGATGTTCAGCCTATAACTTTTTTTGTTAATGCAAAAGTTGAAGATCACGCAATACAACCATTCAACGGCAATAAGGATTTAAGCGTCGTTACCCTGAATTTTACGCAGCGTCCGCCTGATGATTTGATTGAAATCATAGGAACCGTACTTGAAGCAAATGCAAACTCAGTACAACGCCGTGATGAAAGAATCGCGATTACTGCCGATTCAAAGCGCAAGCTCAACCTGCTAAAGGAAGAAACTTTTGTATATATGCAGAATGTACCAAGGCACTGCATAATAAGGGATATTTCTTTTTCGGGAGCAAAGCTCATAATGCTCGGTGTAAAGGCATTCGTTGTCAACAAAGATGTTATTCTGCACTTTGATTTTACCGATCCGCAGGAACCTATGGATATAAAGGGCAAAGTCGTTACAGTCGAAGACGTTGCCGGAAGACGGGATCTTATCGTCGCAAACATCCTTTTTGACGAAGCACAGGTTCCAATCTCATACAAGCTGCGCATAAACAGCTACATTACATCAGTCAGAAAACAGCAGCTTCAGGACAACGAAATAACACAGGGCTAAAACTGATGAACAGTCCTCTGGATTCCATAGTATACATAACACTGCCTGAAAATTTTCAGATTCCGCAGGGTGCTTTTCCCATAGACCCTACAATTCCTCTACCCGTACAAAAAACAACAGGTTTTGAAAGCGAACAGACTGACACATCCTCACTCACATGGGAGATGATTCTTGCGGGAATTCTTACAATATGCGCCTATGAGCGCGACAACAAAAACATCGCATATTACCGCTCACTGCTTCTTTCAGTAAAGCCAAACATAAAGCAGGAACTGAGCGAAGCCGCCATTCTTAAAGCCCGTAACGAAGACTTTGATATTGCCGAAGAAATTTTTGCCGCATTGCGCGGACTTGATCCCGAAGACATGGCAATCGTGCTGAATTCGGCACTGTTTTACGATGAACGCGGTTCTTCCTACCGAAAATCAGGCCTGATAGAAGATGCCGATGCCTGTGACGAAACCGCATACGAGTATTATAAACAGGCTGTTACCGCCGAACCACCGATTCCCGATGCGTTTTTTAACACGGGCTTTTTTCACCTTAAGCAAAGAAACTTTACTAAAGCAAAACAGGAATTTGAAACATACCTTACCCTTACAGATGACATTGATGACGAAAAGCTTTCAAAGAACGGAGTATACAAAAGACAGCGTGCCAAAGAGATTGTCGATGATATTTCCAACCGTAATTTGGAAGATGAACTGTTCAAAGCCGCATATGACTTTATAAAAATGGGCGAGGAAGAAAAAGGACTTGACTACATCCGCAGGTTTCTGGAAAAGAATCCCAAAATCTGGAACGCATGGTTTATGCTCGGATGGGGATTACGCAGACTGGAGCGTTATGAGGACGCAAAAGCCGCATTTGAACAGAGTCTTACCTGCGGCGGCGACACGCTGGATACACATAACGAACTTGCAATATGTATGCTTGAACTCGGTGACTATGAAGGCGCAAAGCAGCATCTGATGAAGGCCCTCACATTCCAGCCCGACAGTACAAAAATAATGTCCAACCTTGGAATCCTTGCGCAAAAGCGCGGCGACACAGCCGAAGCCCGCAAGTATTTTATGGCAGTACTTGAGTTTGACCCCAAAGACGTAATCGCAAAACAAGCCCTAAAGGATATGGAATAAGCCTGGTATGGGTTTTCAGAAATCCCAAAAACTATCTACTAAAAACAGCCTCAAATCAGCACAGAACCTGCTCTTTTAGATAATATTTCCTGTCAATTCACCTGAGTCACCAATACTCTTTGTATATAATTCAAGCTTATTAGGAATATTTTTTATTCCAAAGGACAATTGAATAATCATTTTTTTTCTATACAATAATGGTATGAATGGCGAAGAAATTAGAAAAACACTTTCGATAAAGATTAAGAACTTAAGAAAACAAAACAATATGTCTCAGGCAGAACTTGCTGAAAAAGCTGAAATTTCTATTCCATTTTTGAGCGCGATAGAACGCGGAACAAAATGGCCCCATCCTGATTCTCTTGCCAAACTTGCAAACGCACTGAACGTAGAAGTTTACGAACTTTTTTCAGAAAATACAAAATTCAACAGAACCAACGCAAATACTCTCCCGATTATGAAAGAACTAATCGAAAACGAGAAAAAACTGTTGGATGCTGCATATACTTTCTTTTTTCAAGACAATTAATAATCATACGCCGTTGATTTACGAGTAAACAAATTTGTCGTATACTGTACCAATGGAATTGACCGAAAAAAAGCGCACGTATATTGTCATTCTATATGGAATCATTGTTGCCGCATCAAATCTTGTCGGTGTTATACTGCCACTACCTTCTTCGCTGAAAGCTCTCAGTATGCAGGATTATTCGCAGCTGCTCGAAACATACCGGAACTTTATTCCTATTTTTATGACAATTACTTTTGCCCTTCCGACCATTTTGTGTTTCTGCTATATAATAAAATCATCCGGTGACAATTTTTACAGCAGATTTATAAATATGCCGGCTGCTTTTTCCTTTCTCGGGGCAAGCGGTTGGTTATTTTTCTTTATTGTAGAAGCAGTTATTCTTTTTTTGGTCAAACGTACATCCCCCATACCAATCGCACCTATCCTCATCACATCGGGTATGAGTGCGCTGTTGATGGGGCTTTTGAGTTTTACTCTCGCTTATTTTATACAGGAAACATTGCATCGCAAAATCTTTTTGCCTATGTTTTTTCCCGAAGGACATATCAGCAAATACAAAAACATCTCAAACCCGTCACTAAGATTCCTGTTTTTTGTTTTTTATATCTCAGCGGGAATTTTCCCAATGCTTTATATTCTTTCCGCATTTTATGCTGATCAGATGAACAAGGGAACAAAGCCTGATGTACCGACCCTTGTAACACAGATTGTACTTATTCTGTTCGGAATTATTTTGTGCATAGTATTTTATGATTACTTCAACGCGCCGCTCAAAAAACTCTATACGGGTACGAAAAAAATCAAGGAAGGCGATTACAGCACACGTGTAAAAATCGTTTCCACAGATTCATTCGGCAGCCTCGCCGATTCGTTCAATGAGATGACAGAAGCTCTTGATGCCAAAACACGCAAAATTCTTTCTATACAAAACTCAGTTGTAACTGGAATGGCTGTTATGGTTGAAAGCCGCGACAACTCTACCGGCGGGCATATCATGAGGACAAGCGATTGTGTAAGGATTTTTATTCATGAACTTAAAAAATCACCGGAGTTTTCGTTTTTGACTGAATCGTTCTGCGAAGCCGTTATAAAAGCCGCTCCTATGCACGATCTTGGCAAAATCGCCGTTGATGATGCCATCTTGCGCAAGCCCGGAAAATTTACAGACGAAGAATATGAAAAAATGAAGATACATTCAAAAGAAGGCGCCCGTATCGTTAAAAATGTTCTAAAAGAAGTTGAAGACGATGAGTTTGTAAATATTGCGGTGAATATTGCACATTATCACCACGAGAAATTTGACGGACGGGGCTATCCCGAAAAGCTGAGCGGAACCGCTATTCCGCTTGAGGCTCGTATAATGGCGCTTGCCGATGTATTTGACGCACTCGTAAGCAAACGCTGCTACAAAGACAGCTTTTCTTACGACAAAGCTTTTGAGATTATAAAAGATTCACTCGGCACTCATTTTGACCCGGAACTTGGAGCAGTGTTCATTCAGTGCCGCCCAAAACTACAGGACTTGTACGATTCATATCAAGCCTGATAAACAAAAAAAGCTGCCCGTTTTAAAGCGCAATGGCTTTTCGGACAGCTTTCTTTTTAGGTCTTTTAAGACTATTCAATTACTGCAATAACATCAGCAGCTTTAAGAATAAGGTGTTCTTCACCATCAATCTTTACCTGTGTTCCGGCATATTTATCGTACATTACTCTTTCACCGGGTTTTACCTTTATTTTTTCTTTGTCATCGCCTACTGCAACAACAACAGCTATCTGTGTTTTTTCCTGCGCTGTATCCGGAATAATAATTCCGCCTGCTGTTTTTGATTCAGTTTTTTCTGTCTTTACCAGGACTCTGTCTGCTAACGGTTTTACTTTCATATATTCCTCCAAAAATGTTTTCTTTATATTTGTAATAATAATATACGAATTTTTTGTATTTATCGTCAATAAAACATTAAAAAAAATTACCCCGCTAATCCTGGAACAGTATCAAAATGATGCAGAAAATATTCATTTTTTTTTCAGCGTGTCAGAATGATACATTTTTTTTGTCTGAACAATAACCTGTGTCAAAAGTTTTTGAAGATTAGGACCGATATGTTTGACTGTTATTTCAAAATTTTACAAAACAACAGTTTAATGATATCACAAATTTTTTTTGACTGTAGAGTTTTTTTATCTACCTGCTAAAAGTTGGCATGATTTTTGCATGATTATAAATGTACAAAGTTATTTCTGATTTTTCAGTTCTTTGTTATATATTTGTTTTTTAGGAGTTTTTTATGAATACGTCAAACACAAAAACCAGAAATGCTGATGATGAACTGCTTTCATACTATATGAGGGATATTAATAAAATACCGCTTCTTACAAGAGAAGAAGAATTTGACCTTGCCGTAAAAGCAAAAAACGGCGATAAGGCTGCAAAAGATAAAATCGTAAAATCAAATCTGCGTTTTGTAATTTCAATCGCAAAAAAATACCAGCATCAGGGCTTGGACTTGTCCGACCTGATAAGCGAAGGAAATATCGGGCTTATAACAGCAATCGACAAGTTTGACCCGCACAAAGGTTATCACTTTATTTCATATGCGGTCTGGTGGATCCGCCAGAGCATTCTGCGCGCAATCTACGAAAAATCACGTGCAATTTATCTGCCTGCAAATAAAATTAATGAACTTTGCCAGATTAACAAGGCAAAAAAAACAATTGCCGCGGATTTAACAGACGAGCAGTCCGTAAGAGAAATTGCGGAACTTCTTAATATGGATTCCGCATACGTCAAAGAACTGCTTATGATTTCGCGCGATACAGTTTCGCTCGACGCTCCCGCAAAAGCAGACGAATCATCCGCTGTCGTTGCCGACTTTATTGAAGACAAAAACTCGGATTATCCTGAAAAAGAAGCTATTTACAACAATATGAAAGAAGACATTGACGATGTTATCTCTACACTTTCAGACAGAGAAGCAAAGATTCTCCGCTACAGATACGGACTTAACGGATTCAAGTCAATGTCGCTTAAAGAAATAGGCGCTCAGCTGAACCTTACAAAAGAGCGCATCCGCCAGATAGAAAAACGCGCAATCGCAAAAATGCAGCAGTTCAGCAGAAGCGACCGTCTCGCCGCTTACGTAGCATAAGCCGTTTGCAAGGTAGCAAAAGCTTCCTTGCGGGCTATCTGTAAAATCGCACTGTCACGCACAGGATCCGCAATACTCAGCGTCAGGTAGCCGGACTGTTGCACGCCGAGCACTTCGCCCGGACCGCGCAGTTCCAAATCCTGCTCCGCAATGACAAAGCCGTTGTTGCTCTCATAAAGAGCTTTTAATCGTGCCTTGCCTGTTTCGGTAAGCTTGTCCGAATACACAAGAAAACAGTGCGACTGTGCCGTTCCGCGCCCTACCCTTCCGCGCAGCTGGTGGAGAGCCGCAAGCCCGAACCGCTCGGCGTGCGTTATTACCATGCAGGTTGCGTTAGGTACATCAACGCCTACTTCTACAACGCTTGTAGCTACAAGAATCTGTATTTTATTTTCCTTAAAATCCGCCATCAGCGAACGCTGTTTTTCCTCGTCAACCTGCGAATGTATGAGGGCAACGCTGTAATCGGGAAAAATCTTTTTCTGTAAAGTTTCAAACATTTCTTCCGCAGACTTAAGACCGGAATCCGTGTCGGTATCATCAGTTTCCTGCGCCTTTATAAGCGGATAAACAAAATACGCCTGTCTGCCCTGTTCCAGTTCCTTTCGAACAAACGAAAAAACATTTTCACGGCTTTCCTCGCGGCACAAATGCGTTTTTACAGGCAGTCTGCCGTGCGGCATTGTTGTTATTACAGACACATCCAAATCGCCGAAAACCGTAAGAGCAAGCGTCTGCGGAATAGGCGTGGCGGACATCATCAGCAGGTTTGGAACGGCAAAGGCCTGTTCCTGTGCAGAAGAAGAGGCTTCCCTGCGCCCTTTTTCAAGAATCGCGTTGCGCTGCAAAACACCGAATCTGTGCTGCTCGTCAATTACGGCAAGCCGCAAATCCTTGTACACAACGTTGGATGAAAACAGTGCATGTGTTCCTATCACTATGTTTATGTTGCCTTCTTTAAGTTCCTTTAAAAGCTTGTTGCGCTCTGCGGCTTTAAGGTTGCCGGTTAAAAACGCGAGCTTTACCGAAAGCGGCTCCAATAATTGCGCGGCGTTTTCCGCATGCTGACGAGCCAAAAGTTCAGTAGGTGCGAGCAGCGCGCACTGTCCGCCGTAATCGCATATCCTGAGGCAGCCGAAAAACGCTACAAGGGTTTTGCCCGAACCGACATCACCCTGAATGAGTCTTGCCATTGAAAAGCGGCTTTCCTTTTCGTAGCTTTTGTCTATATCTGCGTTTATCTGCGTAATAACGCTCATTTGTCCGGTTGTAAGCTTGAACGGCAGTCGTGCAATCGCATCTTTTTGCCGCGGAGAAAGTGATGCCGTAAAAGTCTTTTCCACGGCTTGCTCATCTGATGGTGAAAGACTGTGTGCTGCCAGCAAATCAGTAGAAATCGTATCCGTTTCAACAGGCAGAGAACCGCGGTGCTGTAAAGAACGCTCACCTATGGCTTTTTGGAACAGGTACAGTTCTTCAAAAATCAGACTCTGCCGCGCTTTTTCCGCCTGCTCCGGCGTTTGAGGCGCATGCATGGCAAAAACACATTCCGCCTTGCTCATGAGCTTCTGTCGTTTTATAACATCTTCCGGTATTTCGTTTTCAATTCCCTTAGCATACTGACGCAACGCAACACCGATTATCTTGCGGAGCTGTGTCTGCGAGAGCCCCGCCGTAAGCGCGTACACAGGCAGCACACCGTTCCCTGTGTGCAGATACTGTTCCATATTTTCCGCATCCGGCAGAACATCTGACGAAGCTTCCGTAATGAGCGATATATCAAATGAAGCCGACTGCAAAGTTCTGTATTTTACATAAAAGCTGCCGTTTACGCGAATAAGCGAATCTACGGGGAACATTTTTTCCATGAACGGACGGTTAAAGCACAACAATTCCGCCTGTGCGGAAGAATCCGCTATAACCAGTTTGAGAGTACGCATTCTGCCGTAGCCGAACCATGCATGGTCAATAACTTTTGCAACAGTATTTACTTTTTTGTGGTTTGCAAATTCGGCAAGTGGTATGAGTTTTGTCCGGTCGTCCCATGTTTTGGGCCAGTATGTGAGCAAATCACCGACCGTAAAAATATTCAGATTTGCGAGCAGTTTTTCTGTAGAAGCACCGACACCGGCTAAAGCGGTTACAGGTACTGTAATCTGGCTCAGCTTCATTTATCAGAAGGGTAAACTGTATAAGGCGGAACAGAGTGTTCCAAACATAATATTACCGGCAAAATATACTACAATAAGTCCTACAAGGAAACAGGCAAGCAGGTTTCTGAACTGAAAGTATTTTCGGGGGAAAAATAAACCGGAAACCTTATACATAATGGGTGTAAGAAACTGATCCAGCTGTGTCCATATTGATCCTGAATCCTTGTTAATCAGATTAAAAATAAGTCGTAGTACAAGTATAAAAATCATTATTCCGATAAATGAGCGCAACAGTGACCAGCACATTCCTATAATAACACTCAAAAGAATCCCGACAGAAAAACGCTGTTGTACTATGAAATTTGAAAGTACCGAAGAAACAAGAACCAGAACACCTATTGCAAGAATCGGTGAAAAATCGACACTTCCTGCACGTAAAAACTTTATTTTACGGAATATATTCAGATACGGATCTGTTATGGATGCCAAAAATCTTCCGAATTTGGAGTAAGTCAACGACGGGATCCATGTAATAAGAACACGGATAAAGATAATGAATGTATATAGTGAAATAACAGAAACCAAAAACCTGAAAATTGTCAGTAAAAAAGCCATAACAAAAAACTCCTTATTCTTTCCAAACGCTTTCTACATAAGGAAAGTCAGCAAGTCTTGCAACAAAATCTTCTGTAGAAGGTACAGTAAGCTGCTTGCTTGCGTTCACAACATATTTTTTTCCGCCAAGGTCCATATGAAAATATACAAAACAATTACCACTGGTGCCAAATAAAAAATCACGCAATTCAAAAAGCTGCTGACTGTTAGAAAAAGACGGCGACAAGCTTATATGAATCTGCGATATGACATGTTCTGCCATCTCATCCGGTGACTGTATACTGTCAACAGTGAACGAAGGTTCTTCTCTGTTTGTTTCAACTTCACCAACAATGCCCCAGACTGAATCCGGCGTTATTTTGCCGGAAATTGTTTTCCATACGTCCGGAAAGAATGTGAGAGATATTCCACCGTTAAAATCAGAGAATTTTGCAAACGCCATCGGCTTATTGCTTTTGGTAATAATTGTACGTAATTCACTTATCATTCCGACAATCGTATACTTTTTTCCCGGCTGAGCCCGGTTCAAATTAGACAAATCAAGCGTAGAAGCTTTATTTATAACGGTTTTGTAATCATCAAGAGGATGTCCGGACAAATAAAAGCCTATCAGCTCTTTTTCCAATTCCAGTTTATACTTTGAATCCCAGTCAGGAACCTGCTCGTATACAAAATCTACAAATACCTTTTCATCCGTATCACCGAAAAGACTTGCCTGCCCATATTGAAGGTCGGCTTTTTTGTTATCAGCATAAGCCATTGCCTTTTCATAATTTGCCATAAGAACAGCACGCGGTAATGGTTCAGGCAGATTGTCAAAACAGCCTGTTTTAATCATAACTTCAACAGCTTTTTTGTTTACGGTATGAAGATCAACCCTTTCAAGAAAGTTCATAAAACTGGTATATTCACCGTCTTTTTCGCGCTGTTTTATTATTTCTTCCGAGGCGGCTTCGCCCAAGCCTTTTATGCCCAAAAGACCGTAAACAATACGTCCGTCAACAACGTCAAAGACTTTGGCAGAACGGTTAACGTCCGGCGGATCTATTGAAAGCCCCATCTTGCGACCTTCGGCAATATACTGGGGAATCTTGTCGGTACTGGTAATTTCGTTAGTAAGGTTGGCGGCGATGAATTCAGCGGGGAAGTTCGCTTTGAGGTAGCCTGTACGGTATGCTACAACTGAATAAGCGGCGGCGTGCGACTTGTTAAAACCGTACCCGGCAAAAGGAACCATGATGTCAAAGATTTTTTCTGCATGTTCTGCCGTAAAGCCGTTTTTGAGAGCACCTTCTATGAATTCGACCTTTTTTCCATCCATGACCTCTTTTTTCTTCTTTCCCATGGCACGGCGGAGCATATCCGCACCACCAAGCGAGAAACCGGCGATGCGCTGCGCAACCTGCATAACCTGTTCCTGATAAACCATAACACCGTATGTTTCTTTCAGGATGTCCTCAAGACACGGATCAGGATATTCAATTGTTTCGGGATGGAATTTACCATTTACATACTGATCAATATACTGCATAGGTCCCGGGCGGTACAGAGCGTTCAAAGCAACCAGCTCTTCTATGCAGCGCGGCTTTGCCTGACGGAGAATTTTCTGCATACCCGGGCTTTCAAACTGGAATACGGCAACGGAGTCGCCCCTGCAGAACAAATCGAACGTTTTTGCGTCGTCTTCGGGAATGTTACGCGCATCAAAGTTTTCGTAGCCGGGACGCTTGCGGATAATGTGTTCTGCGTATTTTATGAGCGTAAGCGTTTTAAGACCGAGATAGTCCATCTTTACAAGACCGCACGGCTCTATGATATCCATCGTGTACTGAACGGCAACCTTACCGGTTTTGGAATCCTTGTATACAGGCGCCCATTCTGGCAGCTCGCTGCGTCCGATTACAATACCCGACGCGTGAAGCGATGTGTTGCGGTTAACATCTTCCAACTTAAAGCACAGTTCAAACAACTCTTTGTAACGCGGGTCGTCCTTGTAAGGAATAAGTCCGCCGCGTTCGGGGTGGTCCGCGTCCGGCTCGGTAAAAGCGTCTTTAAGGTGGAATTTGGGCATTCCTTCGGGAATGCACTTTTTGAGCATGTTTACTTCGGAAAGCGGAATGTCGAGAACGCGCCCTACGTCCGCAATAACGGCCTTTGCCTTGAGTGTTCCAAACGTAACGATGTGCCCAACCTGCGGGTCACCGTATTTTTCGCGCGTGTAGGCAATAACGTCCTGGCGTCCTTCGAAGCACATATCAACGTCAAAATCAGGCATACTTACACGTTCAGGGTTCAAAAAGCGCTCAAAAATCAGCTTGTATTTGAACGGATCAATGTCGGTAATCGTCATTGCGTATGCAACAAGAGAACCTGCGCCCGAACCGCGTCCGGGTCCTATCGGAATATCGTGCTGCTTTGCCCAGTTGATAAAATCCCAAACAATAAGGAAGTAGCCGGAAAATCCCATCTGAAAGATGATGCCAAGCTCATACTCGGCGCGGTCGCGGATTTCGTCCGTTATTTCGGGATAACGTTTTTGCAGACCTGTATAAACCAGATGGCGAACGTAATCGTCTTGTGTTTTGAACTCAGGCGGTATTTCATAAACCGGCAGACAGTCTTTGAGCTGCTGGGTTTTGTACTGCGGTATCGTGAGGTCGCACATTTCAGCAATGCGCTTGGTGTTTGTAATCATTTCAGGATAGTTCGGAAACAGAACAGACATTTCCTGTTCCGATTTCATGTAGAACTGGTCACCCTGAAATTTCATGCGGTTTGTATCTTTACGAAGCTTTTTAGTACCTATGCACAAAAGAACGTCCTGTGCAGCGGCGTCTTCGCGCAAGCAGTAGTGAATATCGTTTGTAACAACCATCGGAACATCAAGACGCTTTGCAATATCAATGAGCATAGGCGCAACCTGTTTTTGTTCCGGTATGCCGTGATCCTGAAGTTCTATGTAATAATGGTCTTTTCCGTAAATTTCTTTGTATGTGCGTACAAGTTCTTCCGCTTCTTCCGTTTTTCCGGCAAGAAGAAGAGACGGCAGCTGTCCCGCAAGACAGGCGGAAAGGCAGATTAAGCCTTCGTGGTATTGTTTTATAAGCTCAAGGTCAATCCTCGGCTTGTAGTACATTCCTTCGGTAAATGCCTTTGAGGTGAGCATACAAAGGTTTTTGTAGCCCTGAACATTTTTTGCGATTAAAACAAGATGATAGTATTTGTTGCCTTCTTCCGTGCCTTTCCGCTCGTGGCGGCTGCCGCCCGCTACGTAAAACTCGCAGCCTACAAGCGGATTTATGCCTTTTTTGTGACATTCCTGCTCAAAGCGCAGCGAGCCGAACATATTGCCGTGATCGGTCAGCGCAAGCGCACTCATTCCCAGCTCAACGGCACGGTCTATGAGTTTGCTGATTTTGGACGCGCCGTCCAGCAGAGAATAGTCGGAGTGTACGTGGAGATGGACAAAATCGCTCATGCGGAAATTGTACTCTATGGAAAACAAAAAAGCAATCAGCCGTAAGCCTAACGAAAAACAGGCAGGTTTTATTTGACTGAGCATAAGTTATGTTTTAAGCTGATACTATAGGTATCACACTGCATACTAAATGAATAAGTATAGAAGCATCACAGGAGAACATAGAAAATGAAAAATCTTGCAAAAATTTTAGGATTGTTACTAATACTCACACTTTCCGTAAGCTGCGGAGGCGGTGGCGGCGGGGGTGGAAGTAGCAGCACCACTGATTCTACAGTATATAAATGTAATGCTGCTATGACGTTCAGATTAAATCTTAAAAATGATTTTACAGAAGAATATATAACTGAAATAAATAACGTTGTAATATCCCAACATCAAACAGGGACATGGAGTCTTGAAAACGGTGATTATACCAATGGAACTTTAAAATTCAACAATACTAATACTTTTACTGTAACAAACGGCAGTTTTTCCGCAGACGGGATTACATTTACTAAAACAACTGACAGCACGGGATATAGTGCAAAATATATTGGCACAGCAAACATGATTGTTACTATTGAGTTTAAAAAGGATGGTACCTACATAGTTACAGAACAAATGCCAGGGACTCAAGATTCAGATACAGGCACTTACACAATTACCAGCGGCACTTTAGACAATGGCACTGTTACATTAAGTAACAATTCGTTAGGTACCAATCCCCTCACTATAACAAACGGAACAATAAGTGTTCCGATTGCATCTTCCGGCCAAAACTTTACATTTGTCAAACAGTAGTTCTGTACCGGCAAAACTTTTGTGATATTAGAACTTGTCGGGGGCGTAGGTAAGGGAAAGCTTCCAGGAGAATGAACCGCCCCCGGAAAAACCGCCCATTCTCGTGAACTCGCTGCCTTTTTTGCCGAAGACAACTATTGGACCTGTGGACAGTGTAAAATCATCCCAGAATTTGGCGGAAAAAGTTCCCTGTGCCATACCGGAACCGTCAGTAAGGCTTACCATGCCGTAAAGGCTGCCGGAACAGTCGCTGGTAAACAGTTCCTGTTTTGAAAGAGATAATGCCAGATAATGTCTGCCGGCATAATTATATGCATTTTTCAGCTTTAAAAAGTCTATTATGGACAAATCCATAGTTTTTTTATCACCGAATCCGTTGAAAAAATATTGTCCTATCAACGTAAGCTTCGGGTCTTTCCATGTGTACATAAAGCCTGCTGTTCCCTGAAAAACGGCTTTCATATCACCGTGGTTTACGTTTCCACTGCCGTTTTTGCCAAGAGGAGCCCATTGTTCTTCCGTTCCGTAGCCTAAAACCAGTTCCGAAAAAACTGACAACTTTCGGAATGCACCGGTAACGGTTCCTACAGCACGCGGAGTACGTCCGTACTTGTACCAGCCGCCGATGCCTATCTCAAATTTATCAACTAAAAATTCAAACTTACCGGCAAATGCCGTATACTTTAAGTCATCTTTATCAATGTCCAGTACACGTATTTCTTTTTCTTCGTCTATGTCAGGCAGCACATACAACCAAAGACAATTCTGCGTTCCCGGAAAAACAACCTGCGTTCTTAATGAAATTGCGCCTTCTCTCTGCTCCGTAGGATTTTCGGGATCAACAGCCGAAAGATTTATAACATCTGCCGGACTGAAAAAGTAACCTACGCCCCAGGTAACAGTGTGCTTTCCAAGACGAAAGAAAACTCTGTCATGCAGATTGTAATCAATAAAGTATTCAAAAAGAGAATCTTCAATTTCTTCGTATACAGCAGGATACTGGTTTTCCAAATCATCCGAGAATGGATAAAAAACAGGCTTCGGAGCTTTGAATTTTGCCTTTGTATAAAAACGGAAAATATCTGTAGGACGTATATCAATATAAAAATCAGCTTTTATAACAGGTGTTACAGCTGCGTTTCTGAAACCATCTTTAATGAATTTTGAATTGCGGTGGCCGTCCTTAAAAGGCTCATACCAGGTAAAAAGACTTTCGGCTCCGATTGAAAAAGAACCACCGGCCCGAAACGAACCCTTGCTGTAAATAGCACTTGCATCAACCGCAGAAGGAGCTTCCGCCGTGGGTGCATCAACTTCTTCAATCATTGAATCGAACATATCGTCGGAACTACCGAACAAATCATCGTCACTGCCGCCAAACAAATCGTCATCAGAACCACCGAACAGGTCATCGTCACTGCCACCAAATAAATCGTCATCAGAACCACCGAACAAATCATCGTCACTGCCACCAAATAAATCGTCATCAGAACCACCGAACAAATCATCGTCGGAACCGCCGAAGAGGTCATCATCGTTGAGTGCTACAGTATAAATATCAGTTGAATTATAAAAATCAAAATCATCCGCAGGAAACGGGTTTTCTGACTCGTCTGCCGTCAAAAATAAAAGAACACATACTAAAAATAGTATTATCGCATACAGTTTTTTAACGGCAGAGAATCTCATTCTAGTTTAACTGTTCCAAATAGGCTTTGGTAAATACTTTGTCAGGTATCGGCGAAAAGTTCAAATCGCTTACAACCTGCTGTGTCTGCTCGCCCTTGTTAAGTTCATCACGGATAAGCAGCTGGGTTGCGACATATCCGTATGTTACCTTCGAATACTTTGGTAAAAGTATTGTGCGCATAAGGCGGTCAGAAGCGGAAAAATCTTCCTGCTTAAGAAGCAGCGGAATATCCTTTCTTATGTAATACTTTGATTTTACATAGGACGGTGTTTTAGTGGTCGCTTCCAAAGAAATTATGTAAACCTCGTACTTGCCGAGCTTGCTCTCTTCAAAACTTGTTACTTTGTAATTTTCGCGCCAATGGTCAGGAGACTGGTTTACGTCGTCAATTTTTACGTCTGAGTCACCGAGAGCTTCTTTTATGGAAGTGTGTGTAAACTTACGGCTAATCGGGTCATAAGACCAGATGTTATCGCCCTGTCTGAGATAACCAACGCCTTTGTCAGCCTCAGGAAAGAGCTGAACAATAGTCATAAGCTCATTATCAGTACGTTCCAATATTTTGTACTGGAGATTTTCCTTTGGTTTCCCCGGTTTTTCGATTACAAGTGATATGGTTGCAGAATAATCACCGTGATAAGCCAGCGCATCATCGGCTGCTTCGAGAACTGAAAACGCCTTGTCAGAATCAGCGGCTGAAACTTGCGCAAAAAGTCCCGCAAAAACAAATGCAAATAAAACACAAAAACAAAACAGCTTCTTCATTTATCGCTCCTAAAAAATCTGCTTCCGGCATAATCCATATTATTTTATGGTTCTCAAAGCTTCCGCCGGATTAAGTTTGGCAGCGGTTTTTGCACTACCATAAACAGCAACAATCGTAAAGACAACAAGTAACAAATATTGAAAAATAATTACGCCGGTTGATAGCGTAAAAGAGAAAAATCCGTTGTCAAGAAACATCGAAAGGCTTTCAGAATGTATCGGGATGCGTCCAACTATAAGCATAACAAGAAGAGAAAGCAGGAAACCCGCCAGTGCCCCGATAAGACAAAGAACAACTGCTTCCGAAAGGAACACATTTTTGGTTTCTTTTCTGCCCATACCAACGGCGCGCATTGTTCCGATTTCTCTTATGCGCTCATACAGAACCATTCTGTATGTGTTGGAAACACCGACCATTACAATAAACAGAATTACAAGCAGAACAACCGTTGTAACAACGTGAACAATGTTCAACAGGGTTTTTATTGCAGGAACTTCATCATACAAAGTTTCAACCGCATATTTTGTTCCTTCCCAGCTGTATTTTTCAGGATTAACCTGTTTTTCAATTCCCTTGCCGATATTGGCGGGATTTGTTTTCATTGCTTCAAGACGACTTGTTACCTGAACACCGTCTGCCCGAATAAGCGCTTCCACTTTATTGGCAATCTTTGTCTGATCTTTTTTGTTGCGCAGATTGATTGTAAAGGTAGAAAAGCCCGCTTCAGGTATTCCGATGATTCTGTTCAGATTTTTAATGTCAGTATAAATCTGCATGGAACTTAAAAAGTTGTTCGACTTTATTATTCCTGCAACAGTAAAGTCTTCTACTGTGTTCTGCCCGTAAATTGTGCTGCATGTAAAGGTGAGAATATCGCCTACCTGCAGATTCATTGCGTCAGCGGTTTTTTCGCTGATTATAAGGGCATTGAACATTGAAAAATTTTCCGGTCCACCGTGACTGAACGGCAGGGAATCCAAAAAGGATTCTTCCGTAAAATCACGTCCGTACATTGTTACAAGCGATTTTTTGCCTTCAAAGATAATCTGACCGCCACACATTGAATAGCACGAAAAAGAGTTATAATCCTTAAAGTTTTCAGTTACCAGGTTTCGGATATAATCCGCGTTGCGTACAATCGCGGCCACAGACGGTTTTTTGTTTTCGCCGCCGGCCGGGATGCGTTCCAGACCCTGTATAAGAACCGTTCCGCCAACCATCTGGGTAATCTGGTTTTCAAGGTTCCCAACCATACCCGAAATAAAACCGTCAACGGTTGTAACTACAAAAAAACCAAAGGCTATTGCTATTGCAAGAACCGCATTACGTCTTTTTTGTCTCGAAAGGTTTTTCAACGCCAAACTAAATATCATACTCATTCTGTCAAAATCCTTACTCTCTGCTCAACGCCTTAAGCGGTGTAATTCTTAACGCTGAACTTACAGGATACAGATTGCTCAGAATGCTGCCTGCAAAGGTAACAAACAAAGTAATCAGAATATTTTTAACGGTCGGAGTAAAATGCATAAGACCGCCGCCCAAAATCATTTTGGCTATACTGTTGGTTATCGTAATATTGAACGAATTGAA
>JAEEGL013946621.1_pt1 | contig 37931 bp, 26 predicted proteins | sample 9134231 | NCBI WGS metagenome assembly JAEEGL01 (sample SAMN16246548, study PRJNA631951) | gut metagenome | biome: gut microbiome; feature: rumen; material: fiber-attached | host: Bos | place: Iran: Karaj | collected 2018-10
GAGGACTGGATCCTCATGTTCAAGAACGAGACCCACAACCACCCCACCGAGATCGAGCCCTTCGGCGGTGCTGCGACCTGCCTCGGCGGCGCTATCCGCGACCCGCTCTCGGGACGTTCCTACGTTTATCAGGCGATGCGCGTCACCGGTGCGGCTAACCCGCTCGTTCCCGTTGAGGACACTATCACCGGCAAGCTCCCGCAGAGAAAGATAACCGTCGGCGCTGCGAACGGCTACAGCTCCTACGGCAACCAGATAGGTCTTGCGACGGGTCATGTCGCGGAGGTATACCACCCCGGCTACGTCGCGAAGAGAATGGAGATAGGTGCGGTGCTCGGCGCTGCTCCGGCTGAGAATATCAGACGCGAGAGACCCGTCCCCGGCGACATCGTCATCCTCCTCGGAGGCAAGACCGGACGCGACGGCTGCGGCGGCGCTACAGGCTCGTCGAAGTCCCATACGCTCGAATCCCTCGAGAGCTGCGGCGCAGAGGTACAGAAGGGCAACCCGCCCGAGGAGAGAAAGCTCCAGAGACTGTTCCGCAACCCCGAGGTCACAAAGATGATAAAGCGCTGCAACGACTTCGGTGCGGGCGGCGTGTCCGTTGCTATCGGTGAGCTGACTGACGGCCTCGTCATCAACCTCAACGCCGTGCCCAAGAAGTACGACGGCCTTGACGGCACTGAGATAGCTATTTCGGAGTCGCAGGAGAGAATGGCTGTTGTCATCGCTCCCGAGGATCTCGATGCATTCCTCGCAGAGGCTCACAAGGAGAACCTCGAGGCTACCCTCGTTGCGGACGTTGTCGAGGAGCCGAGACTCAAAATGGTATGGAACGGCAACACGATCGTTGACCTCTCCCGCGAGTTCCTCAACTCCAACGGCGCCCCCAAGTACACCGACATCACCGTTGAAGCTCCCGCGGACGCTTCCGAGGACGACCTCACTGATTCCGCTGAGACATGGACTGAGCTCATGGGCAGCCTGAATGTCTGCTCGCAGAAGGGCCTTATCGAGAAGTTCGACTCCACTATCGGTGCGGGAACAGTTCTCATGCCGTTCGGCGGCGCATACCAGATGACTCCCTCGCAGGCAATGGCTGCGAAGATACCCGTGCTCCAGGGCGAGACCGACACCTGCTCGCTCATGGGCTGGGGCTACAATCCCGATATATCCGAGAAATCCCCGTACCACGGCGCAATGCTCGCAGTTGTCGAGTCTATCGCGAAGGTAGTCGCTGCCGGCGGTACATACAAGAAGTGCTGGCTGACCTTCCAGGAGTACTTCGAGCGCACACAGAACGACCCCAAGCGCTGGGGCAAGCCTATGGCGGCTCTGCTCGGCGCGTTCAGGGCTCAGCTCGAGATGGGCTGCGGCTCTATCGGCGGCAAGGACTCGATGTCCGGCACCTTCGAGCAGATCGACGTCCCCCCGACGCTCGTTTCGTTCGCAGTTTCCACCGCCTCCGCGAAGAAGGTCGTTTCGACCGAGTTCAAGGAGGAGGACGACCTCGTTATCCTCGTAACTCCCGAGTACGACGAGAACGGTCTGCCGAAGTTCGACAGCGTCAAGGCGTGCTTCGACAAGGTCGAGAAGATGATCACTGACCGCAGGGCGATGTCCGTATGGACAGTCGGCTACGGCGGCGTGGCTGAGGGTATCGCGAAGATGTGCTTCGGCAACAAGCTCGGCTTTGAGTTCTCACAGAGACTTGACCCCAAGCAGCTCTTCAAGCCGCTCTACGGTTCGTTCATCATCGAGATAAACGGCGACCCCGCCCCGGACGAGAACGTCATCGGTACGGTCATCGAGGACTACACTATCAGGTGCATCGACTACACGCTCAGCCTCGACAGCCTCCAGAGAGTCTGGGAGGGCAAGCTCGAGCCGGTGTTCCCGTGCAGGATAGCCACCACAGACGCCACCCCCGAGACCTATTCCTCGCCGAACCGCATGAAGCTCTCCGCGACCATAAAGGCTGCGCGTCCGAGAGTGCTTATCCCCGTATTCCCCGGCACGAACTGCGAGTACGACACCGCACGCGCGTTCGAGAAGGCTGGCGCAGAGGCTGAGACAGTCGTTATCCGCAACCTTTCCGCTGGCGACATCGAGGACTCCGTAAACTACTTCGAGAGAGCTGTCCGCAAGTCGCAGATAATCATGATACCCGGCGGCTTCTCCGGCGGCGACGAGCCCGAGGGAAGCGGCAAGTTCATCACGGCGTTCTTCCGCAACCCCAAGATCAAGGACGCTGTCCACGACCTCCTCAGGAACCGCGACGGACTCATGCTCGGTATCTGCAACGGCTTCCAGGCGCTCATCAAGCTGGGTCTCGTGCCGTTCGGCGAGATAGTCGATATGACCGCAGATTCGCCGACACTGACGTTCAACACTATCGCGCGTCACCAGTCGATGATGGTAAATACCCGCATCGCCTCCAACAAGAGCCCGTGGCTGTACGGCTGCGAGGTAGGCGACATACACACTGTCCCGATATCGCACGGCGAGGGCAGGTTCGTAGCTCCCGCAAGCCTTATCCAGCAGCTCGCCAAGAACGGTCAGATCGCTACGCAGTACGTTGACCCCAACGGCGCTCCGACTATGGATATCCGCTACAATCCCAACACCTCCATTGAGGCTATCGAGGGAATAACCTCGCCCGACGGACGTGTATTCGGCAAGATGGGACACTCCGAGCGCAAGGGTACCAACATCTGCAAGAACGTTGAGGGCAACAAGGATCAGCTCATCTTCGAGAGCGGCGTTGCATACTTCAAATAATCATCAGGACCTCTCCTGTACGGGAGAGGTCTTTTGTCATAATTGTATATGAATCGACAGGCTAATTTCACACTTTGTCTATTGACTTTGCACAATTATTGGTATATAATTAATATGAGCAGTTGTAACTGTGTAATACTAATCTCTGACCGGTTCGATGAAAAGATAAGCCGATATGCGCTCGTTGATTTAGGAAAACGCTCGTAGGCGGGTTGTCGCCCTACAAGGGCGTTTGACGACGAGCAGCGAGTGGATAGCGGTTTAGATTTTTATTGGTTCGGTCAGAGATTAGTATAAAATACGATAAACAGCGAGGTGTCTATCCATGAAAAATATCCTGTTCGCAGCATCAGAATGCGTACCGTTCGTCAAGACCGGCGGTCTGGCTGACGTTGTCGGAGCTCTTCCGCAGTATATCAACAAGGACGAGTTCGACGTGCGCGTTATACTACCGTACTACACCTGTATCCCGGCAAAATACCGCGATGAGTTCAAATATGTGACCCACTTCTACATGGATTACGGCATGAGGACTGACAGCGCCCATGTCGGCATCATGGAATATGAGTACAACGGCATAAAGTTCTACTTCGTTGACAACGAGTACTACTTCAAGTGCGATTATCCGTACTCCACCGACCTCAAATGGGACATCGAGCGCTTTACGTTCTTCTGCAAGGCTGTCCTCGCGATACTGCCCGTCATCGGCTTCCGCCCGGATATCATACACTGCCACGACTGGCAGGCTTCGATGATACCTGTCTTCCTGCACTCGGCTTTCGCGACCAACCCCTTCTACAGCGCCACGAAGTCGATAATGACTATCCATAACCTCAAGTTCCAGGGCGTATGGGACATCGAGACCTTCAAGCTGAACACAGCTCTGCCGGACTATATGTTCACCTCCGACAAGCTCGAGTTCCACAAGAGCGCGAATATGCTCAAGGGCGGTCTCGTTTACGCTGACTACATCACGACCGTTTCCGAGACCTACGCCGAGGAGATAAAGTACCCGTTCTACGGCGAGCAGCTCGACGGCCTCCTCAGGGCACGCTCGGCTTCACTGCGCGGTATCCTCAACGGTATCGACTACAAGGTATTCGACCCGTCGAACGACAAGAAGATCTTCGCAGAGTTCTCCGCCAAGGACGCAAAGAAGAAAAAAGCCGAGAACAAGAAAAAGCTCCAGGAGCAGCTCGGTCTGCCCGTTGACGAGAGCAAATACATGATCGCGATCATTTCGCGCCTGACCGACCAGAAGGGCCTCGACCTCGTGAACTACGCTATCGAGCGCATTCTCGACGAGAACACGCAGTTCGTGGTCATCGGCACCGGCGACCCGCGCTACGAGAATATGTTCAAGCACTACCAGTGGAAGTTCCCGGAGCGTGTTTCCGCGAATATCCTCTATTCCGACGAGCTCGCGCACAAGCTCTACGCAGCGGCTGATTCCATGCTCATGCCGTCGCTGTTCGAGCCGTGTGGACTGACTCAGCTCATCTCGCTCCGCTACGGTACTGTTCCGATAGTCCGCGAGACCGGCGGTCTGAGGGATACTGTCCAGCCGTACAATGAGTTTGACGGCACAGGAACGGGCTTCTCGTTCGCGAACTACAACGGCGACGAGATGCTGGGCGTGATAAATTATTCCAAGCACATTTACTTCAACCACCGCGACCAGTGGGACAAGATGGTCGTTCGCGACATGGAGGCTGATTTCTCGTGGAACAGCTCCGCCCTCCAGTACGAGGGAATGTACAGCTGGATGATCAACTGGTAAGGCAGGGCAGCCCCCGCGGGCGGACACGTTGACGCTTGCTGCACGCGCTCACTCTTATCAGCGACCTTACTCGTACATCGCATACGGGACAATCGTAAAACAATGAGATTCCAAAGGGACGACTGTCCCTTGGGCAGGGTGTGGGACAGAGTCCCGCAAATGACCAAGCGCCTCGCAAGGGGTGGGTTAAAAAAACCGGTGGACTGTTTTTGAAGAGGGGACGCCTTGTAAGAGAAGGCGTCCCCTTGTTTGGCCTGCCGGAAAACCGTCCCGCGACCGGTGACAGCCGCACGTCTTCTGCTCAAAAAAACACACAAGGCAAGGAAGAATATGAACAAAAAACACATAAAAGGCGCGATATTCGACATGGACGGACTCATGCTCGACACCGAAAAGCTCCTCGTGCGGTTCTGGCGCGAGGCTGCTGCCCGCTTCGGCTACGAGATGTCCGTGCAGAATGTCCTCGATATCCGCAGCCTCTCAAGCAAGTACTCGATTCCCAAGCTAAAGGGCATTTTCGGGGAGGATTTCCCGTTTCAGGACGTCCGCGCGCTGCGCATCGAGCTTATGAACGCCTACATAGACGAGCACGGCTTCGAGGTCAAGCGCGGACTGTTCGAGCTGCTCGGCTACCTGCGTGAAAACGGCTACCTCATAGCAGTCGCGACCGCGACTGCCCGTGACCGTGCAGAGCGCTATCTTTCAAGGATAAACGCGCTCGGATACTTCGATGCGGTCATCTGCGGGGACATGGTCACCAACGGCAAGCCTGACCCCGACATCTACCTCACCGCCGCGGCAGAGCTGGGTCTGCCGCCGGAGGAGTGCGCCGCGCTCGAGGACTCCCCGAACGGGATACGCTCGGCGAGCTCTGCGGGCTGTGCCACAATTATGATCCCAGACCTCACCCAGCCCGAGGAGGACATCATGCCGATGCTGAGCGCAGTATATCCGTCGCTGGACGAGGCGATAGCATTTTTCGAGAGGGGGAACGTGCAGTGAGCGTTTCGCAGATATTTGATATCCCGAAGTTCTATTATTTCGACAGCGGGAACGACTATTCCGGCAGCAAGGGCGACTTTGCGTACAAGATCGTCACCGGCGAGAAGCTGACGTGCAGGACGTGGCACGGGCGGCTGTGTTCGATGAAGGCGCAGATCGAGAACGAAGCTGAGTTCGAGCGCTCGGAGGAGGGCTTCTCTGAGATGATAAAGTGGCTTGAGGACAAGTATAAGTAAAACGAAAACCTCCCCAGAAGGGGAGGTTTTGCTGTGTTTATGCATTTTTGCGTGGCCGGATAATATCCGCCCTACAAGTGTCCTGTATGCGATGTACAAGTAATGCCGTTGTTAAGAGTGAGCGCGCGAAGCAAGCGACAACGTGCGGACGTGCAGGGCGCTGCCCTGCCTTACCAGTATTCCTGACCGTTCTCGTCTGTGATGGGCTGAGGCGGCTCAGTCACGATCGGCTCAGTTATGATCGGCTGCGTCTCGGGAGGCTGCGTTACCGGCGGCTGTGTCTCCGGGGGCTGAGTCTGGACTGCCTGCGTGGTAGTCATGGGAGCCTCTGTGGTCGCTGCCGCTGTGGTCGTGGTCTCGGGCGCAGCTGTCGTAACGGCAGCGCTGGTCGTTGTTACCTGTACGGCGTCTGAGGGAACGTAGTAAACGATGAGCTTCTTGCCCTCGGACTTATCCAGCGTATCGCCGGGCTTTATCGACTCATTGTCGTACTGGAGGGAGGAGACGTTCCCGGGCTCGCCGGAAGCCTTCTTGTCCTCGACGAGCGAGTAGTTGTCCTCGTAGATACCGGCTTCCTTCAGCCTGAGCGAGTAAACGCTGACGCTGTATCCGCTGTACTCGGGGATAACTGCGGTCTTCTTGCCGATGCTGACCTTGACCTTGACGGTCGTGGTGCTGTTTATCATCTCGCCCTCTTCGACGCTCTGCCACATGATGAGTCCGTACTCGTACTCATCGCTGTACTCGGAGATCTTCTCAAGCTTGAACAGTCCCTTGTCCTCGTAGGTCTTCTTTGTTTCATCGAAGAAGGAGTCAACGAGGTTCGGCATAACGGTGTCGAGCTGCTCGATGTCGGCGAAAGTGGAGTCCTGGTTCTCGGAGATGATGTTGTCGGTAACGGAGGCGGAATTCCCGCGTGCGCCGTTGCCGTCGTCACCGCCTGTGAGTATCTGGATTATGACGAAAGCGATGATGAGGAAGATCGCGAGCAGAAGCACGCCGATGATTATCGGGACCTTGATCCTGTCGACGGTATTGACCTTCTCGTAGTGGTAGCTGTCGTCGTCGTTGCTGTTATTGCGGTAATTGCCGTAGTTATTGTTGTATCCTGCACCGTAGTACTGCTGCTGGTAGGGCTGCGGCTCCTGCTGGTAGGCAGGCTGCTGGTACGCAGGGTACGGCTCGGGAGCTGCGTGTGAGGGCGGAGCCTCGGGAGCGGGAGCCGGCTCAGCCTTCTCGACCGGCGCGGGCTGCTCGAAGAGCCTTGTCACGAGCTCGGTGATGGTCTGGATACGGTCTCTGCCGTTGAGGTTCATGCCGTCCATGATGACGCGCGAGATATGCGGAGGTATCTTGCTGTCGAGCTTTGAAGGCTCGAGCAGGTCGTCGTGGTTCATTCTGCTGAGCGAATCCACGGGCATACAGCCTGTGAGAGCACGGTAGATGAGCGCACAGACCGCATATACGTCCGTCCAAGAGCCCTGACGCGAGCTGCTGCTTGCGGAGTACTGCTCCGGAGCGGCGTAGCCCTTGAAGAGCTCGTGCTCGAGCCCTGCGTCAGCCGTTCTGACGGCGGAAACGCAGAAGCCGGAGAGCTTCAGCTCGCCCTTGTCGGTGATGTAGACCGTTTCGGGGCTGATAGCGCGGTGGATTATCCCCGCGTTGTGGAGTATACCGATAGTGGTGAACAGCGGCGGGAAGAGCTTGGAGACCTGCTCCCAGCTGAGCTCACCTGCATTCTCCTTGAGGTAGTCGAGCATCTTCACGCCCTCGATGTACTCGAACACCGTGTAGGTGGTATTGTTCTCTGCGAACATATCGAGGACGGGGTTGATGTTGGGGTTGTTCCTGAGTCTTGCGAGCGACTTGTTGAGCTCGGTGTATTCAGCCATGAACGCCTTGTACTTGGCGAGATTATTGTAGTTTACGCTGATGACAGCCTTGTTCTTCACTCTTGTGCAGAGGTTTATAGGCATATACTCCCTGAGAAGGACCTTGCAGCCGGTAGAAATATCATATCCGACGTAGGTCGCTCCCTCACCGTTGTTAACGAGAAGAATGCCGACGAGGTATCTGTCGTGGAGTATCGTTCCGGGGGCTATGTACATAGGGTCGTGCGGCGTGTTCTCGTCGTAACCGCAGTGCGGGCAGACGTGCTGATCGGCGTCGTACTTTTCCATGCATTTATAACAGTATTTACGCTCTCCCAAAGCAGCTCCTCCTTTACGATGTGATAAAAATGCACACTTGGGCATCATATTTATTCTATCAGCAATTCCCCTAAATGTCAACCGGTTAGCGCAGGCTGTATTAATTCTGTAATAATTTTATTGCAATTTTCCCTAAAATGTGAAAAATGTCCGGGGCGTGTGGGCTCAAATGCCCGATTTCAACAGTTCCTGTGCCGCGAGCATGACTCCGAGCCTGCCGCTGGTATAGGTGATACCGCCCTGCATCCAGACCGCGTATGGCTCGCGGAGGGGTGCGTCCGCGGAGAGCTCGATCGAGGCTCCTCCTGTGAATGCGCCAGCCGCCATGATGACCTTGTCCGCATAGCCGGGCATATCCCACGGCTCGGGCGTCACGAAGGAATCCACGGGGGCTCCCTTCTGAATGCCGCGGCAGAAGGCACACAGCCGCTCCTCGTTGCCGAGCTTCACGGCAGTGATTATGTCCCCGCGGGGGTCGTCCTTGCGGGGCGAGCACTCATACCCGAGCAGCGTGAAGAGCTCGCTCGCGAAGGCTGAGGTCTTTATCGCGCTGGCTACGACGTCCGGAGCGAAGAACAGACCGAGCAGCATCTCACGGTTCATACCGAGCGTGCAGCCGACTTCCTTGCCCATGCCGACGCAGGTCAGCCTGTAGGCGCAGAGCTCCACGAGGTCAGCGCGTCCGGCGATATACCCGCCTGTGCGGGCTATGCCGCCGCCGGCGTTCTTGATGAGTGAGCCTATCATTATGTCCGCGCCGACCGCCGACGGCTCGCAGTAGTCCACGAACTCGCCGTAGCAGTTGTCCACCATTACGATGACGTCAGGGTTGCCTTTTCGTGCGGCGGAGACCATTTTCTCTATGTCCGCGACCGTGAACGCCGGGCGGAGCGAATATCCCCTTGAACGCTGGATATATGCGACCTTCGCGCCCTTCACAGCCTGTTCGATCTCGACGAGCTTCGGAGAGCCGTCTGCGTTCAGGTCTACCTGCGCGTAATCCACGCCGTAATCCGCGAGGGAGCCGCTGCCTTTAGTACCGGAAAGTCCTATGACCTCCTCGAGGGTGTCGTAGGGTCTGCCCGTGAGGGAGACCATCTTGTCGCCGGTGCGGAGCACTCCGAAGAGCGCCACGGACAGCGCGTGCGTACCGGAGACGAAGTTGAAGCGCACGAGCGCGTCCTCCGTGCCGAGCGCCTGTGCGAACACCTTGTCGATGGCCTCACGACCGGCGTCGCCGTAGCCGTAGCCGGTCGAGCCATAGAAGCACGGCTCGCTCACGCGGTTGTCGGTGAAAGCCTTCAGCACCTTTGCGCCGTTGTACTCAGCGATGTCGTTTATCCTGCGGAACGCCGCCGCGCAGTTCTCCTCTGCCTGTGCGGCGAGCTCCATGAGCCTCGGCTCAAAATCGTATATCTCGTTTATCCTACTGTTCATCAGCGAGCTTTCCTTTCGTAATGCTGTCTTTTTCGATGTCAACGCGCTCGAGCACTATCTCGCGCCCGACCACCTTGAAGCCTATCTCCTCGTAGAAGCTCACGCGGACGTCCAGCGCGAGCAGATATGCGCGCTTTCCGAGCCCGTTGAAGAACTTCGCGAGCCATTTGAGAAACTCCCTTGCGTAGCCCTTGCCGCGTGCGGCGCAGGACGTCGCGACCTGCCCGATGAGCACAGTGCTGCCGATGTCGAAGACAGCGGAGGCAGTCGTGGAGTCACGGTAGGTGAACACACGGCTGATACCGTGGCGGCAGCGGTGGGAGGTATCCGTGTACCAGAGCGAGAAATCCGCGATATTCGGGAATCCCTCGCTGAGTATGCGGTAGACGTCAGGGAGCTTGGGGTTGAATTCGACGTGCTCCTCTATCGCCTCGAGCGGGGTGTCGTCGGGAATGAGCTCGAAGATAGTGCGGTTGAGGGGCTGGTAGCGGTCAGAGAGGTCGATCCCCTCGAGTATCTGCTGGTCGCCCTCGATGCGGAACGGCTGGTTCATGCTGATGAAGAGGTCAATCTCCTGAGTGCAGCGCAGGGAGCCGTCCCCGAGGATTATCAGCGTGGAGTTGATGATGAACATGAACCCCTCGCCGGACTCGTCGGAAATCTTGTAGAAGCGGCAGAACTCGTAGTTGGGACCGTAAGCTCTCATGTAGGAGAGCAGCTTCCTGCCGGAGAGCGTTTTCATCAGCAGCTCGCGGTCGAGCTCGCTCTCGTGTTCTATCAGCTTTATCATAGTGTGTGTATCCTTTCGGTCAGGAGCCTTACGAGCTTATAGGAGTTCTCCATGTCGGCGTACTCTATCACGCCCGAGGCTGAATGCAGGTATCTGCACGGCACCGAGACGGTGAGCGTGCGCACTCCGCCGCGGCTGACGTGTATCGAGCCGGCGTCGTTGCCGCCTGCGACCATGGACTTGGTCTGGCAGGGGAGGGAGTTCTCGCGTGCGATGTCGAAAGCGAGGCAGTAGAGTTCCTTGTCGTAGAGCGTGGTGCGGTCCATGAACGACACGACAGGTCCGCCGCCGAGCGAGCAGACCTTCTTTGCGCCCTCCGCGCCGTCGATGTCAGCGGCTGTGGTGCATTCGAGGACTATGGCGAAGTCTGGGTCTACGCTGTATGCCGAAGCCTGTGAGCCGCGCAGACCTATCTCCTCCTGAACGTTGAAAACGAAATATGTATCGTACTCGAGCTCCTCGTGCATGAGCTGTATCATCATCGCGCAGCCGCAGCGGTCGTCGAGAGCCTTGCTGAGTATGCGTCTCTCGCCGAGCTCCGAGAACCCGGACGTGAAAAATGCGTTGTCGCCGGGGGAGACGTACTTTTCCGCTTCCTCCTTGTCTGCGGCGCCGATGTCGATGTAGAGGGAATCGGTCCTGGGCGACTTCTCCCGCTCCTCCTTGGAGAGATTGTGTACTGCCGTCGAGCCGATGACGCCGTTATAGCGCTTCCCGGAGACGTAATTGCACACGACTACCTGTCTGCCGATGATGACAGAGGGGTCGATGCCGCCGACTGTCCCGAACGTGAGCGTGCCGTCGGAGCGGACAGAGGTTATGATGAAGCCTACCTCGTCCATGTGGGCGCAGACCATGAGCTTCTTAGCGGGGGATTTTCTGCCCTTTTTGAAGCAGATAAGGCTGCCGAGCGGGTCCGTGCGGTACTCGCAGACGCCGCGCACCTTTTCGATGATGAGCTCGCGTATGTCCTTTTCGCCGCCGGACACGCCGTCGGTCAGGCAGAGCTCCCTGAGCAGTTCCTTCATCGTCAGACCTCCCTTCCTATGAATGCGGCGAGCAGCTCGCCGGTGAGTTCAACGTCCGCGAGGTCGATGACCTCGACGGGCGTGTGCATATTCCTGAGCGGTATCGAGACCGTGCAGACCTTCGCTCCCTCGCGGTTCACGGAGTACCGGTCTGCGTTTGTGGAGGTCAGCCCCTCCATTACCTCGACCTGATACGGGATATCCCCGGCGGACGCGCAGGCTATGAGCTCCTGCGAGAGCTCGCGGTCGAGACAGGGCGAAATGCCTATCATGGGACCCTTTCCGAGCTTTCCGCACTTGTTCTCCTTCTCGCCTATAGCGTATGCGAAGCTGACATCCACGGCGATAGCGTAGTCGGGGTCAACGGTGAATGCGCCTATCTTCGCGCCGCGCTCACCGAGCTCCTCCTGCGTGGAGAAGATGACCGTGACGTTGAATGCGGTCTCCATTTCCCTGAGCAGGCTGAGTGCGTAGAGTATCGCAGCGACGCCGGAGCGGTCGTCGAGGGCGTGGGCGGTCACGCGGCTGCCGAGCAGCTCGCGGCAGGGGACATCGAATGTAATCGGGTCGCCGGGAGCGATGATCTCCTCCAGCTCGGACTTGCTCATGCCGGTGTCGACAGCAGTGTCGGCAATGGGGAGCACCTCGGCGCTGCCGCTGAGCAGGTGCGGAGGCACTGAGCACACAACGCCCTTTATATCGCGCTTTCCGTGGACAGTGACCGGCTGTGCGGGGAGCAGACGGAGGTCGAGCCCTCCGAGATTCGAGACCTTGATGAAGCCCTCGTCGGTGATGTGAGTGACTATCATGCCGACCTGATCTATGTGCGCGTCGAGGACGAGCGAGGGCTTGTCCTCTGTGTGCACGCCGAAGCGCCCGATGACGTTCCCGGATACTATCTCGGCGTCGGGACAGTATTCCCGGAGAAGGTCGAGGGCAAGCTGTGCGGCGGGGGATTCACTGCCGGAGGCGCCGTCCGCGGAGCACAGTGCGAAGAGAGTTTCCTTTATGTTCATGGTGTATGTCCTTTCAAAAACAGAATCAACCTACATTATATCATGCTGAGATGAAAAATGCAAGCGTTTGCGGCGGTTTCCTGCCGGAAATAAAGCCATACGGACAATTCCGCCCCAATGTCTTGACTTTACAGCAAAAATTGTATATAATAAATAATGTATATGCTCATGCGCTCTGGTCAGAATAACCGTGAAACTATCTGACAGGAGCGCTGATATGAACGATACCAACGAAAACGAAAGACAGTCCCCCGCAAAAAAGCTCGACGACGCCGAGCTCGCCGAAAAGCTCGGGCAGACCGTCTCGCAGAACTCGAAGCACCTTATCCACTGCCTGAACATAATCGGACAGATAGAGGGGCACTATGTCCTCGCGGAGAACAACAAGACCACCTCCTACGAGCACATAATCCCCGCGCTCGTCGCGATAGAGCAGGACAGGTCGGTGGAGGGACTGCTCGTAATGCTGAACACCGTCGGCGGGGACGTCGAGGCAGGGCTCGCTATCGCGGAGCTCATCTCGACCATGAAGACCCCCACGGTCTCGCTGGTCGTGGGCGGAGGGCACTCCATAGGCGTGCCGCTCGCCGTGAGCGCGAAGCACAGCATAATAGCGCCGTCTGCCTCGATGACGATACACCCCGTCCGCATGAACGGGACCGTCCTCGGTGTACCGCAGACGCTGGCGTACTTCGATAAAATGCAGGACAGGATAGTCAGGTTCGTCCTTAAAAACAGCCGCATCACCGAGGAGGACTTCCGCAGCCTGATGATGAACACTCAGGAGCTCGTCCTCGACGTGGGGACGCTCCTCGAGGGCGACAGGGCTGTGGAGCTGGGACTCATCGACGAGGTCGGAGGTCTCGGCACCGCGATGGACAGGCTTTATGAAATGATAGAGAATTCAGAGAAAAGATACGCGGACCCCGGTCCGCAGTGTGGAACACAGGCAATGGAGGATAAAAATGGCTGAAACTAAGAAAAAACCGTCATCACAGACCCCGCGCAGGGGAGCTCCCTCTGCGCAGGAGCGCACCCCCGAGCCCAAGCCGGCAAAGGGCAGCGACAGTCAGTTCTGGTCTGTCATACTCTTCGCGCTGGGCGTGCTCACGGCGCTCATGGTGCTGATACCGGGCTCTGCCGGCTGGCACGCGATACATAGGCTCTTCCTCGGACTGTTCGGCGCAGCGGCATTTTTCGTGCCGGTGATACTCATTTACACCTCGGTGCAGGTCGGCATGGAGAAAAGCGCGGAGAAGGTCACGGGGAAGGTCGTGTGGGGGATAGCCCTCATGCTCCTGACGAGTGCCGCGATACAGATATTCGGCGTGGGCTGCCTTCCCGGAAAAGGCTTCAGTACGCAGGTCAAGGGACTTTTCAAGTCCGGCGCGGCGCTGAAGGGCGGCGGCGTCTCAAGTATGCTCATTGCGGGACCGCTGCTGTCGTTCTTCGGCGGACTGGGCTCGAAGATAATAACGGTGACGCTGTTCTTCGTATTCGCAATGCTGCTCAGCGGCATGAAGCTCATGGAGTTCCTCGGCTTCCTTGCGAAGCCATTCAAGGCGATAGGACGCTTCTTTGAGGGACTGTACAATATGCTCGTCAGCGGTGAGTTCGAGGACGAATACACCGACGACGTCGATGACGAAAAGGAAAAGAAGCGCTTCGCGAAGGATCTCGAGGCGATAAACATAGTGAACGAAAAGCAGAAGCGCGAAAAGGAGCGTGAGCTCCCGCAGTCCGCTCCTGCGCCAGTGGCTGAGAAAGAGGAGGAGCCGGACTTCTGGTTCGACATACCCCTCGAGACCGACAGTCAGATACCCCCCGCGGAGCCCGCTCCCGCCAAGGAAAAGCCCGCGGAGAAGAAGACAAAGGCAAAGGACACCGACGACGTCCTCGAATCCCTGATAAGCCGCGCTGCCGAGGGCAAGCCCGCAGTTGAGGCAGTCGCCGGGGACGAACCCGAGGAGGAGAAGGAGATAAAGGGCGAGCAGCTCCCGCTGTATATACTCCCCACGCTCGACCTTCTTGCGCTGCCGGAGGTACGCTCGAACAGCGCCGAGGCTGCTGCCGAGATGCGCGAAAAAGCGGACGTTATCCGTGATACCATGCGCAGCTTCGGGGTCGAGGTCAAGATCAAGAACATCTACCGCGGGCCCTCGATAACGCGCTATGAGCTCCAGCCGGGCGCAGGAGTCAAGGTCTCGAAGATACGCGGACTGGAGGACGACATCGCGCTCAGCCTTGCAGCGCAGGGTGTGCGTATAGAAGCCCCCGTGCCGGGCAAGGCGGCGGTCGGCATCGAGGTGCCGAACACCCACAAGGACATGGTCACGCTGAGGGAGATACTCGGTTCGCCTGAGTTCCGCGACTCGCAGAGCAAGCTGACCTTCGCGGTCGGCAAGGACATCACCGGCAAGGTCATACTCGGCGACATCGCCAAAATGCCCCACGTCATAATCGCGGGCACCACCGGCTCGGGAAAGTCGGTCTGCACGCGCTCGATAATCATGAGCATACTCTACAACGCCACCCCCGAGGAGGTAAGGCTGATCCTCATAGACCCGAAGATCGTCGAATTCAAGGCGTTCGAGGGTATCCCGCACCTTCTCATACCCATAATCACCGAGGCTAAGAAGGCTGCCGGAGCGCTCAACTGGGCAGTCAACGAGATGATGAGACGCTACCAGAGCTTCGCGGACATCGGCGCGAACGACCTGAAGTCCTACAACGCGATGATGGCTGAGGAGGGCGGCGAGCAGCTCCCGCAGATAGTCGTGTTCATCGACGAGCTCGCAGATATGATGCTCGTTGCGGGCAAGGAGGTCGAGGACCTGATATGCCGTCTCGCGCAGATGGGACGTGCCGCTGGAATGCACCTCGTAGTCGCTACGCAGAGACCTACTACTGACGTCATCACAGGCCTTATCAAAGCCAATATCCCGAGCCGTATCGCGCTTTCAGTAAAGTCGCAGATAGACTCGCGCACGATAATCGACATGGGCGGCGCGGACAAGCTGCTCGGCAACGGCGATATGCTGTATATGCCGATCGGAACGATCAAGCCGGTGCGAGTGCAGGGCTGCTTCGCGTCGAACAAGGACATCAGCAATACGCTCGATTTCATCAGGGCGCAGATGCCGGGCGAGGTGCCGCAGTACGACAAGGAAGCCACACAGGCAGTCGAGGAGTACGAGCCCGCCGGCAAGGGCGACCGCGACGGAGGTCCGGAGACGTCATTCGAAGCAGGCTCGGACGAGGACTACTTCGAGAAGGCGATGGAAGTCGCAGTGCAGGCTGGACAGCTCTCGACGTCCATGCTGCAAAGGAAGCTCAAGCTTGGCTATGCGCGCGCAGCGCGTATCATGGACGAGCTCGAGGAGCGTGGGGTCATCGGTCCGAGCGAGGGCGCTAAGCCGAGGCGCGTGCTGATGTCGAAAATGCAGTTTGACGAGCGCAGGATGCGGATGCTCAGCGATAACGACTGATACATAACACAGAAAATCAAGGAGGCGATACCGTGTACGAAGGATTCCTGCCGACGACGAAAAAGGAAATGGACGAGCTCGGCATTGAGCAGTTCGACTTCATCTACATAACCGGCGACGCATACGTCGATCACCCGAGCTTCGGCGCGGCGATAGTAACGCGGCTGATAGAGTCGTTGGGCTTCACCGTGGGTATCATCTCCCAGCCGGACTGGCACACCGACCGCGACTTCCGCAGGTTCGGCGCGCCGAAGTACGCATTTCTCGTGACGTCCGGCAATATAGACTCAATGGTCGCGCACTACACCGCCGCCAAGCGCAAGCGCTCAGACGACGCATACACTGCGGGCGGAGTTGCAGGAAAGCGTCCGGACAGGGCTGTGATAGTCTACTGTCAGAAACTGCGCGAGTACTTCGGCGATGTGCCGATAGCGATAGGCGGACTTGAAGCCTCGTTGCGGCGCTTCGCACACTACGACTACTGGGACGACGCTGTGCGTCCTTCGATACTCCTTGACAGCGGCGCAGATCTGCTGATGTTCGGCATGGGCGAGCATCAGATAGAGGAGGTCTGCACCAGACTTGCCGCCGGGGAGAATATCCGCGATATCCACGATGTACGCGGCACCTGCTACCTCACAGAGCCCGTGAATACGCCTCTCGGCGCGGCACAGTGCCCCTCATTTGAGCAGGTGCGCGACAGCAAGACCGAGTACGCCAAGGCAACGAAGATACAGTACGACTGGCAGGACGAGGTCTACGGGAAGACCGTTATCCAGCGCCACGGGAAGCTCATGCTGGTGCAGAACCCGCCCGCAAAAAGCCTCGTGACGGAGGAGCTCGACCGTATCTACGCGCTGCCGTACATGAGGGCGTACCACCCCTCCTACGAGGCGCTCGGGGGAGCCCCCGGCATCGAGGAGGTAAGGTTCTCGATAACCCACAACCGCGGCTGCTTCGGCTACTGCAACTTCTGCTCGATAGCTCTTCATCAGGGACGCAGGGTGACTGTCCGCAGCGAGGAGTCAGTCCTTGCGGAGGCGGAGAGGATAACGAAAATGCCCGACTTCAAGGGCTACATACACGACGTCGGCGGTCCGACGGCGAACTTCCGGCATACCTCGTGCGAGAAGCAGCTCAGCAAGGGCCTGTGCATGGGGAAGAAGTGCCTTGCGCCGACCCCGTGCCCGGCACTGAAGGCGGACCACACTGAGTACTTGAAAATGCTGCGGAAGATACGCGCGGTCAAGGGCGTGAAGCGGGTTTTCATACGCTCGGGCATACGCTACGACTACCTCATGGAGGACAAGAACGACGAGTTCATGCGCGAACTGATAAAGCACCACGTCAGCGGACAGCTCAAGGTCGCCCCGGAGCACTGCTCGGCGGTCGTGCTCGACAAAATGGGCAAGCCGCACATCGAAGCATACAAGGCATTCCAGAAAAAATTCTACGAGATAACGAAGGGCATCGGCAAGGAGCAGTACCTCGTGCCGTACCTCATGTCCTCGCACCCGGGCAGCACGCTGAATGAGGCGATTGACCTCGCGCTGTTCCTGCGGGACAACCGTATCCGCCCGGAGCAGGTGCAGGACTTCTATCCCACGCCCGGCACGATCTCGACGTGTATGTTCTACACGGAGCTCGACCCGTACACGATGGAGAAGGTCTACGTCCCGAAGACTCCGAAGGAAAAGGCGATGCAGCGTGCGCTGCTGCAATGGTTCCGCCCGCAGAACAGAGAGATAGTCCTCGAAGCACTGAAAACGGCGGGCAGGCGCGACCTGATAGGCTCGTCGCCGAAGTGCCTTGTGGAGGATAATTCACCGAGGAACGGTGCAAAAGGCAGTGGAGGAGCATGGCAGGGAAAAAGCAGGGGCAGCTCCCGCGGCAGTCAGCCGCAGAGCAGGTCCGGGAGCTCAAAAGGCTCGAGAGGGAAGTCCGGCTCGAAGCCGAAGCAAAAAAGAAAAGGCTGAGGATACTCCTCGGCATACTGATAGTCCTCGCGGCGGCGGTGCTCATAGTCCTCGCCTTCAAGCAGAAGCGCAGGAGCTATGACACCGGAGAAACGCTCGAGGTACACTTCATAGACGTCGGGCAGGGCGACTGCACGTTCATCACCTGCGGAGGGGAATCCATCCTCATCGACTGCGGCGAGGAGGACGCTGCGGACGGCGTTATCGCCTATCTGCACCGTCTCGGCGTGAGGCGGCTCGACCACGTCATCGCGACGCACCCGCATTCCGACCACATGGGCGGGATGTACAAGATCATGGAGTGCTTTGACGTCGGGGAAGCCATTATCCCGCACCTCGCGGATAAGGACGTCCCCACAGCGCGGTATTTCGAGGAATTCCTTGATTCGTGCGCTGCTGAGGGAGTGCCGCTCACCGAGGCTGAAGTCGGGCGCGTGATAACGCTCGGCGCGGCGGAGACTGAGATAGTCGCCCCGAACAGCCCGGAGTACGACGATCTGAACGACTACTCGGTGTCCGTCCTTGTTCGTCACGGCAGGGACAGCTTCCTGCTGACCGGCGACGCAGAGGAGACCTCCGAGGCGGAAATGGTGCAGAGCGGCAGGCTCGGTCACGTCACGGTCTGCAAGGCGGGGCACCACGGCAGCTACAGCTCGAGCACGCAGGAGCTGCTCGATGTGATAAAGCCGGAATACGCCGTGATCTCGTGCGGCGCGGGGAACTCCTACGGCCACCCGCACGCCTCCGCACTCAGGCGTATCGAGGCGTACACCGATAAGATCTACCGCACAGACGAGTGCGGCACGATAGTATTTCAGTCCGGCGGGGACGGCGTTTCCGTGCGGACGGAGAGGTAAGGACATGACAGTACTTGACAGATTCGAGGGCAGCTTCGCGGTGCTCTCGACCGAGAACGGCACGATAAGGATCCATGCGGGACAGCTGCCGGAGGACGCCTGCGAGGGAGACATACTCGTGCGGCGCGGCGGGAAGTGGTCCGCCGACAAGAAAGAGACTGAAGCGCGGCGCGCGCTGATACGCGAAAAGCTGCGCTCACTCATGAGGGATAACGATGACTGATATTATAATAGTAGGCGGCGGCGCGGCAGGCTGCTTCGCGGCGGTCTGGGCGGCGCGGTACGGAAAGAGCGTGCTCGTCTTCGAGAAGAACGAGCGGCTCGGCCGCAAGCTCCGCATAACCGGCAAGGGCAGGTGCAACGTCACCAACAACTGCCCGACCGACGAGCTTTTCCGCAATATACCCACGAACCCGCGCTTCCTGTACAGCGCGTTCTCGGCATTTTCGAGCGAGGACACGATGGGCTTCTTTGAGGAGATCGGCGTCCCGCTCAAGACCGAGCGCGGAAACCGTGTTTTCCCGGTCAGCGACAACGCGAACGACATTGCGGACGCCCTCGCGCGGGAGATGAAGTCTCTCGGCGTGAGCGTCGTGAACAGGCGCGTGACGAAGCTCATCATCGAGGACGGCGTGTGCAGGGGAGTGTGTGCCGGCGGCGAGGAATACCGCGCGGAGTCGGTCATCATCGCGTGCGGAGGAAAGTCCTACCCCGCGACCGGCTCGACCGGCGACGGCTACGCCCTCGCGCAGCAGGCGGGACATACGGTCACGGAGCTGAAGCCCAGCCTTGTGCCGCTGACCTCGCCCGACAAATACTGCGCGGAGCTCATGGGACTGTCGCTGCGCAACGTGAAGCTCACGCTGCTGAACGGCGACAAACCGGTCTGGAGCGAGCAGGGCGAGATGCTGTTCACTCACTTCGGAATGAGCGGGCCGCTCGTACTGAGCGCGAGCTCGCATATCCCGGACATCGCCTCCGGAAGCTGGCGGGTGCTGATAGACCTCAAACCCGCACTCACTCCCGAGCAGCTCGACGCGCGGATACAGCGGGATTTCGCGGAAAATCTCAACCGCGACTTCATCAACGGCATACGCAAGCTCCTCCCTGCGAAGCTGATACCCGTGGCGGTGCGGCTGTCCGGTATCGAGCCGGAGCGCAAGGTAAACAGCGTGACGCGCGAGCAGCGCAGGGCATTCGGGGAGCTGATAAAGGCTTTCCCTGTGCGTATCTCGGGATTCAGACCAATCGACGAGGCGATAATCACCTCGGGCGGGGTGTCGGTGAAGGAGATAGACCCTAAGACCATGCAATCGAAGCTCGTCCCGGGGCTGTACTTCGCGGGCGAGGTCATCGACGTTGACGCCTACACAGGCGGATTCAACTTGCAGATAGCGTTCTCGACCGCGTACTGCGCGGCTGTGAACTCATAGGGGAGTGATTTCATGGGCTGTATAGGAAATGCGATATGGTTCCTGACGGGAGGCTGGTTCGGCGGGCTGATGTGGTCGCTGGCCGGACTGCTCTGCTGCGTGACGGTGATAGGCATACCCATGGGGATACAGTGCTTCAAGTTCGCGGAGCTGGCGTTCTTCCCGTTCGGAAAAAAGGTGGAATACGGCGGCGGGACGGTCTCGCTGCTGGCAAACATAATCTGGCTGCTTCTGCCCGGACTTGAAATGGCAGTGGCTTTTGCGGCAGCAGGATTTGTATTCTGTATCACGATAATAGGCATACCCTTCGGTATGCAGATGTTCAAGCAGGCAAAGCTCGCGCTGATGCCCTTCGGCGCGAAGATAACGAATGACTGACAGGAGGTACCTATGATGAGTACGGTAAATATTGCGATAGACGGACCTGCGGGCGCAGGCAAGAGCACGATAGCGAAAATGGTCTCGGCGAAGCTGGGATACATATATGTGGACACCGGTGCACTGTACCGCACCATAGCCCTGTACATCAGCGAAAATCACATCGCCGACGAGGACATTGAGAAGTCGCTCCCCGGGGCAGATGTCTCCCTGCGTTTCATCGACGGCGCCCAGAGGGTATTCCTCGGCGGCAGGGACGTTTCTGAGCTTATCCGCACGCCGGAGATCTCAATGGAGGCATCGCGCACTTCCGCGATACCGGCTGTCCGCGAGTACCTCTTCGGCACCCAGCAGAAGATAGCCCGCGAGAACAACGTCATCATGGACGGGCGCGACATCGGCACGGTAGTCCTGCCGGACGCAGACGTGAAGATCTTCCTCACAGCCTCCCCGGAGGAGCGCGCAATGAGACGCTACAAGGAGCTCTCCGCCAAGCCTAACTGCCCCTGCTACGAGGATATCCTCAGCGACATAATCGAGCGCGACTATCAGGATATGCACCGCGCGACAGCTCCCCTGAAGCAGGCTGAGGACGCAGTGCTCGTGGATACGACCCACCTCACGCTTGAGGAGTCCGCGGACGAGATAATCCGCATAATTACAGAGACAGTCGGGGAGGTCAGCGAGTGATGTATGCCGTCATAAAATTCCTCGTCAGAGTTTACTTCCGCATAATGTACAGCCTGCACTTTGAGGGCAGAAAGGACATACCCAAGGGCGAATCCGTGGTATACGCCTCGAACCACCGCAGCTACGCCGACCCGCCCCTTGTAGGCTGCGGCGCGAGAGGAAAGCTCTGCTTCATGGCGAAGGAGGAGCTTTTCGAGAAGAAGCTGTTCGCGTGGCTGATACGTTCGCTCGGAGCATTCCCGGTCGCACGCGGCAAGGGTGACACAGGTGTCATCGACACCGCAGTCGCTAACCTGAACGGCGGGCGCAGCATGATGATATTCCCCGAGGGCACGCGCTCCAAGGACGGAAGGGTCGGGCGCGGACACACCGGTGCGGCGCTGATCGCGGCACGCGCGGACAAGAGGATAGTTCCCGTGGGCGTGGTCTACGGCGAGAAGCTGAAATTCCGCACGAAGGTCACTGTGAAGTACGGCGAGCCCATCGACCCGAAGGACTACGTTGACGATATGAACGAGCCTAACCCGCGTCAGCTCGTGAAGCTCAAGAACCGCTACATGGCGGACATAAAGACGCTCGTTGAGGGCGCTCCGGCGGCAGAGGAGGAGAAGGCAGATGAGTAAGGTCACGGTCGCGAAGTCTGCGGGCTTCTGCTTCGGAGTGGACAGAGCGGTGAAAATGGTCTACGGCGAGCTCGAAAAGGGGACAAAGGTCGCCACGCTCGGCCCGATAATCCACAATCAGGACGTCGTGAACGACATGAAGGCGAAGGGCGCGAGGATAATCGAGAGTGTCTCCGAGCTCGAGCCGGACGAGACCGTCGTCATCCGCTCACACGGAGTCGGCAGGGAGGTCTACGACCAGATAGAGGCGCGCGGCGGGAGGATGCTCGACGCGACCTGCCCGTTCGTTTCGAGGATACACAGGATAGTCGCCGAAAAGACCGCGGAGGGCTACTTCATACTCATCGCGGGAGACGCCTCCCACCCGGAGGTACAGGGGATAGTTGGGCATTGTGAACAAAATTATTTCGTATTCAAGAATAATTTTGAGCTAAAGGACTTTTTTGAAAAAACTTATAAAAATTTGCGAAAAAAGGTTGCAATTGTCGCGCAAACGACGTATAATATAGTAGTATGGGGTGATTGTCTTAATGTGATCCCGAAGGACGATGAGAACATCGTCATTTTCGATACTATTTGCAACGCTACCGATACAAGGCAGTCCGACGCGGCAGAGCTCGCAAAGGCTTCCGATATAATGCTCGTAGTGGGAGGGCGCCACAGCTCGAATACAGTCAAGCTGTATGAGGTGTGCAGCCGCTACTGCACGACGTATCATATCGAGAACGCCGATGAGCTGCGTGAGCTGGATCTGCCCGGTGCTGAAAAGATCGGCATTACTGCCGGTGCGTCAACGCCGGCTTATATAATCAAGGAGGTACAAACAACAATGGCAGAGAATGAAAATCTCACGAACATTCAGGACGAGGAGATCGATTTCGCTGAAGCGATCGACCAGTCGTTCAAAAAAATACATACAGGAGAGAAAGTCAAGGGCATAGTAGTGAGCGTTGACAACGCAGAGATCACAGTTGATCTCGGCACAAAGCACACAGGCTATGTAAAGCTCGAGGATCTTACAGACGATCCCGCACTCAAGCCTGCTGACATCGCAAAGGTCGGCGACGAGATCGAGCTCATCGTTATCAAGGTGAACGACGCAGAGGGCACCGCTCAGCTTTCCAAGAAGAAGGTAGACGAGCAGGCTGGCTACGAGACAGTCCTCAAGGCTAAGGAAGAGGGCACAGTACTCGAGGGCGTTGTTCAGCACGTAGTAAACAAGGGCGTTACCCTTACATATCTCGGCGTAAGAGTATTTATCCCCGCTTCTCAGACAGGCCTTCCCAGAGGCGCAGAGCTCGAGCAGCTCCTCAAGCAGAAGGTAGAGTTCACTATCATCGAGGTAACTGAGGGCAGAAAGAGAGCAGTCGGCTCCATCAAGGCTGTCCAGAACGCAAAGAAGGCAGAGGCTCAGGCTAAGTTCTGGGAGAGCGCTAATGTCGGCGACACATTTGTCGGCAAGGTAAAGTCCCTCACCAGCTTCGGCGCATTCGTTGACCTCGGCGGCATCGACGGTATGGTCCACATCTCCGAGCTCTCCTGGAAGCGCATCAAGCACCCGAGCGAGGTCGTTAATGTCGGCGATACCCTTGAGGTATACATCAAGGATCTCAACCGCGAGGAGAACCGCATTTCCCTCGGCTTCAAGAAGGCTGAGGACAATCCGTGGGAGATCTTCCTTGCAAACTATCAGGTAGGCGACGTTGTAAAGGCTACAGTCGTTTCCATCACGAGCTTCGGTGCATTCGCACAGATCATCGACGGTGTTGACGGACTTATCCACATCTCCCAGCTTGCTAACAAGAAGGTCGAGAATGTAAAGGATATCCTTTCCGTCGGCGACGTAGTTGACGTAAAGATCATCGACATCGACACAGAGTCCAAGCGTATCAGCATCTCCATGCGTGCTCTTCTTGAGGACGAGGAGGAAGAGACAGCAGACGATAATGCAGACGCAGTTGTTTACTCCACCGAGGAGGCAGCTGCTGAGGCAACTGACGCTGAATAATCAGAATGTTCAAGGACCGCACCTGAGGGTGCGGTCTTTTTTTTGTCCGTCACACCAGACACCCCGCCCACATACAATATAATGTACCGCAAATGCAAGCGCAGTCTGCCTGTCAGGGGTGATAATTGTGAAGGATTGCATTGCGGCAATGCCCTCGTACACGTTCGCGCTCAAGGCTCAGAAGCTCCTGCGCGCGAGAGGGTATCCGACTGAGATAAGACGCAGCGACCCCGCGCCCGGCAAGAGCTGCGGGTATTCGCTGTATATCGCGGGAAGCTGCCGCGCCGCCGCCGAGGTGCTCAGACAGTATTCCGTGCCGTTTTCCGGCATGAGCGGAGGTGAGTGACATGGTGAATTTCGATAACGCCGCCACGACCTACCCCAAGCCGGTCTCCGTGAGGGAGGCAGCCGCGGAGGCGATGCGTCTCTACGGCGGGAATGCCGGACGCGGAGGCCACCAGCTCGCCATGAGAACGTCGCGTGCAGTGTATTCCGCTCGCGAGACCGCCGCTGACTTCTTCGGCGCACAGCCTGAGAACACCGTGTTCACGCTCAACTGTACCCACGCACTCAACCTCGCGATACAGGGCGTAATGGCAGAAGGAGGGCACCTCATAATCAGCAGCATGGAGCACAATTCCGCAGCACGACCGGCTTTTCAGCTCGCGGCGCAGGAAAAGATCACGCTCTCCGTAGCGCGGGTCTATCCCGATACGGAGCGTACAGTTGAGAGCTTCCGCCGGCTTATGCGCCCGGACACACGGGCAGTGGTCTGCACCCTCGCGAGCAACGTCACGGGGCAGCTTCTCCCGTACCGGGAGATAGCAGAGCTCTGCCGCGAGCATGGGATATGCTTCATCGCGGACGGCGCACAGGCGTGCGGACTGATAGATGTAAAGCTCGGCGACGGGATAAATATCCTCTGCACCGCCGGGCACAAGGGACTTTACGGCATTTCCGGCACGGGACTCCTCGTCACGGACGGCGCTTTCCGGATAAAGCCCATAATGCAGGGCGGCACGGGCAGTGCCTCGCAGAGTCTCGAGCAGCCGGACTTCCTGCCGGATATGCTCGAGAGCGGCACGCTCAACGTCACCGGCGCGATGACTGTGAAGGCGGGCATAGAGTTCGTGAAAAAGCACGGCGCGGAGAATATCCGCCGCCGCGAGGAGGAGATATGCCGGAGCTTCATCTCCGAGCTCGGCAGCAGCGGAGTGACCGTCTACCGCAGTCCGGAGGCTGGATATGTCCCGATAGTCTCGTTCAACATTGACGGCGTACAGCCGGAAAGAGCGGCGGAGCTGCTCTCGGAGAAGGGCTACTGCCTGCGGGCAGGATTCCACTGTGCAGCGCTTGCCCACGCGACGCTCGGCACTGAAAACGGCACCGTCCGCTTCGCTCCGTCGGCATTCAGCCGCTCCGAGGACGCATCAATGCTCGCCCGGACTATAAAAAAATCGCTGATTTAAGAGAAATTTGCAAAAAACTATTGAAATTATCCTGATTTGTGGTACAATAATAATATGACAGACTGCGCGCAGGCAGCGGGGGAGAGATCCCCCCTACATAAGACAGAGAAAAGCGCGGGTCCATGAATATGTGTAAAACAGCCTGAAAGGAAGTGTGTAAATGTCGTGGAGCAGTGTATATAATACGATAATTGATTTTCGCGACGCTTTCCTGAGCATACTGAGTACGCTTGAGCTTATCGACCTGATAGACATGGCTCTGCTCGCCTACATAATCTACCTGCTGCTGAAGCTGATACGCGAGACCCGTGCAGGTCAGCTCATCAAGGGGATATTGCTCCTTGTCGCGGGTTACTTCATCAGCCGCGTGCTCAGACTCAAGGTAATAAAGTATATCCTCGAGAAGGCGCTCGGCGTCGGACTCATCGCCATGCTGGTGCTTTTCCAGCCGGAGCTCCGCCGCGCGCTCGAGAAGTTCGGACGTACCCGTCTCGGCGTCAAGATATTCGGCATAGGCTCTATGTCGGACGACATCGCCGCGAAGTGGGACACCGCCATAGACGCTGTCTGCGACTCCTGCGTCGAGCTCTCCGCGAGCTGCACGGGCGCACTGATAGTCTGCGAGAGGCAGGTACGCCTCGGCGAACAGATAGAAACAGGCACGATACTCAATGCAGTCCCCAGCAAGGAGGTCTTCGGCAACATCTTCTACCCCAAGACCCCGCTCCATGACGGCGCAGTCATCATGAGGGACGGCATGATACTTGCGGCAGCGTGCTTCCTTCCGAAGCCGCAGAACGACGCCGCTATAAACAAGAAGCTCGGCTCGCGCCACAGAGCCGCTATCGGAATGAGCGAGAACTCAGACGCGGTAGTGATAGTCGTCTCCGAGGAGACAGGACAGATCTCCGTGGCGATGAACGGCAGCCTCACAAGGGATTTCACCCGCGAAAAGCTCAGCGAGCTCCTGCACACGGAGATTTTCTACGAGGATCAGACCGCAGGAAAGTCGCCCCGAAAGACCTTTTCCTCACTGTTTGAAAGGAGGAAAAAGAAATGAGCGTATTCAAGAGATTCCGCTCCGCGTTCCGCAAGGGGAGCCAGTCTAACCTTTCGCTCGCGGTCTATGCGATATTCCTTGCATTCATAACTTGGTTCATCGTCTCGATGACGCTGTATCCGTCGGCTCCGAAGACGATCGATCATGTGGATGTATCCATCGACCTGACAGGCACCTCCGCCGCAGACAGCGGACTGAGCGTGATCTCCTGCGACGTCAAGGAGGTCAGCGTGCGGCTGCTCGGAAGCCGTACCCAGGTCGGAAGCATAAACAACGGCAACCTCGTTGCATACATCGACGCCTCAGGTGTCACCACTGCCGGAAACAAGACCCTCGAGATAAAGGTCCGCAGCACGACCGGCATAGAGTACACGGTCGAGTCGATAACCCCTGCGAGTGCGAAGGTCGTCTTCGATAAGTACGAGACCCGCACCTTCGCGGTCACCCCGAAGATACCGAAAGTTTCCTTCGCGGAGAACAAGACCATAAACTACGACGAGTTCACCTGTGAGCCCAGCGAGGTCAATATCACAGGACCCTCCGCGCAGCTCAGCAAGATATCCGACGTCTACGCAGTGTCCGACAAGGAGATGACGCTCGATTCCTCGTATTCGCTCACCAGCGACGAGATACAGCTCTACACCAGCGACGGCACGCTCATCGACCAGTCGGGTCTCGAATTCAGCAACACCAGCTTTGTCATCGACATACCCGTCCTCACGCAGAAGACCGTCGGGCTGAACGTCCAGATAGTCGCACCGTCGTACTTCGACAAGGACAGCGTGAAGTTCAATATGTCGGCGGAGTCGATAACCATAGCCTCGAAGAACAGCTCGTCCGAGATGCCGGATACGCTCGACATCGGCAAGATCGAGCTCAGCCAGCTTTCGCTCGACTTCTCGCAGACCTTCTACCTCAGCGATATCCTCGAACAGAACGACTGCATGAATATGTCGAACCTCGAGTCGGTGACGGTCTCGCTCGATAACTCCGAGCTCGCGACCAAGCGTATAACCCTCGACGGCAGCCGCTTCACCATCAGCAACGCTCCCGCCGGGAACTATGAGTACACCGTCATCACGCAGAACCTTCCCGTGGACATAGTCGCACCGGCGGACATCATCGACGATATCACGGCGAACGACTTCATCGCGGATATCAACCTGCTGAACGCGGATATATCCGGAGAGCAGTTCACCTACCCGATAACGATAACCTCCACGAATTACGACAACGTATGGGCAGTGAAGAACATCAACGTCACAGTCCAGCGTACCGAGAAGGAGCAGCCCACGACCACAGCTGGTTAATGAAATGACCCGCCGGGTGCCGCAGAGCACCCGGCGGTGTTTTGTTTGGGCTGCCTGCATATTAAAAGGGCGCGGGGAGCCGGCAGGCTCCCCGCTATCTATATCATAACAGCCGTCCGGAATACGCCCTGTGCCCCGAAGCGATCCATGGGCGTTAGCCACCCCGGGACGGCGCATAGCATTTTGCCGTTTACTTTATTTTATGCAGGAATCGGCAAAAGGCAACAAGAAATTTCCGGAAACGCTCCCTCCTTAAATATTCTATGATTTAAGCAAAATTTAAGCCATTTTTCATTATTATGTCAAAAACCGGGGACTTTGATTTGTCTGAATGACCAAAGTTTTTCTTCAATTGTAAACAATTATAGAAACTTCTTGATTTTTCCTTAAACGGAATGTATAATTAAAGTACAATATTATCTTTGGAGGGATATCATATCATGTATTCTAAGATCTTACGCAAGGCGGGTGCAGCCGCTTTAGCGGCGGCGATGGCGCTGAACACCGCGCTCGTAAGCTCTGTCACCGTCACGGCGGCAGACGCTGACAAGTACGAGTTCGAGGACGCGACTGTCACCGGCGCAACTGCTGTCGATACCGACTCCTCAGCGAGCGGCGGGAGCATTCTCTACATGAAGGACGACGGAACGATCGAGATGATCTTCACCGTCGAGTCCGCAGGCATCTACGACCTCACTATCTACGCTCACGGCGTGGGCGGCTCAAAGCAGCAGAATTTCTACATCAACGGCGCATCTCAGGGTAGCCTCTCTATCCCGAAGAGCGACAGCTACGAGCCTATCAAGTCGTCCGTAAAGCTCGCTGCAGGCGAGAACACGCTCAAGATCACTTCCTCATGGGGCTGGACAATGTTCGATTACTTCACTGTTGAATCCGCCGTGCTGCCCGACATCAAGGCGTCGGAGACCACTCCCTGCGACCCCGAAGCAACCGCTGAGGCGGCAAGCCTTATGGACTACCTCGCAGAGATGTACGGTAACCACATCATCTCCGGTCAGCAGGAGATCTACAACTACGGTCCCCACGGACTTGAGCAGGAGTTCGAGTACCTCAAGGAGAAAACCGGACACTACCCGGCAATCAGAGGCTTCGACTACGGCAACTTCTGCTGCCCTGCATTCGGCAGCGACGACGGCTCCACGGAGCGCGTCATCTCGTGGGTAAAGGACAAGGGCGGTATCGCAACTGCTTCCTTCCACATCAACGTCCCCAACGATATCGACAGCTACACCATCGGCGACCGTATCGACTGGGCACAGACCTCCTACACAGCCAAGGACAATAACTTCTCGCCCTCAAATGCATATACCGAGGGCACAAAGGAATACGAGTACTACCGTCAGTCGCTCACGACTCTCGCCGCTGAGTTCAAGAAGCTCGAGGCTGAGGGCATACCGGTCATCTGGAGACCTCTCCACGAGGCAGAAGGAGGCGGCGGTGAGACCGGCTCATGGTTCTGGTGGGGCAAGGAAGGCTCCGCTGTCTACAAGCAGCTCTGGATCTACACCTACAAGACCCTGACAGAGGACTTCGACTGCCACAACCTCATCTGGGAGTGGAACAGCTATAACTTCGATACCTCCGCAAACTGGTACCCCGGCGACGAGTACGTTGACATCATCGGCTACGATAAGTACAACTGCACAGACTGGTCTACAGGCTCCGCTGTGCTCCAGCACAACGACAGCTCTATCGCCTCGACATTCTACGGCATAATGGAGCGCTACAACAGCGCCAAGATGGTCTCCATGGCAGAGAACGACTGCTTCTCCACAGTCTCCAACCTCACCGAGGACAAGGCTGGCTGGCTCTACTTCTGCACATGGTACGACGGCGGCAGCGACAATAACAACTTCCTCACGAACCCCGTATTCAATACCCTCGAGGACACTATCGAGATGTACCAGAGCGACTACTGCATCACTCTCGATGAGCTCCCGGCAGACCTCTACACACGCAACGTTGACACTACTGCAACAACAAGACAGACAACTGTCACGACTACAGCAGACCCCACAACGACCACAACTACAGCGGCTTTTGTGTTCGATGTAGTGAAGAAGAGCGTAACGCTCCCCGCAGGCGACAAGACCGGCTATACGCTTGAGTTCACTGTCGAGGGCGCTCCCGGCGCATCTATCGGCGGTGCGCTCGGCTACGGAACGACCGCTGCCGACTGGACGAACGTCGAGTGGAGCGGCAACGCTGACGCAGACGGCACACTCACATACACGATCGAGCTTGACGAAGTACCCGCAGATTTCACATCTGCCGAGCTCCAGATCTGGTGGTCCAACGTATGGGACGCTGTGAACGAGGTCGGCATCGACCAGCCCTGCGAGATCGTGGAGTGCAAGGTAAGCAGCGCAGCGGCTACGACGACTGAGTCCTCCGTAACGACTACCACCACAACAACATCAGCCGTTTCCGGCAAGTATCTCGCCGGCGACGCGAACGAGAGCGGCGAGGTCAACATGGCAGACGCAGTCGCGATCATGAGAAGTCAGGCAGACCCGGACAACTATTCGCTCACAGCACAGGGCAAGATAAACGCAGACGTCATCGGCAACGACGGCGTGACCAACAACGACGCGCTCGCGATACAGCAGTACGAGGCTGGTATCTACACCGAGCTTCCCGTTGAGGCAGCAGAGCGCCCCGTTGAAACAGCAGTTTCAGCATAACAGCACAAAAGCTCCCCGACCGGGGAGCTTTCCTTTTGCCGGAACGTCCCGGCGAAAGCTCCGCCGCAGGTTAATTACATAAAAATCCTTGACAACCGGCGGAAAATGATGTATATTTAAGGTGTATACGTATGGCGGGAGGGTCATGCGAAATTTTACGAGAGGGGAAATCAATATGCTATTAAGAAAAATCACCGCAGCAGCTTCAGCACTGGCTGTAACGGCGGGCATTGCAGCTTATATGCCTGCGCAGAATGCGGGCGACGCCGTAACTGCGTCTGCCGCATCGGGCTACAACTACGCTGAGGCACTGCAAAAGTCCATGTTCTTCTACGAGGTACAGCAGGCAGGCAAGCTGCCGGACTGGAACGAGGTATCGTGGCGCGGCGACTCCATGCTCAAGGAGGACGGCACCGACGCTGACGTTATCCCGGGCGGCTGGTTCGACGCCGGCGACCACCTCAAGTTCACGCTCACCAACGCCTACACCGCATCGGTACTGGCTTGGGGCGTTATCCAGTACAAGGACGCTGTAAAGGACGCCGGTCTCTACGACATCTACCTCAAGAACCTCCAGTGGGGACTTGATTACGTTGCTGCCTGTGACCTCGGCGACAAGGTCATCGGTACTATCGGCGATGACGCTTTCGACCATGTATGGTACGGCAGCCCTGAGGTGTACATCAGAAAGTATAACCTCAAGACCGGCACCGAGGACAGACCCTACGACGAGATAACCTGCTGCACGACCGTTGCTGAAATGGCTGCGGCTCTGGCTGGCGGATATATCGTATTCAAGGAAGAGGATCCCGCACTCGCTGCAAACTACCTCGCGCACGCCGAGAGCCTGTTCAAGCTCGCTAACGACGTCTACGCCCAGAAGGGTGCGGACGCTGACGATGACCAGGGCATTCAGTCGAAGTACTACAACACCAAGAACAACAGCGGCACCGACAACTTCATCGACGAGCTGTTCTACGCAGCAAACTGGATGTACATGGCTACCGGCGATCAGGCATACCTCGACAAGTGCGAGAGCGACTATATCCCGCTCTATCCGCTTGAGAGCCAGTCCACCGAGAAGAAGTTCACATGGGGCTTCTGCTGGGACGACACAACGCAGGCTGCGGCTCTGCTCTATGCAATAAACACAGGCAAGCAGGAGTGGATAGACCACGTTGCTCATCATCTCGAATTCTGGATGAACGGCTACGGCGGAAAGTCTATCACGCAGACTCCCGACGGTCTCCCGATACTCAATTCGTGGGGCTCGCTGAGATATACCTCGAATACAGCATGGCTCGCAAAGGTAGCAGCCGATACGATCTTCAAGAACGACTCCGCTTCTGCTGAGAAGTATGATACATGGGCTAAGAGGATGATGGACTACGCCTTCGGTGACAACGACATCGGACTCAGCTATGTCATCGGCATGGGCAAGAACGCTGTAAACGTTCACCACAGAGGTGCCTCCGGTATCCACGACGACCACTGGAACGCACTCGGTACAGATAAGAGCGAGGGCGGACACTGGCAGACAGAGTACGCGCACGTTCTCTACGGCGCACTTGAGGGCGGTCCTAATTCGGATGGTTCCTTCGACGACGACAACGGCTCCTACACGAACACCGAGGTAGCTATCGACTACAACGCAGGCTTCACAGCTTGCCTCTGCGCTATGGTAGACGACTACGGCGGAGAGATCCTCGCTGACTTCCCCGTTGCCGAGACTCCCAAGTGGGCTGAGTGGGAAATATCCGCAACTATCAACGGCAAGGGCGACAGCTACACCGAGGTCAAGGCGTGGGCGATGAACCATACCGCATGGCCGGCAAGAGTATCCGAGGACGTTGAATACCGCTACTACTTCGACGTTTCCGAGGTCATCGCAGGCGGTCTCTCCGTAGATGACATCAAGGTAACGAGCAACTCCCAGCAGTACGGCGCAGGCGAGCAGGGCTACGCAACAGTCTCCGGTCCTTATAAATATGAGGGAGACCCCACAGGCATGACCTACTATGCTCTTATCAAGTTCGAGGACGGCAGAGCTATCATGCCGACCGGACAGAGCGAGCACCGCGACGAGGTACAGTTCCGCGTATCTATCCCGGACGCTGTTGACGGAAAGTCCACAAAGGGCGCATGGGATCCTACAAACGACTACTCATACGAGACCCTCGCATCGGGTATGTCTGACCTCAGCCTTCCTGAGGCCCTCAACGAGCACATGACCATGTACGTTGACGGTATCCTCGTATGGGGCACAGAGCCCGACGGCACAACTCCCGACCCGACACAGACCACCGCTCCTTCGAGCACGACCTCGACAACCACCACGACCACAACGAGCGGCTCTGATGAGAATAAGCTCTACGGCGACGCAAACTACAACGGCGAGGTGAATATGGCTGACGCAGTATTCATCATGCAGTGCATGGCTAACCCCGACGAGTTCAATTTCACACCTGAGGGCAAGGATCTTGCTGACGTTTACAACCGCGGCGACGGCATCACAAACAACGACGCACTCAGCATCCAGCGCTTTGAAGCGGGCATTGTGACAGCACTTCCTGAAAGCTATCAAAACTAATTCATAATTTGTTCAAAAAGGGAGATTCGTCTCCCTTTTTATTTTTTATCTTTTTGTGAAAGTGTACAAAAGATAAGATGAGTGATTAGGAAAATACACGAATTTCCAAAAAACTATTGCCTTTTGAATTAGGATATAATATAATTATGGAGGATAAGCGTAGGTTTGGTGCGTGCTGTGTGACAGCTCTTACGCTTGTTTTTCACATTCAAGGTATAACCGCAATGTTTGCACTGGCATTGCGTTATAAAATTATATTTTTTTCAGGGAGGGTACTAAAAATGCACAAGAATTTTGCGAAAGTGGCAGGCGCTGGCGTAATGGCAGCAGCTATGCTCGCTTCCTCAACTGCTGCATTCGTTCCAATGAGCACATCTGCAGGTCTCATGGTAGGTCAGGTCGACTTTGAAGACGGCATCGGACTTCCGTGGCATACCTGCCAGACAAACCCGGCTAACCAGTCCTTCGACATCTCCGGCGGTACTTACAACGTAACACTGAATAACATCGGTGGTTCTGTAAACGGCGGTGAGTCCAGATGGGACCTTCAGCTCCGTCACAGAGGTCTGAAGATCAAGGCTGGCGAGACCTACAAGGTAAGCTTCGATGTTAATTCATCCAGCGACGGCCGTATGTACACCAAGATCGGCGATCTCTCCGGAGACCTCGAGATCTGGCACAACAACATGGGCGCTACAGAGGCTCCCAGCACGACTCAGACCGGTTCAAACATCGGCTTCAATCAGTCTTGGGATCCGATCTACATCGCTAAGGGCGACAACCACCTCGAGGCTACATTCACAGCTGATCAGGACCTCGAAGTTGCTGAGTGGGCATTCCACTACGGCGGACGCGGCCAGCATCAGGAGAGCTTCGACTGCTTCCCGAAGGACACAGTGCTCAAGTTCGATAACCTCAGCCTTGAGTGTACATCGAGCACAGCCTGCGACTGGGATACAACTAACGAAATGGGCTACGTTACTCCCAGAAGTGACGTTCGTCTCAATCAGGTAGGTTACTTCACAAACCTCAAGAAGGTAGCTTCCTACGCTACAGATAAGAAGCTCAGCCCCGTATCCTTCAAGGTCGTTGACAAGAGCGGCAAGACAGTATACGAGGGAACAGGTGAGCAGTTCACAGGCCGCGGCGAAGGCGGAGTTGACTACGGCTCGGGTGAGTACATCCAGTTCCTCGACTTCACAGACGTTCCTGCCGGAACAGGCTACCACATCGAGGTAGATGATACCTCCAATACTTCCACAAACAGATACACCAAGGAGACATACAAGATGTATATCTCCCACGACTTCGATATCGTTGATCCTGGTACAGATAACGTTTACGACGGCGTTCTCAAGAATGCTCTGAACTACTACTACCAGAACCGTTCTGGTGTAGAGATTCAGGCTGCTTACATCACATCTGCCGGCGACGGCCAGACACCCAGTGACCTCGCTCACCAGGCTGGTCACGTTAAGGATATGGCTTACGTTCAGACCAAGTGGGTAAAGGCTTACGCAAGTGACGGTAAGGATGTTGAGAAGTCCGATTCTATCGACTGCACAGGCGGTTGGTACGACGCTGGTGACCACGGTAAGTACGTTGTTAACGGCGGTATCTCCGTATGGACACTCCAGAATATGTACGAGCTCTCCAAGGCTTCCGGTACAGATTCCAAGTGGACAGGCAATGCTATGTCTATCCCGGAGAGCGGCGACAGCAATCCTGATATCCTCGATGAGACCAAGGTAGAGCTCGACTTCATGTTCAAGATGATCGTTGACTCCGGTACAAACAAGGGTCTCGTTTACCACAAGATGCACGACCACAAGTGGACCGGTCTTGCTGTTGAGCCTTGGAACTACGCTGAGGATCACACAGACGCGTCAGGCAACAAGGTAAAGGGCTGGGGCACTATCCGTATAGTTAAGCCTCCGACGTATGCTGCTACCTTCAACATGATCGCTTGTGCTGCTCAGGCTGCACGTCTCTGGAAGGGTATCGACGATTCTTACGCTGCTACCTGCCTCCAGCACGCAGAGGACAGCTATGAGGCTATCATGGCTATGAAGTCCAAGTGGAACATCGCAGAGGGCAACTCCGATAAGGATCCGCTCTTCGCTCCTCTTGATCAGGCTATCGGCGGCGGTGCTTACGGTGATACATACGTAGGCGACGACGCTTACTGGGCTGCTTGTGAGCTCTACGCTACAACAGGCGATTCCAAGTACTACAACGACCTCAAGGAATACAAGAACCCGAACGACTCAACTGGCAATGATAAGGCATTCAGCATCACAACTAACCTCGGCGGCGGTGAGAACGCTGGCTCCTTCAGCTCCTTCAACTGGGGTTGTACAGCAGGCTGCGGTACTCTCACACTGTACCTCAACAAGGACAACGCTGCTCTGACAGACCTCACAGCTGCTAACAAGGCAGATATCGAGGACGCTATCGTTGCTGCTGCTGACGGTTACATTGCTCAGCAGGCTAAGGAAGGTATGGCTATCCCGTATAAGGAGGCTTCTTTCCAGGATGGTGTTAATATCGGTGAAGGCATCACAATCACAGGTTACGAGTGGGGCTCCAACTCCTTCGTTATCAATAACGCTATCGTTATGGCTTACGGCTATAAGATCAAGGGCGATAACAGCTATATCAGCGGCGTAGGTGCTGCTCTCGACTACATCTTCGGACGTAACGCTCAGGGTATCTCTTATGTAACTGGTACTGGCGACTACTACACCAAGAATCCTCACCACAGATTCTGGTCTTACGAGCTTGACCACAACTTCCCGAAGGCTCCCGATGGAGTTCTCTCCGGTGGTCCTGGTTCCGGACTTCAGGATCCGTACGTTGGCGGTCTCGGCTACAAGAGAGGCGAGGTAGCTCCTCAGAAGTGCTACGTTGACTCGATCGAGGCTTGGTCCGTTAACGAGGTTACTATCAACTGGAACGCTCCGTTCGCATGGGTGATCTCCTTCCTCGACGATGAGATCGCAGACGCTCCCGATGTTGACGATGAGCCTAAGACACAGGGCTCGACACAGGGTACATCTGGCAACACAGATATGCTCTGGGGCGATGCTAACAACGATAAGTCAGTAAACATGGGCGACGTTGTAGCTATCATGCGTTATCAGGCTGACCCCGATACATACTCACTTGAGGGTATCGGCAAGCTTCAGGCTGACGTATTCAACAACGGCGACGGTCCTACAAACAACGACGCGCTTTCTATCCAGAGATATGAGGCTGGACTTATCACAGACCTCGATCCGGCAAGCGGTCAGGCAGACAACTTCGGCAAGTAATTCCGAAACAACAAAAGGGACTCCTTCGGGGGTCCCTTTTTTGCGCGGAGCCCGCGCCGGCGTACACGTTGCCACTTGCTTCGCTCGCTCACTCTCATTAACGACCTTAATCGTACATCGCATACAGAACTTTTTTACAATGGGATTCCAAAGGGGCGCGGAGCCCGCGCTGGCAAGCACGTTGCCGCTTGCTCCGCTCGCTCACTCTCATTAACGACCTTAATCGTACATCGCATACAGCACTTTTTAGCAATGGGATTCCAAAGGGTACCTGTACCCTTTGGCGGGGTGTGGGGCAGCGCCCCACGGAAACCGAAGGGCGCCTCGCAAGGGGTGAATCGAAAAACGATCCAGTGAATCGTTTTTCGAGAGGGGACGCCTTGTAAGAGAAGGCGTCCCCTTGTTGCCTTTACGAAAAAGCACGCCTGCGACCGGTGACGGTCGCACGCAGCAAAAAATCACCTACAAAAAAATAAAGCCGCACATCTTTCGATGTGCGGCTCTTTTTTGATAAATGAATCAAACTCCGTACTTAGCAGTAGCGACCGGAACGCCGGGGCCCATAGTAGAAGTAACGGTGCAGCTCTTGAGGTAAGTACCCTTAGCAGCAGCCGGCTTAGCCTTAACGATAGCTTCCATGAGAGTTGTGAAGTTCTCGTCGAGCTTAGCAGCGCCGAAGGAAGCCTTACCGATCGGGCAGTGGATGATGTTGGTCTTGTCGAGACGGTACTCGATCTTACCAGCCTTAGCCTCAGTTACAGCCTTTGCAACGTCGGGAGTAACTGTACCGGCCTTCGGGTTCGGCATAAGTCCGCGGGGACCAAGCACCTTACCGAGACGGCCGACGAGACCCATCACGTCAGGGGAAGCAACGACTACGTCGAAGTCCATCCAGTTTTCCTTCATGATCTTCTCAACGAGATCCTGACCGCCAACGTAATCAGCACCGGCAGCCTGAGCAGCCTCGTACTTGTCTTCCTTGCAGAAAACGATAACGCGGACAGTCTTACCTGTACCGTTGGGAAGGATAACAGCTCCTCTTACCTGCTGGTCAGCGTGACGGGAGTCAACGCCGAGACGGATGTGAGCCTCGATAGTCTCGTCGAACTTAGCCTTAGCGTTCTTGCAGACTAAATCGAGAGCCTCTGTGGAATCATACTGCTTTGCAGAATCAACAGCCTTTGCGCTGTCAACGTATTTCTTGCCGTGTTTCATTATATTTCCTCCTATTTAAGTGGTAATACCGGGATTATTTATACCCGATTAGCGGAATTTTCCTCCCACCAATAGAACTCAGAACGGGGGATTGCCCCTATCATCATTCAGTAAATTTAATTTGATCAGTCAACAACTACAACGCCCATTGAACGAGCTGTACCTGCGATCATGCTCATAGCAGCCTCGAGTGAACCTGCATTGAGGTCAGGCATCTTGGTCTCAGCGATCTTCTGTACCTGTTCTCTTGTGATATTAGCGACCTTAGTCTTGTTGGGAACTCCGGAACCGCTGTTGATGTTGCAAGCCTTCTTGATGAGGACAGCAGCGGGGGGAGTCTTAGTGATGAAAGAGAATGAACGGTCAGCGTAAACAGTGATAACAACAGGGATTATCATACCGATATCGTTCTTAGTTCTCTCGTTGAATTCCTTTGTGAATGCCATGATATTAACGCCGTGCTGACCGAGTGCCGGACCAACAGGCGGTGCAGGAGTAGCCTTTCCTGCTGCGATCTGAAGCTTAATGTAGCCAA
>JAEEGL016094240.1_pt1 | contig 37923 bp, 35 predicted proteins | sample 9134231 | NCBI WGS metagenome assembly JAEEGL01 (sample SAMN16246548, study PRJNA631951) | gut metagenome | biome: gut microbiome; feature: rumen; material: fiber-attached | host: Bos | place: Iran: Karaj | collected 2018-10
AGATAATGGCGGATGCGCTCAACATCTGCTTCCGTAACATTTCCTTTAAGGATAACAAGTTTTGCGCAACGTACAACAGGCTTTTCATCGGAATCCGCACCAGAATTGGCGGATTTAAGCCCCGACATCAGAATTGAGAGACACTGCGTAGCGGAGTCAGCACGCTGATCGTACTGTCCCGGAAGGTATTCCCACGCGATTATCGTGTCGTCTTTTTCAAGCGGGATATGCTCAAAATAGCAGGTGTCGCTCTGCGGCTCTGAAAAAATGCGGATTGCCGCGGATTTCGCCGTTTCATCACTGATATTTTCAATATCATACCGGTTCAGATAGCGTACACCGGTCACGCCCTCAATACCAAGGAAACCCTTTATCTCAGACATAATCTGGCGGGCTTCATTCTCAAAACCATGCTTTCTTTCTGTGTAGATACGGAACATTTTCACATTATAATGTTTTTGCTCCTTTAAGACAATGGAGGCTATTTCTGACCGGAAAAGTGCCGGAAAGTACTAGAAAAGTGGCGGAAAAGTGGCGATTGACCTATATATTCTTATCTTATAAAATAGTATTTTGAGAAAAGACAGCCGTTGTTGGTGTGGAGCTTGGTTCAAGCACATTTGCCGCGTGGTGACTATGATTTTTTGATAGGAATGGTAACGAAGTCCGTTTTCATGCTTGGCGACGAAAGCCGCTTGCGAAGAGTGCATGTAGGCAACGGCGGATTTGGCGATTGTCTGTCCGTGCGGGGCGGATTTTCATTTAACCATGCCAATGGCGAAGCTGTCTTTAAATATGGAAATATTATTGCAAGAGAAGTATTAACATGACTGATTTTTTACATGATCCAAGATTTTCAGATATAAAGCCTTTTGAGAAAAAATTATGGCTTTCTTCCCCTACGATGCACGGCGACGAGCAGAAATGGGTGGATGAGGCCATTCAGACAAACTGGGTAAGTACAGTCGGGGCGAATATAAACGAAGTTGAAAAAGCCTGTGCTTCAAAAATCGGGCGGAAATACGGGGTTGCACTTTCTTGCGGAACTGCGGCACTTCATCTTGCAATAAGACTTGCTGGGGAAAAGCTTTACGGACAGCCTAAAGTTGGTCACGGAACGCTCGAAGGGCACAAAGTTTTCTGCTCGGATATGACGTTCGATGCAACAGTTAATCCTGTGGCCTACGAAGGCGGAGAGGCAGTTTTTATAGACACAGAATATGCTACTTGGAACATGGATCCTGTTGCGCTTGAAAAGGCGTTTGAATTATATCCTGATGTTCGATTGATAGTTGTTGCGCATCTTTATGGAACACCAGGAAAAGTTGATGAACTTCGTGCCATAGCAAAAGCCCATAATGCATTTATTGTTGAGGATGCAGCAGAATCTTTTGGAGCGACGTATAAAGGCATTCAAACAGGTACATTCGGTGACTACAGCATAATCAGTTTTAATGGTAACAAGATAATAACTGGTAGTGCGGGCGGAATGCTCCTTTGTGACAACGAAGAAGATGCCCATAAAGCAAGAAAATGGAGCACTCAGTCAAGAGAAGATGCACCTTGGTATCAGCACGAGGAGCTTGGATATAACTACCGCATGAGCAACATCATAGCCGGTGTGGTCCGTGGGCAGCTTCCGTATCTTGAAACTCACATCACGCAGAAAAAGGTGATTTGGAAGCGATATAGAGAGGGATTTGCCGACCTTCCTGTTAAAATAAACCCGTTTGACGCAGAAAAAAGCGAGCCGAATTATTGGCTTTCTTGTATGTTAATTGATGAAAACGCAATGGCTCCGTATGTCCGGGGCGAACAAGATGAGTTGTGGCAAACAGAATCAGGTAAAAGCTCACCTGGCGAGATATTAGGCGCGATTGCAGCTTTTAATGCAGAAGGCCGCCCGATATGGAAACCGATGCATATGCAGCCTATCTACCGGATGAACGCCTTTGTAACCGCAGAAGGAAACGGTAGAGGTCGCACAAACGCCTATATCGCGGGGTCTGGGGCAGATGTGGGCGCAGATATTTTCCGCCGCGGGCTTTGCTTACCGAGCGACAACAAAATGACCCCGGATGAGCAGGACAAAGTGATTGAGATTATCCACAGGTGTTTTGGGGCGAAAAAAGGTTTTTCTTGATTGCTTTTATATATATCTTATTTTTTATTTGCAATTTCTGTATGAATAGAGGGAAAGAAAAAACTTCTTGGGAGTATCATTAATGTCAAAACTTTTAGTAAAAAATTTTGGACCTATTACAAGAGGTTGCAACTCAGAAGATGGTTTTTTTGATATAAAACAGTGTTCTGTATTTATTGGCCCTCAGGGCAGTGGAAAAAGTTGTGTTGTAAAATTGATATCTCTTTTTTCTTGGCTTGAAAAAAAGATGACTTCCGGGAATTTTGATGAGAAAATAGATTCGAAATCATTTATTACAAAACTATTTGATTATCATAGAATTTCTGATTATTTAACAAAAGATACACAATTAGAATACAAAGGCAATGCATATAATTTTTCTTTTAAGGATGAAATATTAGAAGCAGTAAAAACACAAGGTGAGTATGTAAGACCCAAGATTTTATATATTCCAGCAGAAAGAAGTTTTTGTACTGCAATTAAAAACCCTGGAAAAATTACTGGATTGTCGGAAAATACTTTTGAATTCCTTCTTGATTTTACAGATGCTGAATTAGGTTTAAATAACCAGTTATATTCTATTCCTATTAACGGATTTTCCTTTTCCTATGATGATGAGAAGAAGCGTGCCTTTTTGCTTGATGAAAGCAAAGAATATAAAATAGATATTTCATCTGCATCTAGTGGGATACTTTCTGCACTTCCTTTAACACTTACAACAGCTTATTATTCAGGTTTTTTATCAGTAAGACCAATATCCAAAAGTATTATTGAATTGCGGGAATTATATAATAATACTTTTAAGAAACTTGATAAGATTGGCTCATCCCTAGATGGAATAGAAAATATAACAACAGAATCATCTAATGCAGAACTTCTTCGGAAGGTAAAAACTATAGAAAAATTACGTGCGGAATTAACATCTTTACAAAAAGTTGTTAAAAATCCAGATGATCTTATTAGTGAAATTATTAATTCTCGTCTTATTAACATAGTAGAAGAACCTGAACAGAATCTTTTCCCTGAAGCGCAAGCTGATGTACTGTATTACCTTCTTAAATGTATGAATAGCGGAGATGTTTTAGGTGGAAAAAACAGTTTGGTTATTACAACACACAGTCCTTATGTTATAGAAGCTTTGAATAATAGTATTTATGCTAAACGACTGATTGATAGCGGAAAATCAATCAATAATTTGTTACAAACCAATGAACTTGTTTCCTATGATGATGTATCTGCATATAAATTATCAGATGGAGTTATTGAAAACATAAAAGATGACCAGTTAAAACAAATTGATGCCGGATATTTAGATTCCTGTTCAGAATGTATTCGTAATTTGTATGGAAAATTGGAGGATATAGAATTTTCAAATGCATAACTATGTTCCTGAATCTGCAATCCTAAATAAAGGGGACTCCAGACGCAAGAGAATTGTTTTTTCCGAAAATAGAAGAGTTTATGAGTGCAGTAATGATACAGATGAAGATGTTGTGATGCTACGTGTAGATGGACAATTATTTTCATCGAAAAATAAAACTATCCGATGTGACTATGCTTTCGAAGTTGATGGAAAGTTAGGGGATCGGACTTGTCTTGTTGAATTAAAAGGACATAATGTTAGTCATGCCTGTGAACAACTTTTTAAGACTTTAATATACTTTGAACAAAATTATCCTGTAGGCAGATTTTTTTGTAGAATTGTTACTTCAGGGAGTAAAAAGCCTGATATAGAATCAAGGGAAGAAAAAATGCTTTCTGCATATTTAAAACGCAAAGGTTATGCGAAGCTGCAAACAGGCACAAATAAAATTGTAGACAAGTTATCAGATTTGAATGGATAGGAGTATGAAACATAAACCTTACGGAATATACGAAAAATATATAAAACGACTCCTTGATTTTATCTTTAGTTTTATTGCTCTGATAATACTTTCACCGTTATTACTGATTCTAACTATTATTGGTGCAATAAAAATGAAGGGGAACCCTTTTTTTACCCAGGAGCGTCCGGGGAAAGATGAGAAGATATTCAAACTCATTAAGTTCCGTACGATGACAAACGAAAAAGATGAGAATGGAGAATTATTGCCTGATGAAAAACGTCTTATCCCATACGGAAAGTTTTTACGTTCGACGAGTTTAGATGAGCTGCCTGAACTATTCAATATCATCAAAGGGGATATGGCGATAATAGGTCCAAGACCTTTAGTAGTGATTTACCTTCCTTATTACACTGAAGAAGAGCATCACAGACATGATGTGAGACCTGGACTGACTGGATGGGCTCAAATAAACGGGAGAAATTTAATAAGTTGGGAAGAAAAGTTTAGGTTTGATTTACAATACATAGAAAACATAGGTTTTATGTTTGATGTTAAGATTTTTTTCCTTACTATTAAAAAAGTATTTCTTCGTGAAGGAATCGGACAAGGGGAAAGTCAGCCAGAAAGTCTACATATTCTGAGAAAAAAGCAGCAACTTGAAAATAACATAACCGAGGTTTAATTAAGATGAGAATAAATGGAGAAAAAACGTATTTACGAGCAATAGAATCGAATGATAATGAGATGTTATTTGAATTGATCAATGACCCAGATACTGAGAAATTGGTAGGAGGAAGCTCATGGCCAGTTTCGACAGAAGAACAAGAAACTTGGCAGAAAAAACAGATAGGGCGAAAAGATACTCTCAGAAGTATTATTGTAGAGACGGAAACTGACAACCCAGTTGGAACAATTATTATTAGTGATATTGATCAAAAAAATGGGGTGGCGCAGGTTCATATAAAACTTTTAAGTAAGTTTAGAGGAAAAGGTTTTGGTTCAGATGCACTAAACGCAATTGTAAAATTTGTTTTTTTTGAACTTCGAATGAATTGTATTTATGCAGAAATTCTTGCTTATAATGCATCATCAGTAAGGTTATTTGAAAAATGTGGTTTTAGCAGAGAGGGGGTATTGCGAGAACGTATATATAAAAATGGTTGTTATTGTGATGTTTATATCTATTCAATTTTAAACCGAGATGTGGAGAAAAAATGCATCGGGAAATAGGCAGCGAGTTTTGGGAAGTACCTGTAATTGAGAGACAGAATCGATTGTTTCCAAAATCCACTCAATGGTACCTATCTGGAAGAAGTGCGTTACAAGCGATTATTGCAGACTTAGGAAAGGTGAAGAGTGTATCATTGCCTTCTTGGTGTTGTGACAGTATTATCAAGCCATTTACAGATGCAGGAATAGATGTTCGTTTTTATCCAGTTTATAGACATGAAGGTTTAATCCAAGAAATAAGCTTAGATAGTGATGTACTGTTATTGATGGACTATTTTGGATATAAAGAGCCACAGCTGGATATAAATAGTCATAAAAATATAGTTATTCGGGATATTACCCACTCGATTTTCTCAACAACATATTGTGATGCAGACTACTATTTCGGTTCTCTCCGTAAATGGTGCGGAATCTGGACAGGTGGATATGCATGGACTAAGGATGGATACAGTCTGAATCATGAAACCATATATGATGTTGATTACATTACTTTACGTGAAAAAGCAATGCTACAAAAGGCGGAATACATAAATGGTGAGAGAAAAGATAAGAGTTATCTAAGATTATTTGATGAAGCAGAGAGGCATCTTGAAAGTGTGGGCATTGTGAGTGCATCAGAAAGAGATGTTTCCTTAGCAGAAAATTTAGATGTAGAAATGATTGTAGCACGTAGAAGAGCAAACGCAGATATAATAAGAAAAGCATTTTCTGACTGGTTGATTTTTCCTGAAATGTCTATTACAGACACTCCTATGTTCGTACCGGTTGTAGTACCGGATGGAAAAAGAGACAAGCTTCGCAGATACTTAATTAACAATGAAATCTATTGTCCTGTTCATTGGCCTGTTAGCGAATATCACAAAATGGATGAACGGACAGCGTATATATATCAGAATGAGCTTAGTCTTGTTTGTGATCAGAGATATACAGAGGATGACATGAACCAAATGGTCGATACAATAAATGCTTTTTGGAAAGAGGCGTGTTGATGCTTACAGTTTATACGCTTGGACAATCTGAACAGTGGGATGCTGTTGTGCGCTCTTTCAAAGAATATGATGTGTATTGGTTAAGTGGATATGTAAAAGCTTTTCAGATACATGGAGACGGAGAACCACTGCTATTCCACTATGAAGATATAAATACTCGTGGCGTCAATGTGGTAATGAAACGCGATATTGCAAAGGATAAGAAGTTTAAGGGGAAGTTACAGGAAAATTATTATTTTGATTTTGCTACGCCCTATGGTTATGGTGGATGGATCATAGAAGGGAAGAATACAGCAGACCTGTTTAATGCGTATGAAAAATGGATTCGAAAGAACGGAATCATAAGCGAGTTTGTGCGTTTTCATCCCATGGTTAAAAATCATGATGCCTCGCGTCCTTTTTATGAAGTAACCCAGCTTGGTGAGGTTGTCCATATGAATCTTTCTTCTCCTGAAGATATCTGGAATAACATTATCAGCAAAAATAGGAATGTGATTCGGAAAGCGATCAAAAATGGTTTGAAGGTTTATAATGGTCGATTTCCTGAGATATATGAGAAGTTCAGGATTATTTACAACGCAACTATGGATAAGGATGATGCTGAGGAGTATTATTACTTCAAACCAGATTTTTACAAATCAATCCTAGAGGATTTACCACAGAATTCACAAGTATTCTGGGCAGAGAAAGATAGTCAGGTTATTGCTGCCAGTATTATGATTTCAGCAAACGGTTATTTAAATTATCACCTGTCAGGTTCTGTGCGGGAGTTCAGTTCATTAGCTCCTGGAAACCTTATTCTTTACACAGCAGCTCTGTGGGGATGTGCAAACGGATATAAAACATTTTATCTTGGAGGTGGAGTCGGATCAGTAGAGGATAATCTGTTCAGATTCAAAAGAGCATTTTTTAAAGGCGAACTTAATCATTTTTACATAGGAAAAAGAGTTTTTAATCAAGAAAAGTATAACTCATTGGTTGAATTTAGAAATGAGATAGATAATCCAGCATATTTTCCAAAGTATAGAGGATGAATAGAAGAGAAACAGATAGAATGAAACTACTAATTCTTTCAAATATTGATATGGGGCTTTACAAGTTTAGAAAGGAACTTCTTGAAGAATTTGTGAAAAGCTATGAAGTATTCTTTTGTGTTCCGAGTGGAGGATTTGTAGAAAAGATATGCGATTTAGGATGTAAATATATCCCCTGTAATGTGTTGGCTCGAAGAAGTACTAATCCTATAAAAGATTGTAGATTATATAAGTTTTATAAGGAAGTATTAAATAAAATTAAGCCAGATATTGTTTTAACATATACTATAAAACCTAATGTTTATGGTGGAATAGCGTGTTCTTTGAAAAAAATTCCATATATATCAAATATAACAGGACTTGGAACTTCTATAGAGAATGGAGGAGTATTGGCTTTTATATCTACTACACTTTACAAATTGGGACTAAAAAGAGCTCAATGTGTTTTTTTCCAAAACAAAGATAATCAAAACTTATTTTTCCATAAGAAAATTGTTAAAGGTAGATCTTGTTTAATACCAGGATCTGGAGTCAATCTTAATACGCATTATTATGAACCATATCCAAAGAATACCAATATAATACATTTTTTATTTGTTGGAAGGATTATGAAGGATAAGGGAATAGAAGAGCTTGTTACTGTAATGAAAGATATACATGAAACCAGAAAAGATGTTGTTTTGGATATAGTAGGTTTCTGTGATGAAAATTATAATGATTTATTAAAAAAAGCAGAAAAGGATGGTGTTATCATAAATCATGGCATACAAATGGATGTGCACCCATATTATAAAAATTGTCATTGTGTAGTTTTACCTTCTTATCACGAAGGGATGGCTAATGTGCTGCTTGAAGCCTCATCAACAGGTAGACCTGTTATAACAACACGTGTTCCAGGGTGTCGTGAAACTTACGAAGAAGGAATAACAGGATTGGGGTGTGAGGCAAGGAGTATAATAAGCCTAAAAGAAGCTATTTTGGTTTTTATATCTTTATCAAATGAAAGACGGGAAGAAATGGGCAAAGCTGCAAGGGAAAAGATGGTTCGAGAATATGATAGAAATAAAGTTGTTAAAGCATATATGAATGAACTTAATAATCTTTCGTTTGCGACATCGAATAGAGAAAATCCTTGAAAATAGAGGTATGTATAAATGAATCTTTATGAAAAACTAGTAAACAAAGAAGAGAAGCTTTCACTGGTTGGACTTGGTTATGTAGGTATGCCAATTGCGGTAGCTTTCGCTAAGAAAATCAATGTAGTAGGATTTGATCTCAATGCTAAAAAGATAGAAATGTATAAGAGCGGAATAGATCCTACCCATGAAGTTGGTGATGAAGCAATTTCCAAAACAACTGTCGAATTTACAGCGGATGAGACAAAACTCCGTGAGGCTAAATTCCACATTGTAGCAGTTCCGACTCCGGTTAATGATGACCACACACCCGACTTAAGTCCAGTTGAAGGAGCAAGTACTATTCTTGGTCGTAATCTTACAAAAGGGTCAATAGTTGTTTTTGAGTCTACGGTATATCCCGGTGTGACAGAAGATGTTTGTGTACCGATTCTGGAGCGTGAGTCGGGATTAAAGTGTGGAGTTGATTTCAAAATCGGTTATTCGCCTGAGCGAATAAATCCGGGCGACAAAATCCACCGTTTGGAAACAATTACAAAGATTGTATCCGGTATGGACGAAGAAACACTTGATTGTATAGCTAAAGTTTATGAACTTGTCGTTGAAGCAGGAGTATACAGAGCAGAAAGTATTAAGGTTGCAGAGGCTGCAAAAGTAATCGAAAACAGCCAACGTGATATTAATATAGCATTTATGAATGAGCTATCTATTATATTCAATAAGATGGGAATTGATACTCAAAGTGTATTGAAAGCAGCTGGTACAAAGTGGAATTTCCTAAAATTTTTCCCTGGTCTGGTTGGTGGACATTGTATAGGTGTGGATCCATATTATTTGACATATAAAGCAGAGATGCTAGGCTATCATAGCCAGATTATTCTTTCTGGTCGTCGTATTAATGATGACATGGGAAAATACTGTGCTGAAAACTGTGTAAAGAACCTAATAGCTGCAGATAAGGCAGTAAAAGGTGCAAAGGTAGCAATTCTAGGATTTACATTCAAAGAAAATTGCCCAGACACGAGGAATACAAAGATTATCGATATTGTGAGGGAACTTAGAGAATATGGAATTCAGCCTGTGATAGCTGATCCTCAAGCGGATGCAGATGAGGCGAAACGATTATATGGTGTTGAATTTGTAACCATGAGTGCAATCAAAAACATGGATGCAGTAATTCTAGCAGTCGCACATACGGAGTTTTCTTCTTTCACAATGGAACAGATGAGTAGTTATTTTGGTAAAGGTAAAAAGGTTCTTCTTGACCTTAAGGGAATCTTGAATCGTAAAGAATATGAAATGGCTGGATATAGTTATTGGAGATTATAGTAGTGGGATATCAGAATTTAAAATTTCCAGAAAACAGTTTGTTTTTGGTTACTGGTGGTGCTGGGTTCATAGGGTCAAACCTCTGCGAAGCTATTCTAAAGCTAGGGTATAAAGTACGTTGCTTGGATGATTTAAGTACAGGCAAATTGGAAAATGTAAATCTGTTTATAGATAATCCGAACTATGAATTCATCAAGGGAGATATCAAAGATTTAGATACTTGCATGAAAGCCTGTGAGGGGGTGAATTATGTCCTCAATCAAGCTGCTTGGGGGTCTGTTCCTAGATCAATTGAGATGCCACTATTTTATTGTGCTAATAACATTATGGGTACTTTAAATATGCTAGAAGCAGCAAGACAAAATAGAGTTAAGAAATTTGTTTATGCTTCTTCTTCTTCGGTTTATGGTGATGAGCCAAATCTCCCAAAGAAAGAAGGTAGAGAAGGAAATCTTCTTTCACCATATGCTGTTAGTAAGCGTGCCGATGAAGAATGGGCTAAGCAATATACAAGGCATTATGAACTTGATACTTACGGTTTGCGGTATTTTAATGTTTTTGGACGTCGTCAGGATCCGAATGGGGCATATGCTGCTGTTATTCCAAAGTTCATAAAACAACTAATTCATGGCGAACGTCCAACCATAAACGGGGATGGTAAGCAGAGCCGTGATTTCACTTATATAGAAAATGTAATAGAAGCAAACTTAAAGGCATGCCTTGCTTCATCTTCAGCTGCTGGAGAAGCTTTTAATATAGCGTATGGTGGGCGAGAGTATTTAATTGATATTTACAAAGGATTGGTGAATGCTCTTGGTGTTAATATTGAGCCGATTTTCGGGCCTGATCGTGCAGGTGATATAAAGCATAGTAATGCGGATATTTCAAAAGCGAAGGAATTACTGGGGTATGATCCTGACTGGAGCTTTGAGCGTGGTATTAAGGCTGCGATCGAGTGGTATAGGACAAATTTGTAATGGCTAAAAAAGAACTGGTGCTATATATTGGAGGATTTGAGTTACCTGATAAAAACGCGGCTGCTCAACGAGTAATAGGTATTGCAAAGGGCCTTAGAGAATTACAATATGAGGTTATTTTCCTAAATTCTGTTAAAAACCTTGATAACAGTAGAGTAACAGAAAAACAATACTTTGAGTTTAAGTGCTATGAATATAAGCGTGAGTGTGAAAAGGATTATTTGATTACTGGAAAAACGGCTTTATCATATATTGCTGATATTAAACCTAATATTGTCATTGCTTATAATTATCCCGGAATTGCTCTTGAGAAGATACGGAAAAAATGTAAAAAAGCAGGTATAAAAGTTTATGCGGATACTACTGAATGGTATAAAATACGAAGATGTAGTTTTTTGTATAAACTTATCAAAACTATAGACACCGAGTATAGAATGAGAATTGTTCAAAAAAGAATGGATGGTGTTATTGCGATTAGTAGGTTCTTATACAATTATTATAGAAGTTTTACACATACTGTTTTAATTCCACCTACAGTTGATATCAAAGATGAAAAATGGGTTGTTAAAGGAAATAAAAGGAAAGATTGTTTATCTTTTGTATATGCAGGATCTCCAAGTGCACAAAAAGAACGTTTAGATTTGATTGTTGAAGCAATAAATAAGCTTCATATAGATCAGACAGTTATATTCAATGTAATTGGAATAAATAAAGAACAATTTATTAAAATGTATTCGTGGAAACAACCAATATCTAACAATGTTGTTTTTCATGGTTGGTTAGGACACGAGAAAACAATAGAGATAATAAAACAATCTGACTGGAATATAATTCTAAGGGATGACAATTTTGTTGTACATGCGGGATTTCCAACTAAACTTGTAGAAAGTATAAGTTGTGGTATTCCTGTTATTATAAATCGGTTCAGTAACGTATGTGATTATTTGGATAATGAGAATTCATTGGTTCTGAATCATACAAGTGAAATAATAGACAAAATCGGATTTGTAAATAAAAAGAATCCAATGGTTGATAATAAGCTTTTTGATTATCATTCATTCTTGACAGAATTAAAACAATTACTTGATTTACATTGATACGCTTATCTTAGCAAAGGAACGATCTATAAAAAAAGTGGATGTGATTTTCCCAGAAGGGCTTATTTATATCTATAGCAAGATTACATGGGGAACTGAACCATGGATAATTACACTGGGTTATAATGTACACCTGACCGAAGGAGAACGATTTATAACTCATGATTGAGAAACTCCCTTATTTAAGGAGAAGATTTCAGATTTTAAAATTTCAAAATCCATTATAGTCGATAATAAAGTTTTACATAGTATTTTAATGCTAGATATCACTATGGGGAATAATGTTATTATTGGTGCAGGAGCGATTGTTACTCGTGAGTTTCCGAATGACGTTATTGTTGCAGGGGTACCTGCAAGGGTAATTAAATCATATGATGAGTACTATGAGAAAGGAAAAAAAGACTATATATATTTATGAAGTCTTAAAATGAAAGAAAAAGAGAATGGGTTAAAAAAATATTATCATTATAATGGAATTTCCAAAGGGATATATTTATAGGTTTATTTGATAATAGGGGCAAAGTACTTTGAAGACACTTAGAAAAGGGTCAGATATTGAGTGGATACCAGCTGTAGTATTGTCTTTCTCCTACATTTGTGGTTGCATTGGGGTTGCTGGCATTAGTATTGTACTTGCGATGCTTCTATGGTTTATAGCAGGTGTAAGGATATACGTAAAAAAATATAAGATAAACAAGGATTTGTTAATAATATCATCATTTGTTATTCTTATATTTGCGATTTCTTTTATTGTTGTAGATTATAAGCAATGTACGTTGGATTATTTCGAAAGGTTCTTGTTGTATGACCTTATAGCTTTTATTGTTGGAATGCAAACTATTAATAATAAGGGTGTGCTGAAAGGCATAACCATTATTGGTTTTGTTTTTTTGCCACTATTAGTGGTAAAAGATTTTTGGGCTAACGGTTCTGGTTATGCAATGGGGGCAACGTATATGTGCATCCCGATACTGAGTGCGGCAATAATAGGATATACTATCATACATGAAGGCTCATACAAGGCAATGTCAATTATTGTGATAGCTTGCATTATATATGAATATTTAATAAACGCGAACAGAGGAGCATGGGTTATTGTGAGCACTTTACTGTTTATGATGCTATATTTACGTATTGCAAGAAATGGGATTATGGGATTGAGAAAAATCCGTGCTTTTCTGTTTTTAGTTATATCTACTATTGTGGTAATATATGGTCTAATAAATTTAGATATTATAGTTAGATGGGTGTATGATATTATAGACAGATTTTTTCATATCCAGATATATGCTCTCTGGAAAATCCAATTTTACTTGGAAAAAGGGGATGTAACGAATGGACGTACGACGTTATTTTATAAGGCTTTTGATGTAATAAAGATGCATCCAATTACAGGTTCTGGAATAGGATACTTCGAGGGAAAATGGGATACAACTTACGTACATAATATTATTCTTCAGGGAATATGTGAAGGCGGTCTCTTCTTTTTAGTTCCTATACTTTGGTATATAGGAAGTATATTAAGGGGCATTTTTATAAGTCCATTTAAGTCTAGCTTTTCAGATATAGAAATTAAATGGTTTATTTTTGTGTTTTGCTGTGGATTGGAAATGCTATTTATGTCAAGTGTCTACTGGTTGTGGATGCCGTTTTGGTTTTGTTTAGGATCATACATAAGATTAATAAAAGAGCATCGGTCAATACAGATTATCCCTTCATAGCGGTATGAAAAGATATAGTAAAACCAAACAGAAGTTGGAGAAATTTTGAAGTCAAGAATTGCAGTTATTCTCACCTTGCCAATAGAATATAATACTTCATCGAATATCCGAAGCAAAGCGATTATAAAAGGGTTGTATGAAAATGGTAATGAAGTAATTTGTTACTGTCCGAAAGCAGATACAAAACATAAATATTATGGTCAAAATGATTTAGATTTATATAAGATTGAAGTTATCAGGTACAAAAAAAACTATATAAGAACCAATATGGAAGGAAATATTGCTGGAAATAGTAAATCAATAAAAAGCGTTGTTAAGCAAATGCTTTTACATATTTATCGCAAGGTAGATTTTTTTGGCTCCTCAATCAGATATGTGTCTGAGAAAAAATGGATTTCCAAAGATATACAAAGAAGAGAATGCGATGTGTTACTATCGTTCTCTGATCCCAAACCAGCTCATATTATTGGAGGATATTGTAAAAGGCATAATAGTATCAAATATATACAACAATGGGGGGATCCTCTTACAAATGATATTACAAACAGAAGTATTTTACCAATGTGGGTAAAAAAATATGTTGAGAAAAGGCTGATTAAACATGCCGACAAGATTTGCTATGTATCCCCTTTAACATTACAATCACAAAGATGCCTTTTCCCAGCATTTGCTGATAGAATGACGTTTATACCTACACCAAGTTTAAATTATAAGGATCAGGTTACTATTTCTGAACATATCAGTTTTGGATACTTTGGAAGTTATGCTTCATCTGTGCGTGATATTATGCCGTTATATAATGCAGCAAAAAAGCATTCGAAAGTAGATTTTTATATTATTGGTGATTCTGATATCGTATTAGATAGTATGGAAAATATTCATGTTATTACTGGTAGGGTTGCTCCAAATGTGGTAGCAGAGTATATGACGAAGGTTAATGTAATAGTTTGTCTTATGAATAAAAAGGGAGGCCAAATTCCTGGTAAAGTATATCACGATGCGTCATCTAAGAAAGATATACTTTTAATCAAAGACGGAGAATATGCTGATGAAATACAAAACTTTTTTGAAAAGTATGGTCATTATACCTTTGTGGAGAATAATGTTGAGGCAATAGATATTGCAATTGATAATTATGTAGTAAATGGTGTACCTGTCAGAAAACCAGTAGAAGAATTTAAAGCTGTTAATGTGGCAAAAAAGCTTATAGAGGGATAATTATATAATTATGTTCTTGAGTTTAACATTTGATTATGAATTGTTTTTTGGGGAAAATAATGGTAACTATGATGAAGTCCTGTTCGATTATACGTACAAATTGATTGATGAATTGGAGAAAAAAGGTGTATCTGCTACTTTTTTTGCGGATGTTTGTTCGATTCCAATCGCGAAACAGTATAATCAAACCGTTTATACGGAAGGTTTTACAAAACAGATACAATACATGATGCTTCATGGACAAGATGTACAATTGCATCTGCATCCTCATTGGTATAATTCAAAATGGAATGGTGAACAATGGGAATTTACAAATTATGGTTATCGACTTCATGATTTTGAAAAAATAGGAAAAATTGAACAAATTGTATCTGATGGTATACAATTTCTTAATGATAGCCTAAAACCTGTTAATAAAGATTATAGATGTATTGCTTACAGGGCAGGTGGGTTTTCTTTTCAACCGCATCAAAGGATTATTAGTGTTTTATATGATAATGGTATTAGAGTTGATTCTTCTGTAGCTCCACAACTATATGCAGATACAGATGCACATTATTATGATTATAGACATAAGCTTGAAAAATTGAATTGGTACATATCAAAGAATTCAGATTGGTGGAAGAATTGCAAAGACAATAAAAGTTTATTTGAAATTCCAATAGCAACTGTTAAAAAGAATCCTGTTTCTTTTGCTTTTTGGAGATTATTAAAACCGAAGACTATGAAATTAAGGCTTAGTGAAAAACGAGGTACTTATATTTCGGTTAATAACACAAAACAAAACAAATTAAGTATTTTATTTAAGTATTTTACTGGATATAATGTTGTTTCATTGGATGCATTTAAGTCAGGTTATTTATACAAACAAATACAAGATATACATAAGAAAAATAACTACAGTTCACAAATTATCGCTATTATTGGTCATCCAAAATTGGTAAACAATGAGTACATAAAAAATCTTTGTGATTTTATAGATTTAATTAAAGTTGATAAAAGATTTAAATTATTATCGATTAATGATGCTTATAGAATGATGGAAAAGAAAAATGACAGTTGCAAAGACTTATGAAGATTTGTCTTACGAAGTGAAAATAATAATAGCAAAGGCGAATATTTTTTTCTCGAAAGAATACAATGATTATGCAATAAAAACAAGTTCTGCAGTTTGGTATATATATGATAATAACTACATATTACCTGTAAATGTATTCCAAAAGGTGCGGATTAGATATGGACTATTTGTTTCTGAGCCATTCGTTCTTTCCAAACATATAGAAAATGAAAGGTTAAAAAAATTTTTAAATGAGGCAGTGGATTGTTTGAAAAGAGAAAAACTTGCATGGATTTCTACTAGTGCAGCTGCGTTGTTTGATGATTATCCAGATAATAGCTTAAGAATTCCATTTGGTAGTCACATAGTAAATTTATCATTGAGTGAGGATGAATTATGGCAGAAGATGCATTCGAAGCATCGTAATTCTGTTCGAAGAGCTGAAAAGAATAATGTTGAAATAATTTCAGGCGAGTCTGAATTAATACCAGATTATTTAAAAGCAGATGAGGAAACTTGGAAAAGAAGTGGGAAATCATCATATGGAAGGCTATTCTTTGACATAATCATTGAAAAACTGAAACAAAAAGCTATTTTATATGTAGCATATAAAGATAATACCCCACAGGCGGGGGCATGTTTTTTTTACAATGGTAAGATGTGTTATTACATGTATGGAGCAAGCATTTCAAATCCTGAACCTGGTGCTGCAAATCTTTTGCAATGGACTGCAATTAAGGATATGAAAGCAAGAGGTGTGGAAAACTTCAGCTTTGTTGGTTGTAGGATAAATGAGGACGTGAATAGTAAATTTCATGGAATTCAAAGATTCAAGGAACGATTTGGAGGGAAGCTTTGGCAAGGATATATGTTTAAATGTATATTAAACCCTCAAAAATATAAATTATTTAAATTGTTGTATTTCTTGAAAAAACATACAAAAATGACAGATGCCGTGGATCAGGAGTTACAGAAATGGTCGGAATTGAACAGAAGACAAAAAAACGAAACCTCTTTTTAATATTGACATTATTTTGTTGGGGAATGATATGTGCATTGATATTAGTTTCCCCTTATTTGAGAACTATAGGTGATGGCTGGATTGCTAAATGGAGGTGTGAGAGACTTGAGGAGAGATATAATGATTTATTAGCAAACGGAAAATTTGATATAGCACATAATTCACATGTTCTGGGATATGGTTTATATTTTCCCTTTATAATGAAAATTTTCGACATCACAGATGGTAAATTAATGTATTGCTATGCACAGGCTATTTGTGGAATAATCGCGATTTTCTTATATCCTTACCTTATATATAAACTTTATAACAGTTTTATTATTTCGATTATAAGCCCATTACTTCTCCATTTTTCTGTTGGTGATATGCTTTATATTAATAAGAGTGGGGAGTATTTTTCACCAATATGGGTTTTTGTTGTTGGTATACCTATTTTATTGATTATTTTAAAAAGCACAGTTTATAAGGAAATAATTGTTTACAGTGTTGGTTTATTTTTTGTATCAATGTTTGCAAATATAATGCGAGGGCAATCCGCATTACCTATAATATTGATTTGGTTATGTGTTATTGTTTATAAAACTTCAAAAAGGTTTATAAAGATTTCATATTCGGGATGTTTACTTTTAATATGTATGATGACGATGAATTTATTGAGTACTACAATACCTGATTTAGTTGCAAAAAGATGGGGTGTAGAAGGGAAAATACCTTACAATTCATCACCATGGCATAGTATTTTAATAGGAATGGGATATATTGATAATGACTATGGGCTCTACTATAATGATGATGCTGGAAGAGATATAGTTGCCAAATATTATCCATATGTTGATTACAATTCATCAGAATATTACGCAAAATGTAAAGAAATTGCTTTAAAAATAATCAAAGAAAACCCATTGTTTTTTATCAAAGGACTTTTACTAAAAACTATTGAATCTATACGATTAAATATGACCTGTTTTTTTGGAAATGCACCTGTTACTAAGAATTCAAATAGGCATATAATGCTTTTTTTGGACGCTCTTTTTTTATTGGTTTATATTTTAAAGAAAAGGTCATGTACTATATTTATTCAGATAAAGACAGAAGTCTTATTGATAATCATTTTAATTTTTATTGGTAATTACGCTGGAATTTTAGCATATCCAATGTATTATTACAACTGGGGTAGTTGTGGAGCAACAGGATTATTGTTGTTATTTGTTCTGTTTAGACTAGGTGCACAGATTCAATATAAATTTACCACAAGGAACTATAAGATTACTTGAAATAATACTGAATTATGTGGGTTTTAAATATTTTTAATAAAAAAGTTTTTAGATTTCTCATTGTAGGTATAATAAATACTATTGTAGGTACTGGACTAATGTTTATATTGTACAATGTATTTAACGTTTCATATTGGATTTCATCTGCTTGTAACTATATTGTAGGAGGTATATTGAGTTTTTTTCTTAATAAATATTTTACATTCAAAAATTATCAAAAAAGTATGCTCCAAGTTATTCTTTTTATTTTGAATCTTGTAGTTTGTTATTTTATTGCATATATGGTAGCTAAACAGCTTGTTTATTTTTGTCTTTCATCCCAAACGGAAAATATAAAAGGAAATATATCTCTTGCCTTAGGAATGTGTATTTATACAGGTTTAAATTATATAGGACAACGTTTTCTTGTTTTTACTGATAAGAAAAGAAAACGATGATTGTCTATCATGCGGGAAGTAAATATAGAAAGCTTATTTGTATTACGATTTTTAATAATTCATTGAGAAAGAAATGTACGATAAAATTATAATTGGTGCCGGTCTTTATGGCTTATATTCTGCTTTACATTGTGGTCAAAGAGGGCAACGAATTCTTGTTCTAGAATGTGATTCAACTGCTTTCCGACGTGCGACTTATATTAATCAAGCTCGTGTTCATCAAGGATATCATTACCCACGTTCAGTTTCTACAGCATTGAAATCTGCTGGTTATTTTGAACGTTTCAATAAAGACTTTGATTTTTGCATCAACCGTGAATTCAAAAAGATTTACGCAACATCGTCTCAATATTCTTGGTCTAACGGTGAGCAGTTTAAGAAGTTCTGTAAAGCTGCAAATATTCCATGTGAAGAATTAAATCCATCAACATTCTTTAAAGAAGGATTGTGTGATGGGGTATTTATGACTCGTGAATATACTTACGATGCAATGATTCTTAAAGATTGGTATCTTCAAAAGATTTCTGAATTTAAGAATGTTGAAATTCGATATAATTCTTCTATTACCAAAATCGAGAAAGCTGTTGATTCTTACAAGGTTGTGACAATTGACGGTTTAGAATTTGAGACTCCATATTTGCTTAACGCAACTTATGCGGCGACAAACCAAATTCTTAATATGCTTTCTTTGGAAAAGTTCGGAATTAAGTATGAGTTGTGTGAAATCATTCTTTGCGATGTAAACGACAAACTTCGCGAATATGGTTTTACCGTAATGGATGGACCATTCTTTTCTATAATGCCTTTTGGGAAAACAGGTCTACACTCTCTTACTTCAGTCACTTTTACACCGCATACAACGAGTTTTGATGCAACTCCTACATTTGAGTGTCAGGCAAATAGCGATGGCTTTTGTTCTCCTTCTCATCTTGGGAATTGTAACGATTGTTCGGCAAAACCGGAAACAGCATTTCCATATATGTCAAATCTAGCCCGCAAATATTTGCTTGAAGAATATGAATTTGCCTATAATAGTTCTCTGTTCTCTATGAAGCCGATTCTAAAGAGTTCGGAAATTGATGATTCGAGGCCTACTATAATTCGTGTGTTTTCTAAAAATCCAACTTTTGTGAGTGTACTTTCTGGAAAAATAAATACGGTTTATGATTTAGATGAGGTTCTTGACTATGAGTGATATTGATAAGGAAAAGAATTTTATAAGTGCTGTAATTTACATACACAATGTAGAAAAACAGATTGAAGATTTCCTGTATACAGTTGTCAATGTTCTTGAGGACAATTTTGAAAAATCAGAAATAATCTGTGTAAATGATTTCTCTGATGATACGAGTGTAGAAAAAATCAAGAATGTGAGTAAAGAATTCAAAAAAACTTGCATTTCAATACTGAATATGAGTTATTTTCATGGCGTTGAAGTTGCCATGACAGCAGGGGTAGACCTTGCTATTGGTGATTTTGTTTATGAATTTGATTCTACCTTGCTTGATTTTGATAAAGAAGAGATAATGAAAGTTTATCGAAAGTCTCTTGAAGGCTTCGATATCGTTTCAGCTAGTCCTGATAAAACAAAACGACGATCATCAAGCCTTTTTTACTTTCTTTTCAACCGTTTTAGCAGACTGCATTACAAAATGACAACAGAACGGTTCCGAATCTTAAGCCGTCGTGTTATAAATCGTATATCTGCAATGAATAAAGCAATGCCTTATAGAAAACCTGTTTATGCAACATGCGGATTAAAGACGATAAATCTTGTTTATAAGCTAGCTGCAAATATTAAGGAAACAGAAGATCCTTTCACAAAGAAATATCGAAAAACTCTTGCAGAAGATTCTTTTATTATCTTTACAGATTTAGGTTATAGAGTTTCAATAATGATTACTTCAGTTATGTTGTTTTTTACTGTGGGCGTAATGGTTTATTCTCTTGTATTTAAGTTTCTTGGAAATCCTGTGCCCGGATGGACAAGTACAATTCTGTTTCTTTCTGTTAGTATGTTTTTTATGTTCATGATCCTAACTATTGTACTCAAATACTTACAAATTCTGGTAAATCTAGTATTCAGAAAAGCAAGATATAGTTTTGAAAGTATAGAAAAATTAACAAAGTGAGGTTTTATATGGCATTTATAAATATTCTTTTTCCTGTATACAATGAAAAGCTTAGACTCGAAAAAGGCATTCGTCAAACTATTAGTTATATGGAAACTAATTATCAAAATGAGTATGTTTTAACTATAGTAGACAATGCATCTACTGATGAAACTCAAGAAATAGCGAAATCACTTTGCTCTGATTTTAATCAAATTCATTATATTAGAATTGATGAAAAAGGTGTTGGAGCAGCAATTCGTGCAGGAGTTCGCAATAATGAAGCTACAATTGTAGGTTATATGGATGTTGATTTATCGACAGATTTAAAACATTTGAAAGACACTATTGAAAAATTCAAGAGTGATGAAACTGTTGATATGGTAAATTCTTCCAGATGGCGAAAGGAATCTGATACACAAGGGCGAAAATGGTACAGAAATATAACTTCTTCAGGTCTTACGGTCCTATTAAGAGTTTTATTAAAAATGAAGGCTTCGGATGCAATCTGTGGTTTTAAGTTTTGGAGAAGAGACAGTGTAGAAAGATTAATAAATGAGGCAGGTGACACTGAAAACGGTTGGTTCTATATTATTGAACTTCTTCTTAGGGCGGAAAGAAATAAGATGAAGATTTTCGAACTGCCTGTTTGTTGGAAGGATGATTATAATAGTAAAGTAAAAGTAATTCCCCTTATAAACAATTATTTAAAACATATTATTAGATTAAGAAAAGTATTTAAGAATCAAAATACAATAAACTGAGAGAAAATCAGTCATGAAAGCGGCATTAATAGGTTACGGCTATTGGGGAAGGATAATACAGAAATATCTCTTAGAAAATCAAGAAATTGAGCTTGTTGGGATATGCAGTCCGCATTATGAAGGATCTGTTTCACTTGAAGTTTTATTTGATATACCGATAGATATCGCTTTTGTATGTACACCAATTAGTACACATTATAACATTGTCAAACAATTGCTCTTGAAACGCATTAATGTTTTTTGTGAGAAACCTCTTTGTAAGAGTTTTGAAGAAACAAAAGAATTGATTAAAATAGCTAAAAATAATGAAATAGTACTTTTTACGGATTATATTTATACTTATTCACCATCAATAATGCTAATAAAAAATAAGCTTTATAAATATGGGAAGATACATTCCATTGATATGGAGCTTTCTCAATTTGGGAACTTTTACAAAAATGATAATGTATTTGAAGTTATCGGAGTACATTTATTCTCTGTCCTTTCTTTTCTATTTAGTAATGATAATATAGAAATAGAAAAAGTATTTCCTATGGAAAAAGATATAGAAGGAAATACTTTGGCAGGGATTATCATTTATTCCATAAGAAGAACTATTTTTGGTTCTATGAAATGTAGCCTTATTGGGAATAAAAAAGTGAGAAAGATAAGTCTTGTTTGTGATACTGGACTTATTTGTTTTGATATGTTGTCTGAGAATACAGTTAGTTTTATAGAGTATGAAAAAAATAATCATATGTATACAGTGGTAAATAAAGAAAATTATGCTTTTGATGAAAACAATAATTTAAATTTTGTTATTACAGATTTTATAAATTGTGTTCATGAAAGAAAACAAAATGATGATAATTTACGCATTACAGAAGAAGTATCTTTTTTGTTACAAAGATGTTATGAATGAAAAAATATTTATCATATCTAGAAATAAAACCGTTATGTGATATTCATTTTTAAATAATATAATTATTTGATTAAAAAAATATCGATAGCGAAATAAAATAAGTGCGACCAGTGAGGATATATCTCAAAGTATATAGAATGATCGTTTGGAATCTATTATGGTTATGAGAATGATTAAAATAGTAAAAGCAAATAGGCTTATAAAAAATATTTGGAATTTATTTCTTTCAATGTTTGTTACAACGATAGGATCTTTCTTGTGCTTTCTAATCCTTGGAAAGAAAATGACGGTAGAAGATTATGGTCGTTTTAATACAATGCTTGCTTTAGCTTCTATGATAGCTGTATTTGCAAATAATATAGTAGCAGGAATTGTTGCGAATCGAGAGATTGCAATAGATTCTAATGTCGCAAAGACAATTCTAATTAAGTTTTTATTTATTCGAATTATTTCATATATAGGGTCTATAATTTTTTTGCTTTTTTATCTTCAGAAAAAAGAAAGTAGCTATCAATCTCTGTTTATTCCTGTTGCTATAATGCTTATTTTTGATGTTTTTTGGGAATTATTTGAACAAATATCTTTTGGACTTAAAATTACAACTTATAGTATGTGGATTAATATTCTGTCTGCGATAATATGGCTTTTTTTAGTTTACTTATTACCAGCCATTCATTCAACAGTGACAATTGTATTATATATTTATAGTATAATCTGTTTTACGAAGACTATTATTATTTTTTTCCTTTTAACAAAAAGGGTTAAATCTTTGGAATTTATAAAAAATAAAATATCATATAAAAAAATGATAGGGTACAGTTTTCCTTATTTGTATAATAGAATTATTGGAACAGCTGCTACTCAACTTCCAATTTTATTGTTAACAGGTTATTCATCTTTGAATGAATCTGCTTATTATTCAGTTGGTGAAAAATTTACAACTCCTATAACTAAACTAACAACCGTAATTATTAGTGCTGTTTTTCCTTTTATAACAAAACTATTAATTGATAATAGAAAACGTGCAGCAAGAATCATTTCTGCGTCAATACAATTGATAATTTCATTTGGAACAATTATTGCTATAGTATTAAGTTCAACAAGTAATATTTGGTTGATATGGTTTTTGGGTAATAAATATGAAAATGCAGTAGAAGCGTTTAATTATCAAATATGGTATGTTATAATTCTATCAATAGATTCTATTTTCTCAATGGTTCTTTCTTGTGATTATAAACAAAAATTGTTATCATTAGTTACAACAATTGATGTTGTTCTGTTCATTCTTGGATTATGGAGAGGTTTAAGTTTTGGTTCTAAAGGGGTTGCTTTTGCAAAACTTGCCAGTGCTCTTTTCTGTCTTTTTTACCATTTGTTACTAATTGCAAAAATATATGGAAACAAACGAATACTCATTAACCTTATCCTTTCATGGGTTATTTTTGTGATTCTATTGCTCTATTCTATGATAGGAAATAATTATATAACTGCTGTTTTGGTTTCATGTCTTTCTGTTGTGATTTTATGTTTCCTTAATAGAAATGAGATAAAAAGTGTACTCTTTTATCTTAAGCAAAGAATTTAAAAAATTGAGAAAAAATAAGGGGAAAATGAATAAAATGGGAATTGCTGTAATTACTATTTATTGTAATGAAAGTTTTAGAATTAAAAACTGGCTTGAATATTATTATGATTATAAGGATGAAATTGATATTCACATAATTGTTGATAATAATTCATCACTAACTGAATTTCAAGAATTAAAAAAAGCATTTCCAGATTCAGTAATAATACGACTTGATAGAAACGGTGGAGTTACTGCTGCATATAATGCTGGTATAAAATATGTATTAGACAATCCTGCAATAGATGCAGTTGCGTTTATTGGTAATGATATAAAAATAGAAAAGAATGGGATCAAGCGATTGTATGATTTTCTATTTTCAAATGAAAAATTTGGAGAAGTTTCTCCTGTTCTTTTAAAAAAAGATAGCAATATAATTGATGATAATGGAGATTGGTTTAATTATAATCTTATAATGAAAATATTTGATTATAATAAGAATTTTGATGATACAATACTTCCTCATATTAGTGATGGTCTCCCCGGGGCTATGAATATAGCGAAAAAGAAGATGTATGACAATATTGGTTTACTAAATGAAACTCTTTTTATGTATTCTGATGAAGTTGATATTGGTATAAGAGCAAAAAAAGCCGGATATGTATTTTCATCTTACCCTTCTGTTAAAGCGTGGCATCAGCATATTAATTTTGGTAATGCTCCAAAAAGACCTCCATTTACTAATTATTTGGTTACAAGAAATAAGGTTTATTTGGCTGGCTTATATTATGGAATGTTAAGAAAAATTTGTGTGTTTACATATTTTAGTACAACATCAATTATGCATATGTTTTATAAACTGCTAAAAAAAGATCTTGTCGCTGTAAAAAAGGACAAATGGCAGATTCTGGGTGCTTGTAATGGTTTGATTAATAATATGAAACATAATAAGTATAGTAATCCGGGGGGGAGTATAATAGAAGGGAGAAAGTCAATTATAGGACTTTTCCCACCTCCTGAAATAAAATATTCATCTAATGATATAGATTATTATGAACTTAAACAAAAACTTGGTAAAAGTTTTTCATATGCAAGTCGAGGACGCCATGCTATTTATCATATTTTAAAATCTTTAGAAGTTAAAGGAAAATGTATAATCCCAATATACTCTTGCCCGACTATTGCACAAGCTGTAAAAAAAGCAGGTTTAGAAGTATGTTATTGTGATATTAATGTTGAAGATTTAAATCTCTCTTTTGAATCGTTCGTTGAATGTCATAAAAGAAATGAAGCAACATGTGTAATTGTGCCAAGTTTATATGGAAATCCAGCTGATTTACTAAAGTTCGAGGCATATTGTAAACAAAATAAAATAATAATGATTGATGATGGTGCTCAATCATTCGGAGCAAAATTAGATAATAGATATATATCAACATTTGGAGATGGCGGTCTATTTGCTTTTTCTCCAGGAAAGTCGACTCCAGCTCCTATGGGTGCGTTATTTTGGAGTGCTAATAAAGAATATAAAATTCCATATACAAAACGACATAAATTAATACATAAAATTATTTATGAGAATTATCAGATTAATAGAGTTAAATCATATAAATATAATAATTTATATAATAAGATAATAAAGTATTTTTCAATATATGCAGAAAAATATAATGATATAAAAAATGATGGAATATTTTCTTTTGAGAAGGAGTATTTAGGGTCTGTATTAAAATCCTTTTTCAATGGAAACTATAATTATCGTAATGAGTATTTTGATACCTTTTATAATAGGTTTTGTAAGCAAAAGGCATTTAGAATCTTGAAAGCTCAACAAGGAATTTCTATTAATCATAAAATTGTTCTGATTTTAGATACAATAGAAAAAACAAACGGTTTAACAGAATATCTGAATAAATCTGGGATAAAAACCTATGGTGGGTATAAGAAACCATGTGATTTAACAATGTTCAAAAAAGCAAATTCGGTAATAGGGAAAATTATTGAATTGCCTATAGTGGAGAATACTGAAAAAATGAACTATATGATGGATTTAATTGATAAATATTATAACTAAGGAGAACAAAGAAATGGTTAATGTAATAGGATTAGGCTATATTGGATTACCAACAGCATTAATGATGGCAACACATGATATTGAAATTATTGGTACAGATTACAATAAGGAGCTTGTTGCCACACTTAATGCAGGCCGCACCACTTTTAAGGAAAATGGATTAGATGAATTATTTCAAAATGCTTTAAAGGCAGGTATCAGATTTACTACAAATTATCAAATAACAGATACATATATAGTTTCTGTACCAACACCATACGATAAATTTAGTAAAAAGGTAGATGCTTGTTATGTTGTTGCTGCTGTTAAGGATGTATTGAAGGTAGCCCCTAAGGGAGCAACAATTGTAATAGAATCAACTGTGAGTCCTGGTACCATTGATAAGTATATTAAACCTGAAATTATCAAAGCTGGTTTTCTGATTGGAAAAGATATTAATCTTGTACATGCTCCAGAAAGAATTATTCCGGGAAATATGGTTTATGAATTATATCATAACAATCGAACAATAGGTGCTGATGATAAAGCAATAGGAGAAAAAATTAAGAAGCTTTATTCTGCATTTTGTCAAGGTGAAATTGTAGTAACAGATATAAGAACCGCGGAAATGACAAAGGTTGTAGAAAACACATTCCGAGCTGTTAACATTGCTTTTGCAAATGAATTAGCAAAAATATGTCGGCATGATAATATGGATGTATATGAAATTATAAAAATCTGTAATATGCATCCTCGTGTCAATATTCTTCAACCTGGACCAGGTGTAGGTGGACATTGTATTTCTGTAGATCCATGGTTTCTTGTAGGCGATTATCCAAGTCTTGCTAAAGTGATTGATGAATCAATGAAAACTAATGATGGTATGCCGGATTTTGTTTTGAATCGTATATATGAAATAATGAAAGAAAATAATATGTCAGATGTTTCAAAAATAGGGCTTTATGGACTTACATATAAAGAAAATGTTGATGATATGAGAGAAAGTCCGACTCTTCAACTCCTTGAATCTCAAGAAAGACATCTTGCAACTGGCTTAAAAGTTTATGATCCATTTATTACAAAAGATGTTGTAAAGAATCAATATCATGATTTAGATGATTTCTTAAATAATGTGGATTTTGTTGTAATTATGGTAAAACATAAAGAAATCATTGATAATATGGATAAACTTAGAAATAAGATTATCCTTGATTGCCATAATATTTGTAATCTACCAAATGTATATCACATTTAATATATGAAGGTAATTTTTATTTTCTGTGGTTATATTTTTAAAAAAATTAAAAGGATTATTAAAAATATAACCAGTATATTGAATTGTCGTTCATTATTGATGAAAAATGTCCGACTTGGACAAAAAGTAATATTTGATAATGCTTCTTTTGAAGGGTATTCTACTATTGGCAACAGTTCAAACTTAAGTAATAGTCAAATTGGAATAATGTCCTATATCGGTAATGATTGTGACTTAAATCATTGTATAATTGGAAGGTATTGTTCAATAGCAGATAGAGTTAGGGTGCTTGCGGGTAAACATCCTACTCATACTTTTGTGTCTACCCATCCTGCATTTTATTCTACAGATTATCAATATTCTTTTGTTCATAAACAAGCTTATGAAGAACATAATTATTTAGATTCTGATAAGAAAACAAAATTAATGATTGGTAATGATGTTTGGATTGGAAGCGATGTATTATTATTAGAAGGAATAAAAGTTGGAGATGGAGCAATAATAGCGGCAGGTGCTTGCGTGGTAAAAGATGTTGAACCGTATTCAATTATTGGTGGAGTTCCTGCAAAGAAAATAAAAATGCGTTTTACAAATGTTGAAATAAGTAGATTGCTTGAAAATAAGTGGTGGAATTGGACACAAAAAGAAATAAAAGATAATATAGATTCATTTCAAGATATTAATAAATGGATGGAGCTAACATCAAAATGAATTATTATAGAATGAGTCGTTTGACTTTTATATAATAATTTATTATATAATATTTTTTGTTATATATAAAATAAGGAGCAGTTTTTTGGAAAATTTATTATACCCTTTTAATAATCTACTTCTCCTCAAAAAGCGTAAATCAATAAAACGTGAGTTGCTTGAGCAGATTGAACAAGCAGAGCAAAAAGGTTCAAAGATTCTAAAAAAGAATATTGCTATTCTTGGCGGCTCTACAACACATGATATTAAAGATATTCTTGAGCTTTTTCTTTTGAATAACGGAATTAGACCAACATTCTATGAAAGCGAATACGCCCAGTATTGGAATGATGTAATGTTCGATAATCCGGAACTTATGGAGTTTAAGCCGGACATTATCTTCATTCATACTTCAAACAGAAACATTAATTCTTTTCCAACAGTCCGCGATACAACAGATACTATCGAAATAATGCTTACAGAACAGTTTGCTCGCTTTGAGGTTATGTGGCAGAAAGTAGTAGAAAAATATAAATGTCCTATTATTCAAAATAACTTTGAACAGCCTTTCTACCGACTTATGGGAAATCGCGATGTTTGGGATGCTCATGGACGAGCCAATTTTGTAACGCGGCTTAATCAGAAATTTTATGAATATGCGCAGACACATGAAAGTTTCTATATAAATGACATTAACTACATGGCAAGTTGTTATGGCCTTCAGAAATGGGCTGATCCGTTTTACTGGCATATGTATAAATATGCGATGTGTGTAGATGCAATCCCAGAGTTTGCCTATAACCTTTCGAATATCATCAAGTCCATTTACGGTAAGAATAAAAAGGCTATTGTATGCGATTTGGACAACACTCTTTGGGGCGGAATAGTAGGTGATGATGGAGCTGAAAATATCGAAATCGGTCAAGAAACCTCTATTGGTCAGTTATATTCTGAATTCCAGGGATATTTGAAAGCTAATAAAGATTTAGGAGTTCTTCTTACAGTTGATTCAAAAAATGAAGAAGAAAATGCTTTGGCAGGTTTGAATCGTCCAGATAGTGTATTAAAGCCGGATGATTTTATTGTAATAAAGGCAAACTGGAATCCAAAGGATAGAAACCTTGTAGAAACAGCAACAGAACTCAATATTGGATCTGATGCAATGGTATTCATTGATGATAATCCTGCAGAAAGAGAAATTGTAAAGGCACAAGTTACAGGTACAATTGGTGCATGTGTTGCAGTTCCTGAAATGACTGCACCAGAACGATATATAAATACTCTGGACAGAAGTGGATTTTTCGAAGTTACGCAGTTTTCGGCTGATGATTTAAGTCGTAACGAAATGTATAAGGCAAATGCTGAGCGTGCAAAACAGCAGGCAAGTTTTGCGGATTATGGTGACTATCTCCGTTCTCTTGAAATGAAGGGAGAAATAAAACCATTTGCTCCAATCTATATGAGTCGTATTGCACAACTTACGAATAAAAGTAATCAGTTCAATCTTACTACCTTGCGATGTACTCAGGCGGATATTGAAAAATACGGTGCCGACAGCAATTACATCACATTGTATGGAAAGCTTGAAGACAAGTTCGGCGATAACGGTGTTGTAAGCGTTGTATTTGGTCATGTGGATGAAAATGATAAGATACTTTTCCACATTGATTTATGGTTGATGAGCTGCCGCGTTTTAAAACGGGATATGGAATTTGCTATGATGGACAGTCTTGTAGCAGAATGTAAAGCACGTGGTATTAGAAAAATCCGTGGCTATTACTATCCGACAGCAAAAAACAAGATGGTAAAAGATTTCTACGCACTACATAACTTTACAAAAACCAGCGAAGATGCTGAAGGTAATGCTGTATGGGAACGTGGAATTGAAGATTATAAAAACCGTAATCATGTGATTTCGGTAAATCAATAGGAGTTATATATATGACAAGAGAAGAAGTTTTTGAAAAATTGAACGAAGTTTTTCGTGATGTTTTTGATGATGATAGTATTTCTGTTACAGATTCGACAGTAGCTGATGATGTTGATGGTTGGGATAGTCTTTCTCATATAACTTTAATTGGTACTGTAGAAGATGAATTTGATATTAAGTTCCCGATGAAAGATGTTGTAAAAATGAAGAATGTCGGCGAAATGGTTGATAAAATTCTTGAATTGTCAAAATAAAAAATGAATATACACCATGTCGGTTATCTTGTAAAAAAAATCGATAAAGCGCTTCCTGCTTTCTTGAAATTAGGTTACACAGTAATACAAAAAACTGTTTTAGATGAATACCGTCAGGCAAAACTTTGCTTTCTTGAAAAAGACGGCTATGTAATTGAATTGGTATCTCCTGTTTCAAAAGATTCTGTTGTTGCAGGGCTTATGAAAAAGCTGGGGAATACTGCGTATCACATTTGCTATGAAGCCGATGATATTCTATCTGAGATGAAAAAACTCGAAGAAAATGGTTATGTTCTTTGTGCAGAGTTACATGAAGCGATTGCATTTCAAAATCGTAAAGTTTGCTTCTATATCAATCCATATTTAGGAATGATTGAACTTTTGGAGAAATAAAAATGGTTTTTACCACGCTGAGATTTATTATTTTCATGGGCATTGTGTTTTGTTTGAATTATACGTTGCCGAAAAAAATTCAATGGAAATTACTGCTTGTAGCAAGCTATATTTTTTATGCATGTGCTTCGCCATTATATCTGATATTTTTACTTACAACAACGTTTGTTACTTTCTTTGGAAGTCGTCTCATTGAAAAATATAGAAATCATTCAAGATTAATAATTACAATAACTTCTATAATTGTTATAGGAATGATTGTTGTATTTAAATATACAACCTTCTTATTCCAGAATATTTCTTTACTCCTAGGAGTTTTTGGTATACAAGCAAATGTTCCTACGTTTCATTTAATTCTTCCAATAGGTCTTTCTTTTTATGTTTTCCAGAGTTTGGGATATTGTATAGATGTATATCGAGAAACTGTAATTGCAGAAAAGAATTTTTTCCGTTATGCATTGTATGTTTCTTATTTTCCTCAACTTTTACAAGGACCGATAGGAGATTATTCCAGACTGTTACCTCAGCTTTTTGAAGAACATGTTTTTTCATATAAAGATTCTGTTTACGGATTACAAAGGGCTTCATGGGGTTTTTTTAAGAAACTTGTGATAGCAAATCAAATATCACTTGTTATTGATTCTGTTTGGTTAGATAGCGGAGACTTTTCAGGTTTCTTATTTTGGTTCTTCGTACTTTGTTTATATTCTATTCAATTATATGCTGATTTCTCTGGTTATATGGATATTGCAATTGGATGTTCGCAAATGCTAGGTATAACTCTGGACGAGAATTTTGAAACTCCTTATTTCTCAAAAAGTATTGCAGAGTTTTGGCGAAAATGGCATATAACTTTAGGTACTTGGTTCAAAAACTATGTATTTTATCCATTGTTACGTTCAAAAGCTCTTTTTGCGATGAGAAAAAAATGGAGAAAGACACATCCATATCTTGCAAATTCCTTGCCAAATATAATTGCATTGCTTATCGTTTGGTTACTTATTGGTTTATGGCATGGGGCTGATTGGAGCTATGTTTTCTACGGTTTATTTCATGGCTTTTTCATTATTACTTCTGTTGCTTTTACTCCATTATATACTTCATTCAATAAACGGTTCCCAAAATTGGAAAGTAATAAAGTTTATTCATTTTTTCAAATTATTAGAACCTTTTTAATCGTCACTTTTGGTTATGTTATATTCCGACCTGAAAATTTGGGGATAACTAAAGGTATTGTTAAAGGAATAATTACAAGGGTCGGTTTTTCTTCTCTTATGTATTTTGTCGCTTCTCACTTTAAGGAACTTTTTGTTGCTTTTATAGGTTTTATAATTCTTTTTTTTGTTGATATTTATCATTCAAAACAAAGAACAAAAACAATTAGAGAATTAATATCTGACCAAAAAACAATTATTCGATGGGTAATTTATATTATCTTTATATGTTCAATTTTGGTTTTTGGGGTCTATGGAAAGTCAGAATTGAATCAGTTTGCTTATTTCAGATTTTAGGAGTCAATAATGAAAAAACTTTTGGGAAAGATTATTCTTATTATAAGTATCTGTGTAGTTATTATTTTTTCTCTGTTTACAATAACATATTTTAAAATGTCTCCTGTATTTTCTGATTCATACCAACGCGGTTTTAATTATCAATACAATGCATTAAAAAGAGCCGATGATTCACCAAAAATTATTGTTCTTGGTGGTTCTTATATGACTTTTGCAACAGATTCCAGTTTACTTTCCAATCTGTCTGGAATGCCATCTTACACACTTGGAATCCACTCTGGAATGGGAATGTGTTATATTTTGGAAACAGCTGAAAGGTTTTTAAATAAAGATGACATTATTGTTTTCTCTTTCAACCCTTTCACTAAGAATGATTATGGAATGGATCTAATATATCTTTGTTTTGAGAATGACAAAGACTTGTTTTTTGATTTTCTCAAAAAACATCCATATACTGTAATTAAAACTATGTCTCCAAGTATTTATACAAAACTATTTAATGGAATTAGCAACTATGTCAAATATAATATATTAAAAAAGGAAAAAAAAATAACTATATATTCTGCTGATGCTTTTGATATGAAATCAGGAAATTTAATTTATTCACGTCCTGAAATATCCGAAGATATTCCTGGTGAAGAGCTTATAGCTAGAATTAAATATGAGATTTCTGAAATTGATTGTTCTTGTATTGATGTTTTAAATAGTTTTAATGATTTATGTGAACAATATGGAGCAAAAATGTTTATTACATTTTCCCCTGTATATGAAGGAAGCATTGTTAGTTCTGAAGAAGACATAAAAAGATATGAAAGGTATCTTAAAGAAAGATTAAAGGCACCTATTATTTCAACTATCCATGATAACTTAATGCCAGAATCCTTTTTGTACAACGCAGCTACGCATATGAATGAGAAAGGGGCAAAAGCATATACGACACAAATTGTCAAAGATTTATGTAATTATGTTAGTTTTTAATGAATAATACTTTGAGGGTGGATTGATAGATATAAAGAAGTTAAAAGTCTTAATAGTTTATAGTTCAGGAATATAGCCTGATTCAGAAATGGAATATTAATATCGGCGAGATTGTCAAGTTTGTATTTTCTGGAAACAAGTTTGAGGCTATCCTTGAGATTCCAGCTTGGATGTATTAAAACTTATCGAAAATAGAGAATCTTATTCCGGTAATGACGTGTAATGAGATTTTTAACCCTCAATTGCTTGGATACATTTTTTAGCCAATTGTGAAAGCGTGAAAGTATGTAGAGATTCTAGATTTCAAGCTATTTTAGATTTTATGACGATGAGGACTATTATGGAAAAAGCTAAAACAGTAGATAGAATAGTAAATGTTTTTGCTATCTCAATTATGTTTATAGTGATTACGTTTACAATTGCACGTTTCCCCTTTGGAGTGGAATTATCAGATGATGCTTATGCAGTGGCAGAAACTTATATGGTTTCAAAAGGAGCGTTACCATTTATTAATAACTGGTCACATATGCCAGGATGGACGCTTTTATTAGCCCCATTTATAAAAGTATACACCATTTTAGCAGGAGGAACAGATGGAATTTTTTTATTTTATAAATTTCTTTCATTTTTTGTAAATTGTTTTACTGCTTTTATGGTTACTTGGCTTTATAGGAAACATGTTAAGAACGCTGTTACGTTGTGTTTAATCTCTATGATCTATATTGGAGCAACTGGATGGGATTATGTTGGTACATTTAGAGGAGATAATTTAGCGATAGATTTAATGGCTGTTGGGGTAGCTCTAATCATTGTTTTCTTTGTTGATAAAAAATCTAGCATGAAATATCCTTTCGTTAGTGGGATTCTTTTGGCTTTATCAGTTCTATCATATCCTGCACTAATGTTTCTATTTGCTTTTTTTATAATTGCTATTATTGTCATATGTTATAGAAAAAAAACTGGTTATAAGAGCTTTTTGTTTTTTTTAATAGGAGCTATTCTAGCTGCTTTAGTAATTATTTTATATTTGTCGATTAATGGTGGATTTATAAATATATTTTCTGGAATTAAAATTCTCCTAAATGATGTTGCGTATTTTCGGATAAAAAATCCAGGTATTTCAAAGCTTCGTAGTTACATGAAAACTGTAGCGACACAATTATTTCAGATTGTTAAGCTATCTGGTATACCTTTTATTGTATTCCTTTTTATAGGATTAGGAAATTATATAAAATGGAATAAATTTATAAAATGGGATTCTGATAATATTTTTATTAAAAAACCATGTATAGATAGTGAAAAAAAGTTTTTTTCATTCAAAATAGTAAAGTTAAAACAAATATTGCTTATTTCAATAATCATTGGCATTTGTTTCTATCATATAAAATTAATAATGCAATATAAAAAGTTTAATGATGCAGACATTTCACTATATGCAATGTCTGCAGAAGCTTTTGCTGTGATTTTTATATATCCATTTATAAAAATCAAAAAAGAGTTTTGCAAATACCTGATGGGGTTTATTTGGTTTCCCACATTAATATGGATGTTTTTAACAGGAATAGTATCGTTTGCAACTATGGTAAGTAGGCATGCTTTGTTAAAAAATGCATCTTTTCTTTTGGGGTTATTCGTTATTTTTGCAATTGAAGATGTTTTTATCATCCATATGAAACACAATAAAGAGGAGAATGAAAAAAAACGATTTTCAAAAAAATATGAGCGAGAGATATTAAAGTTGATTCCGGTTGTTGTTATGATAATTATCTCATTTACTTACCTGTTTAACGCTTACTCATACGTATATCGCGAAGAACCAATTTCGCAATTGAATACAGTTGTTGAATCTGGACCTTATAAGGGAATGCGGACAACGGCTATAAGGGCAAATGGTATAATCGAACTGAATAAAAAAATTGATGAATACATAGATAAAGATGATTATGTTTTGGCTATGGATAATGATCCTTTTATTTACTTGATGTCAGAAGGACATATATGTACTCCTAGTACATGGGATATGGCATTTTATAGTTATAATTTTGATCAGCCTGATTTGTATTATGATTACTTTAAAGTTACAAATACAGAACCTACAAAGATTATATATTTCAATTATGGAAGGGATGAAATAATGAGTATTGATGTAGATTATAGATTCAATGAGTTTGTTCACAATAACTATAACTTGATATATGAGAATCGGCATATTTTTGAATGGAATTATTGTGGTAAAAATATAATATGTGAGTTGCTGATATTTTGTAGAAAATGATTTCTAAATGTGGGCACTTATTAAAGGAAGTTAAATTATTAAAGATATTGGAATCTAGCCTTTCGATTGAATAGGGCAATTTAATAAACATCTCGTCATAAACTCGATTTCATCTATGAACTGGGTGCATCTATATAGAGTTTAGTAATTACGAGTAGTGTATAGCAAAGGATGGATTCACATTATTGGAGAAAGATTATGGCAAAGAAAAAAATAATGACCGTTTTCGGAACTAGACCAGAGGCGATTAAGATGTGTCCTTTGGTAAACGAAATGAAGAAAAGAAGTGGTTTACAGGTGGTGGTTTGTGTTACGGCACAGCACCGGCAAATGCTTGATCAGGTTCTGGCAACTTTCGAGGTAGTACCAGATTATGACTTAAACATTATGAAAGACAGGCAGACTCTTTTCGATATTACGACAAATATCTTAAACGGTATAAAAGAGGTTTTGGAAAAAGAAAAACCGGATGTCGTTCTTGTTCATGGTGATACATCAACTACATTTGTGACTGCGCTTGCTTGTTTTTATCTGCAGATTCCTGTGGGACATGTTGAAGCAGGACTTCGAACATATAATCTTTACAGTCCGTATCCAGAAGAGTTCAACCGTCAGGCTGTTAGTATTGTGAGCCAGTATAATTTTGCTCCAACGCAGCTTGCGGCAGAGCATCTTATAAAAGAAGGAAAAAATCCAGATACGATATATATAACTGGTAATACAGTAATAGATGCTATGCAGCACACTGTCCGTAAAGATTATACACATCCAGAACTTGATTGGGTTGGTGATGACAAATTAATTTTCATTACAGCGCACAGACGAGAAAACTTGGGTGAGCCGATGCATCATATGTTCAGGGCAATTCGGCGAGTGTTGGATGAACACCCTGATTGTAAGGCAATCTATCCGATTCACATGAATCCTGTGGTCAGAGAAGCTGCGGAACAGGAATTGGGCAGATGCGATAGAATACATATCATTGAGCCGATTGAGGTATTTGATTGTCATAATTTTGAGGCACGCTCATATCTTTGCTTGACTGATTCTGGTGGTATTCAGGAAGAGTGTCCTTCTTATGGAGTTCCTGTTCTTGTTATGCGTGATACTACAGAGCGTCCAGAAGGCGTCGATGCAGGAACGCTTAAACTTGTAGGAACGAACGAGGAAACAATTTACAAAACATTTAAGTTACTTCTTGAAGATAAGTCGGAATACGAAAAAATGAGCAATGCTTGCAATCCATATGGTGATGGCCATGCGTGTGAACGTATCGCGGATATCTTGGAAGGAAAAGATTATGGCCCGTGGAGACCACGATAATAGAAAAAAGCATATAAAACAGCTATTATGATTTTTAGAAAATTATTAATAAATGAAGGAAAAGAAATAATAGCTTTATCAATAACAAGGAATAAATTATGTCACTATTTACTAACAAAACACTTATGATTACAGGCGGAACGGGTAGTTTCGGAAATGCTGTACTGAATCGATTCTTAAGGACTGATATCGGAGAAATTCGTATTTTTTCGCGTGATGAAAAGAAACAGGATGATATGCGTCATGAGTTTCAAGCAAAAATGCCTGAAGTCGCGGAAAAGATAAAGTTCCATATCGGTGATGTCCGGGATTTGCAGTCTGTAAAGAATGCGATGCATGGAGTTGATTATATTTTTCATGCGGCTGCTCTTAAACAAGTTCCGTCCTGTGAATTTTTCCCAATGGAAGCTGTAAGAACAAATGTTATCGGTACAGACAATGTTCTGACTGCAGCTATTGAAGAAGGCGTGGAATGTGTTATCTGCCTTTCAACGGACAAAGCGGCTTATCCAATTAATGCAATGGGTATAACAAAGGCTATAGAAGAAAAGGTTGCTGTAGCTCGTTCACGAAATTCCGGAAAGACAAAGATTTGTTGTACGCGTTATGGTAATGTAATGTGCTCGCGTGGGTCGGTAATTCCGCTTTGGATAGATCAAATTCGTAATGGTCAGCCTATAACACTTACAGAACCTTCTATGACGCGTTTTATTATGTCGCTTGAAGAAGCTGTGGATCTTGTCCTGTTTGCATTTGAGCATGGTGAAAACGGAGACCTTCTTATTCAGAAAGCTCCCGCATGTACGATACAGACGCAGGCAGAGGCTGTTTGCGAATTGTTTGGCGGTAAAAAAGAAGATATAAGAGTTATAGGTATCCGTCATGGAGAGAAGATGTACGAAACTCTCCTAACAAATGAGGAATGTGCAAAAGCTGTGGATATGGGTAATTTTTATCGTGTTCCTGCAGATAACCGTGGGCTTAATTATGACAAGTATTTCAAAGAGGGTGATGAAAAACGCAATACACTTTCTGAATTTAACTCCAATAATACACGTCGTTTGAATCTTGAAGAAACCAAAGCAAAGATAGCATCGCTTGCCTACATCCAGGAAGAGCTTAAGAAACAGGAAAAGTAAAATGGCATCATTCAAAAACAACGGAAAATTAAAGCTTTTGATTATTGTAGGAACCCGCCCCGAAATCATCCGCTTGGCTGCTGTAATAAAGAAATGCAGGAAGTATTTCGACACGATTCTAGCACATACAGGGCAGAACTACGATTATAATCTGAATGGGGTTTTCTTTCATGATCTTGAGCTTGATGACCCAGAAGTATATATGGACGCTGTCGGAAAAGACCTTGGCGAGACGATGGGAAATATAATCGCTAAATCTTATCAGCTGATGGTTGAAATAAAACCGGATG